>Ga0181538_10006413_pt1 | contig 10168 bp, 9 predicted proteins | sample PEATcosm2014_Bin_40_FD_119773 | JGI IMG/M metagenome (GOLD analysis project Ga0181538, IMG submission 119773) | Peatland microbial communities from MTU Mesocosm Facility, Houghton, MI, USA - PEATcosm2014_Bin23_30_metaG | ecosystem: Environmental > Terrestrial > Soil > Wetlands > Peat | place...
AACGATCCGAAACGCTGTCGACCGGGTCAAAAGCTATAAGGAGAGGGCGGACCTGCTTCTGCAAATAGAAAATCTGCACAGGAAGATCTGTTTTCTTGAAGGAAAACACTATTCGGAATCCAAGGTTTACGACAGCTCGGGCAATCTTATAAGCGGACCTCTGCTGTCCAGTCTATCGGCATTTCGGCCCGATGCTTTTCTGGAAAAACCGCAGGGAAATCCGAATCGGGCCATTGTCGCCCTCGAAGCGCTCAAGGGTCTCAAGCGCGACGGCGTAATTTCAGATTCGGAACTCCACAGACTCAAGCAGGTCATTATTAGTAGGATAGAGTCCGGCAGGTTATGAGAATTTTAATCGTGGAAGACGATGTAATGCTCGGTGAGCTTCTGCAGGAACGCCTGCTGCGTCTGAAACACGAGCGAGTGCGGGTTTGCCTGACTGGGCTCGAAGCCTTTGAGGTGCTCAACGAGGAAGCATTCGATTGTGCGTTTGTAGACCTGCGCCTGCCCGACATGGACGGGCTTCAGCTTCTGACCTCAATTAAGGAACACGATCACGGCCTTCCGGTAGTCATGATGAGCGGTTTTCCAACCATGGACCACACGATCGAGGCCATGCGCAAAGGGGCTTCGGATTTCCTCACCAAACCGTTCACACTCCAGGATGTAGCCCTCACATTGCAGCGCATCATAAAGGAAAGGCAACTGCTGCTGCAAAATCTCAGCCTTCAGCTCGAAATCCAGGCGCGCAAGGAACTCGAGGAGGTAAACCGGAAACTCGAGAGCAGAGTCAACGAGCAGACCAGGCTGTTTCATATCTCCAAGGAAATAGACGAAATCCACTCAAGCGACGATCTTTATCCTCGAATCGTCCACCTGGCCTCATCACTCGAATCGGTCGAAAAGGTAAGCTTTTTCCTGGTACCCCAGGACAGAAGCAGCCTTGTGGGTATGGCCAACTGCGGATGGAACCCCGATGATTCCTGGCCTCAAAAAATAGAGCTCTCAGAGGAGCGGAGGCGGGAGTTGATTGGAAATGGCGCAACTCATGCCGTCATTGGTCCCGACGAAATCCAACGCTTTTTTGCAAACGCGCCGCAAACAGACAGTATCCTTTCCTGCTGGCCGATGCGCATCCGGGGGGAACCGTTCGGTATCCTGATGGCTTTCCACAAAGACGGCAGCCGCTCGCGGCCCTCAGAAGAAACACGGCTTCTTGATTTCCTGATTACAAAGGCATCTTTGGCCGTCGAGAATATGGCGCTTTACGAAAGCCTGGTCAGCAACTTTTATGGAATATTGAAATCGCTCGTGAATGCGCTGGAAGCCAAAGATCTCTATACCGGAAAACATTCTGAAAGAGTAACCCGTTATGCAACCGGGGCAGCCGGAATCCTTGGCTGCTCGGGGGCTCAACTCGAGACCCTGCAGACCGTGGGCTATCTTCATGATATCGGCAAAATAGGGATTTGCGACAGTATTTTGAATAAACCGGGGCCCCTGTCCATCGATGAGTACGAAACTGTAAAAAAACACCCTTCGATTGGGGATTCTATCGTGTCCGAGTTGGGTCTGAGCCCTGAGGAAAGGTCCATAATAAGACATCATCACGAAAGGTGGGACGGCGCCGGATACCCTGACGGCCTATCCGGTGAACAGATCCCGCTCCTTGCAAGAGTATTGAGTGTCGCCGACGCTTTTGACGCAATGACGTCAAAACGGGCCTATCGCAATGCCATGTCGCGCGATCAGGCCCTTGCCGAGTTGCTGAAAAACCGCGGCAAGCAGTTTGATCCGGTCGCCCTGGACGCATTCCTCGAAGTTGTGAAAAAGATCTCGCCCGACGGGGACAAAGCCAAATAATGCTCATTATTTGATAATCGCAAAAGGGCGAAAAGTATGCCTGCCGGAAAACCCTCAACAAGTGAACAAATCCTTATCGAACGATGCATCCGGGCTTTGCATGAAAAGGACCGGTCCAATTACTCGGGCAAGTTCGTCCAGGGGTTTGTGCATAACGCCAATGGACCTCTTCAGAACCTTACCATGCTCGCAGAGATGCTAATATCCGGTGTTGAGCTTCAGGATCGCCTATTCAGGAGCAATTCCGATGAAAACGAAAAATGGTCCGATCTTCTGGGCAAACAGCGAAAACGACTGACTCAGATGCGCGAACAAATATCCAATCTGGCTGCAGACTTGCGCGAATTCATGCAGCTTTATGAAATTGAACGATGCGGGACAGAAATAGATATTAATGCTGTTCTGGCAAGGATGGCGAAAGTGTTACGGTCCGACCTGTTCTTCAAGCACCAGGTTAAATCGGAGCTGCGCCTGGCAAAAAACCTTCCCCACGTAAAGGCCCTCGGCAGGGACTTCGTACCAGCCGTCTTCCACCTTTTCGAGAACGCAATAACAGCCCTCAAGGAATCCCCAAAGAAGGAATTGATCGTTGAGTCGTGCATGCAGGCCGGGGACATAGTGGTCAGAATAACTGACTCAGGTTTCGGGCCGCCGGAAGAGCTGCATCCGGACATCCTCTTCGACCTGTTCGAATCGAGATGGCAGAATCGTGACAGTCAAGCCGTGTCCTCAGACCAACATCTCGGATTTGGACTCTATGCGGCAAGGCAACTCCTTCTGCCTTACGGGTTTAGCGTCAGCCTTGAAAGAACCGATGAGGGAACTTCAGCGCTAATACGCATGCCTCTGCAAAAATAAACCGGCATAAAATTCCACCCGCCGGAAATTCTTTCCCTGATCTCCCTTTCGTGACGCCTGTCGGAAGTCGGAAGGCGGAGCTTGCAAATAGGCAGGTTGGGATTCGCAATTTGCAGACATCCGGCTTTCAATAATCAGATCTCGGCCTTCGGATTTCCGTCTTCCACTCTCCAATCTGCCTCTTTTGGCAAAGTATTTGCTTAAGATTATTTCGACTGTAAATTCTATTGTTTTTACTGAAGGGAGGTTGACTGAAGCCCTATGAAAATAGATGAGATCCAGAGCCAGCAAGTTATGCAGGAGAGCAGGCAGACAAAAGGACCCCAGAGCGCCGGTCGTGATGATGCCTTTGCCCTGCTGCTTCAGAGTGAGATAGCGGGACCGGGGGAAGAGACTGCTCCGGGTGACGCCGTTTGCGCGCCAATGAGCGTACCCGACCTTGGGATCCAATCCCTGAGCGGCAATTCAGCGCAGGCTTCCCAAGTGTCCCAGGCAATTTCTGCTGTCAATGGCGTCCTCACACAGTTCGACTCTCTGAAAAATGCGCTGCAGGCAAACAAGTCTCCTAAAGAAATCAATGCCCTGATCGAACAGCTCAACACGCAAATTGCCGGTATGGACGATAAAATGAGCGGCCTTCCCGCAGATCATCAGCTAAGCGACATGGCCGAAGAATTGAAGGTTACCGCATATATGGAATCGGTTAAATGGAAGCGGGGCGACTATTTGTAAGATCCCAGGGACAGATGTTTCACACGTGACGGAGGCTAAAATGAAAGGTACCGCGTTTCTCTTTATAATTCTCATTTCGGCCCTCCTTTTTGCGGAATGGCGAGCGCCCATAGCTTCCAGTTCGGAGGGGTCCGGAACGCTATTGAGAATTCAAAGCCTGGAAAATAGGATCGGTCCCCCTCCCCGCCAGCTCCTGGCAGATCGTACCGATACGCAAGACGACATTATATATAGTACCGATCCCCGGATGGATCGGGCAATGGAAGAACAGGCAAGGAAGGAACAGGAAAAGGAAGACAAAGCATGGAATATGCTGCAGAATATGTATCTTAATAAAGATATCAGAAAAAGTCCTAAATCTACCCAGCCGGACAACGCGCCACAAAAATAAGGGGGGCCTGTTTTTGCAAACCCCCTATTCAAACTACTGTCTTCCACCACCAAAAATACAGTAAATCGCCCGCTTTTAGTCGTACCTGAAGACCTTGGATACAGATAACTGGAAATGCGTCCATTTTCCTTTCTCCGCCTTATGCCTATAAATCTGACACGAGGTTTGCTCATGGATCAAAGTGAGGGAAGTAATGGCTTCCCCTGGTCCGAATGGATGGAATCCGCGCTGGCAAAAAAGGATATCCAATGAACCCTTTGGAAATGCCTCTCAACGATATCATGACCAAGTGGCTCAAAGGCGTTGAGAAGTCCCGCGAGCGCATCCTCAAATCCAAAGATGTGCTGCTCGGCTTGCTCGATACGGAAATTGCCAAAACGCCCTATGACGTTGTCTACCAGGAAGACCGCATCAAACATCGATGCTGAAGCTGAAAACACCGGAAAGGAAGCATTGACCGAAGCCGAACCTGTATCGGAGCACCGGCCGCAGAGAAAGCCGATGACCGGTAAAACCGCCGCCGCATCAAAAGCTTCGCCGAAAAAGAAAAAAGCCTCCACGCAAACCCGGACCTCCGCCTGAAAAGAAACCAGGCATGCAGCGGTTTGAGTCAGAAACCGACAGCGCCGTTGATGTTGAAAAAAATTATAATTCCGCCTCCAGCGCGTCTTCTATTACTACCTCGAGTTCCGCCAGCACGATCTCTTTGATGGACATTGCATGGACTTCCGGCAGGGTCGCCGTGACAAGCTCGGGGTCGGGCTTGAGGCTCACGCCTGTTTTTGCGCACACCTGGTCGACTATGCGCACGACCATGAGTAGCGCGTCTGAGCTGTCCAGCTCCTCATCGTGATGATGTTTTGTCACGCTGCAGTAAACCTCCGGAATACTCCACTCGTTCATGAGGGTATATCCCTGCTCGACGTGCATGGAATCAAGCACCTCAAGAACGAAGTGCTCCGAGATCGTGATATCCTGATTCTCAGCTCTTATCGTCTCGATAACCCTGAGGAGAAGCAGCTTCCCGATATCGTGGAAAAGACCCGACAGAAAACCTTCGTCCGCCAGTTCCGGGTATCCGGTTTTGCGCAGCAGCCATTGCGAACCCTTGGCAGTTGCCAGCGCGTGTTTCCAGAGAACCTGGAGGTACCGGCCTATGAAGGGATCATGCGAGAGGTAGTAATTCTTTTGGCTGCCTGCAACAAGGCAGTTGTACACCTGGTTGACGCCAAGGCGCATGATTGACTCTCTTATAGTGCGTACCCTGTTCAAACCCGCAAAAAATGCTGAATTGGCAAGCTTCAGCATCTGGCCGGCCAAGGTCTGGTCCTTGACGATAATTGCCGCAATGTCATTGATCGAACTGTTTTCATCGGCCATTTTCTCGTGCAGTTCCTGAGCCACCTTGGGAAATACCGGGAGATTCAGCGTCTCTGAGGCCGCGTATTCTTCCACCATGTTCAACAACGAGATACTCTTCTTCTGCATTTTCATTGCTCTGTGCCCAGAAGGCGTCTAAGTTCGAAGACCGGCCGGGGTTTGCCCACACGCGGAAGAGACCTGAATATCTCCTGAATAGTGGTCACTCCGTTTGCGGCTTTCATAATTCCATCTTCCAGAAGGGTTATGAGACCCGACGTTTCCGTGCTGATTCTTCTTATATCGTAGGAAGTACTTTTATTCAGAATGGCGTCCTTGACCGGTTCGTTCAAAACGAGCAGTTCAAATACGCCCACCCGTCCCTTGTAGCCGGTGGAACGGCACTGGGAACACCCACGCCCGGCTTTGAAACTTGCTCCTTTTGCATCGTTCACGGTATAGCCGAGTCGACGCAAATCCGCAGGTTGAGGCATATAACTCTCTGCGCAGTTAGGGCATACTTTTCTCAGAAGCCTTTGAGCGAGGACGCAAATCACCGTTGAAGAGATCAAGAACGCTTCGATATTCATATTCAACAGACGGATGAGCCCCCCGATGCTGTCTTCCGTATGAAACGTGCTGAGTACCTTATGTCCGGTTAGAGAGGCCTGGATGCATGTCTCCGCCGAAAAACGGTCGCGTATCTCTCCGACTACTATAATGTCTGGGTCCTGCCTGACTACGTGCTTCAGGCTCTCCTCAAAGGTCAGGTTTATTTTGGGGTCTATCGAGCATTGAGCTATCCCGTCAATCACGAGCTCAACCGGGTCCTCAACCGTTATTATACTGGTGTCCACACTTTCGAGATAGTTAATCGAACTGTAGAGGGTGGTCGTTTTCCCGGACCCCGTTGGCCCCGTCATAAGGATAATGCCGCTCGGAACATCCAGTGCGTCGAATTTAAACCTCTCGAGCATCTTCGGATACATCCCGGTTTCATTCAGGCTCACGAGCAGCCCTCTTCTTCCCAGCAGCCTCAGGACTGTCTTCTCGCCCCAGACCGTAACGAAGAAAGAGACCCTGACGTCCAGGGAAGCCCCGGTCCGAGCGTCCTCGTAATCTATCCTGCCGCCCTGGTGTCGCCTTCTTTCAGCTATGTCGGCCTTTGACATGATCTTCAGCCGGCTTGTTATCGGTAGCCCCATTTGCAGGGGAAGGTCCCTGTGGTGGACCATGACCCCGTCGAGGCGAAATCGGACGCGGACCCTGTCTTTCATGGGCTCTATATGGATGTCGCTGGCATTGCTTTTGATCGCCTCCTGAAACAGACCGTTCACCACTCCGACTATTGATTTCTCGTCGGGCTGGCTGATCCTGGCAACGGCTGCTTCACGCTCGATGGCGCCCAGTATTTCGCGGAATTCGGATTTCGAGCAGATGACCTGTCTAACTTTGCCAAAAACTTTTTCAGCCGCGTCGAGGCTTTCGCGGTTCAAGGGATCGATAAATGCGACCGTCACTTTTCCATCTGCACGGCAAACCGGCAGGAATTGATGAAGAGAATACCAGTTGGGCGGGATTTTTCTCAGAAGGTGAGCGTCCAGGCGGGAGATTTCAAGCTCATAATACGGTAGCCCCAACTGGTAGGAAAGCACCTCCAGCAAGCTCCGCTCTTCAATGAGGCCGGCTTCGACCAACACTTCACCGATTGTCTTTTTTGCGGCAGATTCTTTTTGCAGACTAATCGCCATATCAAGATCTCGGTTCGTGATTAGTCCGAGTTCGATCAGGAGTGCGCCGATTTTGACATTAATCTTGCTTTCAGACAGGGTATCCTGGAGCTGTTCAATGGTAATGTATTTAAGCTCCTGCAAGACCTGGGTGAGTGTTTTGTCTGCCGTCACCTTCGAATGAACTCTTTTGGCATAGTTCAGCTTTTGTTCATCGAGATATCCCTTTTGGATCAGCATCTGGTATATCACTCCGGACTGGTCCTTCCTGCCGGAGACCGGTTCGGAGGTGCCTGCCTGGATACTGGACTGATCTGCCCCCATGAATTTCAGAACTTTTTGGTTCTCCACTCCAAGTCCCCTGCTGGCTGATGTAAGAAAAAGGACGCCCGTGACTGTGGCTCTCAAAAGCAGAATCGGAACCTCCGGCCAAAGACTTAAGGGAATTTAAGGACTCAAAGGTTTGGGAAAGAAATATGTTGTGCCCGTTTTTGGCTCGCGATGATTTGGCTCGCCAGATTGCCCAAAGCGTTTCGTTGGGTCATATTTTAGCGCTGCAAAATCACCCTTGAGTGTGTTATGGATAGGATGAACACAACCTAAAATATTACCTTTCATCGGTCGTGAGGCCTGAAATCCGGCTTCTCATCGGCGATTTGACAGGCGGGGGAAAGACGACCCGAACCGCGCAACCGTCGAGTTCCTTCGCCAACGCCTCAAACCAGGTGATGAAATACTATGGAATTATGAAGATAAGTCCTTGATGTTTTACCTTCCAAACAGGGTCCGCGGCGGAGTCTCCTGCTTTCGGGTCACAGACGTGGGGATACACGAGCTATCACAATTCCTCATCAATGGGGGTGAAGCTTACCTTCATGGCAGTTAGCTTGAGCGATTCCCCCTCCCCTGTTTCCTTTTCCTGTAGACTGTTTTTGGAAAAATGCTTCTGCGGTATGTCGTGAACCTTTCCTGCTCCACGTGCAGCCTGAAGCATCTGGCCGGTTGCAAATACGACCAGTTCCGCATGCGCTCCGTAACTGTCCGGGATGCAGGGAGTGAGGAAGAGCAGATCTTGTTCTCTCATTCCGGCGGTAAACGCGGAACCATGCGAACAGCGTAATACGAGCCGAAGCCAATTTTCATTGTTTCATTGTAAGCGCTATCGAAGTCCTGCCGGAAGGAATCGTCCTTGAACGCCCGACTAATCACAAGCCATCCCGGTTTCCGAAAACGCAAAGCGGCACTGAGAATAATTTTTCGCCGCTCGGCATCGGGGACATAAGTGTAAGAGGCTATATCATTCAGGGCTGTCCATGACGCATCGCGCCAGTCATGGCGGGAAAAGACCGCTAACGAGTCGATCACCACGGCGGATTCCCCCCATTTTTCACGGATCGTCTCTAATGCGCGGCCGGCGTCCGCCGCAGGACCCGGCAATTCGGGATTCTCTTCATAGCTCATCGACGACAAAAAGGCGTCAGCCTTAAAGTTCAGGAACCATGCGGCCTTTGCCAAGTTGTCCCAATTGAAAGTCGGCGCCCAGGCAATGACCGTGGCCAGGAGGGTCATCGCGACAACTTTCGCCATTGGCGGTCGCGCCGCTTTGAAGGAAACTGCAAGCAGGCAAACCATAAAAGGCATCAAATTGAGAACATTGTTTTCGTGGCTGCGTCCCGCGACATAGTAGGACGATGCGCCAAACAACAAGAGAATGCAGACAAACAGATGGCGAAATGTTTTATCGTCGTTCCGCGACGGCCAGGCGCCTAGCGCGGCGGCAATGCCCACAGCGAGTACGGATATGAGATACCACACCACCCCGCGCGCGAAAATATCCAAGGGCCCTGGCGGGGACAAGACGTAAGTCAGATAAATGCCGGCTGAAGGACATGTATGGTAAATGGCATAATAAAGGCCGATGGAACCGACGACCAAGACCGCCAAAGCTGTGAGCAAAGGCAGCATCGCCAATGGCAACCGGATCAGTCTTTTGGCCAGGGACACATCCTGCCGTCGGATGAGCAGGTAGAGGGGCCACCAAACGACAGTGCAATAGAACGCCGATTCTGGCGACCACAGAGCGCCGATCCCCCAAAGCAGATGGCCGAAAACAGGTTTTGGCCGTTCGGCCTTGATTAGATAAGCGGCAAGAATAACGGCGGGCAAAAATCGGAATCCGCCGGCGCTTGGATACACGAGGGTGAAGGTAAGGTCGAACGGGGCGGCAGTATAAAAGAAACAGGCAACCAGGCAGGTCAGGAGAATAACGCCTTGCCATACGGCGGATACCGGCCGGCTGCCTACAGCGATCCAGCCAATCAACAGCGCATAGCAAACATTACTGAGGCCGGTGAGCCAATATAATCCCGTCCAGCATTCCGTGCCGCAGGTTGCCGCAAGCATCGCCGTGGGGCCCAGGCCGTATTGAACCGGAAAATCATAAAAAATTCTGGCGCCGGATAACAGCAATTCGCTCGCCGCAACATAAACACCCCAATTTTGCCATGCTGCTAAAAACTGAGCGGGAGAAGAGCCCATGGAGGACGTCGTCATAAAAGCCAGCATGATTGCCACGCCCCCATAGACGGCCCACAGCACTGCATTGGTCCGTCGGCTTTTTCCTGCCCATTGCTCGAACTCGGGGCGGGACAAAAGAAATGCCATTCCGCAAGTCAGCGCCGCAAAAACAACCAGGTTATCGAATGAAACCTGAAATTTCAGCGCACTGTCACGCCGCCAGTATGGAATGGTGGCTGCACTCATGAGCGCGGCAAAGGCGCCAATAGCGGTTCCGCCCCAGCGCCGCCCTTGCATGCGCCCGATGACTATCGCAATAAGTGCGAAAACGATACCCGCCTTCCAACTGTTGATCGCGCGGTCCAACAGCAGAAGAAATATCCCGCCGACCACGAGCATGATTTCCGCAAGGGAAAGGGAGACCTTGGAGGCGTAACGCCACCGGCCGATAGCCAGAGGAATGCCGAGAGAAAAACCTTTAAAATCATGTAGCCGCCGGGAATGAAGGAGCGCGGAGATGCCGGAAGGGACAAGCACAGGCCAAAGGGCCAACAGCAAACCAACCACGACGTAGATAACCAGCGTCACAATCTTCGTTTCGGTCATCACCTTTCCCTTGAGCCTGGCATCACCCGGAATAATGCATCAGATTGTGCGCTATGCATACGAACCGCATTTCCGGGTCGGATTCTGCCCGAAAAAACTTCTTGAACAACCC
>Ga0181538_10006416_pt1 | contig 10161 bp, 7 predicted proteins | sample PEATcosm2014_Bin_40_FD_119773 | JGI IMG/M metagenome (GOLD analysis project Ga0181538, IMG submission 119773) | Peatland microbial communities from MTU Mesocosm Facility, Houghton, MI, USA - PEATcosm2014_Bin23_30_metaG | ecosystem: Environmental > Terrestrial > Soil > Wetlands > Peat | place...
GCACGTCGAATACGAATCTCCCTTGCGACATTATGCCCACGTCGATTGTCCCGGCCACGCGGACTACATCAAGAACATGATCACCGGCGCGGCGCAAATGGACGGCGCCATTCTGGTGGTCAGCGCGGCGGACGGCCCGATGCCCCAGACGCGCGAGCACATTTTGCTGGCCCGCCAGGTTGGAGTGCCGGCCATTGTGGTTTACTTGAACAAGGTGGATCTGGTTGATGATCCTGAATTGCTCGATTTGGTGGATATGGAAATTCGGGATTTGCTCAACAAATATCAGTTCCCGGGCGACAAGACCCCGATCATCCGCGGCAGCTCGACGGCGGCCTTGAGAGGCACGCCGGAGGGTCTCAAATCCATCGAGGAGCTTTTGGCCGCGGTGGACAGCTTCATCCCGCTGCCAACGCGCGAGATCGACAAGCCGTTCCTGATGTGCATCGAGGACGTTTTCAATATTGAAGGCCGCGGGACGGTTGTCACCGGCCGTGTTGAACGCGGTGAATTGCAGAAAATGTCCGACGTCGAAATCGTCGGCTTGAAGGACACGCGCAAAACGGTGGCCACGGACATTGAGATGTTCCGCAAGCTGCTGGACAAAGCCAGTGCGGGGGACAACGTGGGTGTTCTCTTGCGCGGCACGAAAAAGGATGAAGTCGAGCGCGGCATGGTTCTGGCCAAACCCGGCAGCATCACGCCGCACACCCAATTCAAGGCCGAGGTCTATGTTCTTTCCAAGGATGAGGGAGGCCGGCATACGCCCTTCTTCACCAATTACCGGCCCCAGTTTTATTTTCGCACCACGGACGTCACGGGCACCGTCAAACTGGCCCAAGGCGTCGAGATGGTCATGCCGGGAGACAATGTCTCGGTGGAAATCGAATTAATCGCCCCGGTGGCGATGGAGAAAGGGCAGCGCTTCGCCATACGCGAAGGAGGCCGGACGATTGGCGCCGGTCGCGTGTCGGACATTGTAACTTGATTTTGCGGCAGGAGCGCGCCAGGCGGCTTCTGCCGGGGATGAGGGACCACTCGACGGCATAGGGCGGTAGCTCAATTGGTAGAGTAGCGGTCTCCAAAACCGTCGGTTGGGGGTTCGAGTCCCTCCCGCCCTGCCATCTGTGGGGGAGGCAAGCCCGGGGAGGGTGGTTTGCCGGAGGGGTGGCAGAGTGGTCGATTGCGACGGTCTTGAAAACCGTTGTGCGGGAAACCGCACCGGGGGTTCGAATCCCTCCCCCTCCGCCATAAAAGAGATGCATTAAATGAGAGATTATTTGTCAATTATTATTGCGGTGGTGATCGCCTCGGTGGTGTTCGCCCTGCTCTGGCGCCAGGGCGCGTTCTTGCGCCTGTCCGGCTACTTCCACGAAACGAAGGATGAGTTGTGGAAATGCACCTGGCCGACGTGGGATGAATTAATGGGTTCCACCGCCGTGGTCATTGTGTCGGTTGGCGTTCTGGGCGGTTTCACCATGGGCGTGGATTACGTGGTGACCGTCGTGATGCATTACATTGTTTAAGGATTTGCCAATGTCAAAAAGCCAGTGGTTTGTCATCCATACTTTGTCCGGCCAGGAGCAGAAGGTCAAAGAGAACATCGAAAAGCGCCTCAAGGCCGAAGAGATGAGCGAATATATTAAAGAGGTCCTTGTCCCGGTCGAGAAAGTGGTGGATGTGCGCGGTGGCAAGAAAACCGTCACCAGCCGCAAGCTGCATCCGGGCTACGTCTATATCGACATGGTCCTGGTGGATGAGGGGAACCGGATACTGGAAAAGCCGTGGTATTTTATCCAGGACACCCCGGGTAAAATTGGCATCGTTGGCGGAGACCGCCCGATCCCGGTGACTCCGGACGAAATCGCCACGATCAAGGCGCAAATCTCGGAATCCGAGGAAACGGAGAAGCCGAAGGTCCATTTTGAAGCGGGCGAAACCGTCAAGATCAACGACGGGCCGTTTCTGAATTTCAGCGGCGTGATTGAAGAGATCGAACCCGAGCGCGGGAAACTGAAGGTGACCGTCAATATTTTTGGCCGCAACACCCCGGTCGAACTCGAGTACTGGCAGGTGGAGAAAGCATAGGATACAGATTTATGGCAAAGAAGATTACTGGACAGATCAAGCTGCAAATTCCGGCCGGACAAGCCAACCCGGCCCCGCCGGTCGGCCCGGCCCTCGGCCAGCAAGGCGTCAACATCATGGCCTTTTGCAAGGAATTCAACGCCGCCACCAAGGAGCAGTCCGGCATGATTATTCCGGTCGTCATCACCGTTTTTGCGGACAAGTCCTTCACCTTCATCACCAAGTCCCCTCCGGCCTCCATCCTGCTCAAAAAGGCCGCCGGCATCGCCTCGGGTTCAAAAATACCGAACAAGGACAAGGTCGGCAAAGTGACCCGCAAACAGGTTTTGGACATTGTCAAAATTAAAATGAAGGATTTGAACGCCACTTCCGAAGAAGCGGCGTTCCGGGTCATTGCGGGCACGGCCCGCAGCATGGGGATTGACGTTCAGGAATAATCAACCGCGGGAGAGTGCCGCTCATGGCGGCATTCGCTTGCACCGCTTATTATAATGCCAAGCAAACGATATAAAAAAGCAGTCGAATTGGTTGAAGCAAAGAAGCTTTACCCGTTGAAATCGGCCGTCGAGGTCCTGGGCAAGTTCCCCAAGGCCAAATTTAACGAAACCATTGACATGGCCTTCAAATTGGGCGTCGATCCCAAACAATCCGATCAAATGGTTCGCGGCACCGTTCCCCTGCCCCACGGCAGCGGCAAAACCGTCCGCGTGCTTGTTTTTGCCAGGCCGGGCGCCGCCGCCGATGCCGCCCGCGCCGCCGGCGCCGAATATGTCGGCTATGAAGAGTTGATCAAGCAATGCACGGAAGGCTGGACGGATTTCGACGTCGCCATCGCCACGCCCGAAGCCATGTCCGAAGTCCGCAAACTCGGCAAGGCCCTTGGTCCGCGCGGCCTCATGCCCAATCCCAAGACCGGCACCGTGACCGATGACACCGCCAAAGCGGTCAAGGAAGTGAAGGCTGGCCGCGTTGAATTTAAAATCGACAAGGGTGGCAACATTCATGTCCCCATCGGCAAGGTGTCCTTTGCCGCCGACCAAATCGTGGAAAATGCCCGCGCGGTAATCCGGGCGGTGGCGCGATCCAAACCGAGCAGCTCCAAGGGGACTTTTATTCGCAGTTGCACCCTTTCCGCCACCATGAGTCCGCCGGTTCGGGTGGACGTTCGCGAATTCCTGGAAGCCGCCTAACCCCGAGGAAACACCATCATGCGCGAAGAAAAACAACATATCAGCAGCGAGTACGTCATCCGGCTCAATGCCTCGCCCTATTTTATCGTCGTCGATTACCGGGGATTGAAAGTCGGACCCATCACCGAACTGCGCAAGCGCCTCCACAAGGCGGGAGCCGAAATGCACGTCGTGAAGAATTCCCTCTTCCGCCTGGCCGTCAAGGAAGCCGGCGTGGCTGATTTGGGCGCCCCCTTGACCGGCCAGCTTGCCGTCGTCACCGGCCAGCGCGAGATTTCTTCCGCGGCCAAAGTGGTCAAGACTTTCAGCGCCGAGTTCACCAAGCCAAAGATTCGTTTTGGCTATTTAAAGAACCAGCGTTTGGAAACGCCGGACATCATGGCCCTGGCCGATTTGCCATCCATCGAAGTTCTCCGTTCCAGGTTGATGGGCGTCATCATGGCCCCGGCCACGAAGCTGGCCACCGTCATCAACACCCCGGCGACCCAGTTGGTCCGTGTGCTGGCCGCGCGCGTGGCCAAAGGCGAATAATTTCCATCCGAACCCAATGAGTCTAAACAATTTCATTTCCGGCAAAGCATTGGAGATGAACAACACAACAAGAACAAAGTAAATCGTCGGCTCGCGGGCTCGCGAGCAGAATGCGTCCGCGGCTGCGGACGGCGACGAGACTGAAAGGAAACATGGCTGATATATCTGGATTAGTGGAACAATTAGGCAAGTTGACGGTGATTGAAGCCGCCGACCTGGTCAAACAACTTGAAACCGCCTGGGGCGTCACCGCTGCCGCTCCAGCCGCCGCCGCCGCGCCGGTTGCCGCCGCCGCCCCGGCTGCCGAAGTCAAAACATCCTTCGATGTCATTCTGGCCTCCGTGCCGGCCGACAAGAAGATTGCCGCGATCAAGGCCGTGCGCGAAGTCAAGGCCGGCCTCGGTTTGGCCGACGCCAAGGCGCTGGTGGAAGGCGCTCCCAAGGCTGTGCTGGAAGGGGCCAGCAAGGCCGATGCCGACGCGGCGAAGAAGAAACTCGAGGACGCCGGCGCCAAAGTTGAAATTAAATAATAATGGTGTATGCTATGGGTGGCGGGATTTTGTTTCCCGCCGCTCAATTTGAACCATCGAGAGAACGATTTCTAAACGAATTTCATCGTCTCAAAGAGTGTTTTTGAATCGGCGCGTTTTCTGGATTCCAGAGAACGGGCCTTTCGTCGTTTGAACTAAATAAAAATCCGGCCTGTGCCGGGGATTGATCAGAGGTTGAAAATGCCATCACGATTAACTGAACGCGTCCACTTTGGAAAAATCAAAGAGGTCATTGCCCCGCCGAACTTGATTGAGTTGCAGACCAATTCGTACCGGGAATTCCTGCAAACCGACACCCCGCCCTCCCGGCGCAAGAACATGGGGTTGCAGGCGGTTTTCACCGAGGTTTTTCCCATCGAAAGTTATGATGGCAAGTGTGTCCTGGACTTTCACAGCTACGAAATCGGCGAGCCCAAGCATGACTGGCTGGAATGCCTGCGCGAGGGCATTACCTACGGCGCGCCCCTCCATGTCACCTTTCTGCTCAAGGAGGAGAAAAACGCCAAGGAAGAGAAGGTCTTCATGGGCGAGCTTCCCTTGATGACTCCGCAGGGCACCTTCGTCATCAACGGGGCCGAGCGCGTCATCGTCAGCCAGTTGCATCGCTCCCCGGGTTTGGCCTTTGAAGCCAGCCAGCATCCCAACGGCAAAACGCTCCATTCCTTCCGCATCATTCCAGACCGCGGTTCCTGGTATGAAGCCCAGTTCGACACCAGCGACCTGCTCTACGTCTATCTCGACCGCAAAAAGCGCCGCCGCAAGTTTTTGACCACCACCTTCTTCCGCGCCCTGGGTTATGGCAGCGATGCCGACATCCTCAAGCTGTTTTACGACATCGAAGAATTGAGCGTCAAAGAGGCGGAAAAACTCGAAGACATCCAAAACAAAGTCCTGATCGAGGACGCGGTGGACAATGACAAGGGCATTGTGGTCGCCCGCGCTTTCGAGCCGCTTTCCAAGGCGGTTGTCAAACAGATCGCCGAGTTGGGCGTCAACAAAATCCGCGTGGTCGATACCACGGTGGACGACGGCATCGTCATCAAGTGCCTCAAGAAAGACCCCAGCAAGAACGAAGAGGAAGCGCTGAAAGACATTTACCGCCGCCTGCGCCCGGGCGATCCTCCCACCGCGGCCAACGCCCGCGCCCTGATCAAGCGTTTGTTCTTCGATGCCAAGCGTTATGACCTCGGCCGCGTCGGCCGCTATAAGATCAACCAGAAATTGGGCATCAAGGGCGGCGATTCCCGCATCCTGACCAAGGAAGACCTGGTGGCCGCCACCAAGTACCTCCTCCGTCTCAAAAAGGGCGAGGGCACGCTGGACGACATCGATCATCTGGGCAGCCGCCGCATTCGGACGGTAGGCGAATTGCTGGCCAATCAATGCCGCGTTGGCCTGGCCCGCACCGAGCGTTTGGTCAAGGAGCGCATGACCTTGTTCGATCAAAGTCTCGAAAGCATGTCCCCGCAAAAATTGATCAATCCCAAGGCTCTCTCCGCCGTGATCCGGGATTTCTTTGGCCGCAGCCAGCTCTCCCAGTTCATGGATCAAATCAATCCATTGGCCGAGCTGACCCACAAGCGCCGTCTCTCCGCCCTCGGGCCGGGCGGTTTGTCCCGGGACCGCGCCGGATTTGAAGTCCGCGATGTCCATCCTTCCCACTACGGCCGTATTTGCCCGGTTGAAACACCGGAAGGCCCCAACATCGGTTTGATTGCCTCCCTGGCCACCTTCGCCCAGGTCAATGATTTCGGCTTTTTGGAAACCCCCTATCGCCGCGTCGAAAAAGGCCGCGTTTCAAGCCACCTCGATTACCTCACCGCCGACCGCGAGGAAACATACATCGTCGCCCAAGCCAACTCCCCCATCGACGAAAAGGGCAACTTCCTCGGCGAACGCGTCACCTGCCGTTGCAAAGGGGACTTTATCGACGTTGAACCCGGCCGCGTCGATTACATGGATGTCTCCCCCAAGCAACTGGTTTCCGTCGCCGCCAGCTTGATTCCCTTCCTCGAGCACGACGACGCCAACCGTGCCTTGATGGGTTCGAACATGCAACGCCAGGCCGTGCCGTTGCTCGTCACCGAAGCTCCTTACGTCGCCACCGGTTTGGAAGAGCGCGTCGCCCGCGATTCCCGCGCCGTCCTCGTGGCCGAAGAGGCCGGCAAAGTCGCCTCTGTCACAGGCAACCTGGTGATCATCACCCCGGACGGCAAGACTCCGGACAGCAAGAAGAAGATCAAGACCGATCCGGGCAATGGCATTTGGGTTTATCCCATCCGCAAATTCATGCGTTCCAACGCCGCGACCTGCATCAATCAAAAAATCCTGGTCGCCAAGGGCGACTCCATCAAGAAGGGGCAGGTCATCGCTGACGGCCCCTGCACCCAGGGCGGCGAACTCGCCTTGGGCCGCAATGTCCTTTGCGCCTTCATGCCTTGGAACGGATATAACTTCGAGGACGCCATCCTCATCAGCGAACGCATCGTCAAAGATGACGTGTTCACCTCCATTCACATCGACGAATTCGAAGTCGGCGCCCGCGACACCAAGCTCGGCCCCGAGGAAATCACCCGCGATATTCCCAACCTGGGCGACGAGGCGCTGAAAAATCTGGGGCCTGACGGCGTCATCCGCATTGGCGCTGAAGTCAAGCCCGGCGACATTCTGGTCGGCAAGATTACGCCCAAGAGCGAAACGGAATTGGCCCCCGAGGAACGTTTGTTGCGCGCCATTTTCGGCGAGAAGGCCGCCGACGTCAAAGACACTTCCCTGAAAGTGCCTTCCGGCACCTACGGCATCGTCATGGACGTCAAAGTCTCCTCCAAGAAAGAGCGCGAGGCTGAAGTCAAAGCCGCCCCCGAAACCAAGCGCCACTCCAGGGAAGTGCAGGACGAGCACAAGGCCAAAACAGACGAATTGCGCGAGCAACTGACCGAGGCGCTCAGCAACATCCTGCTCGGCGAAAAAATCCCCCTCGATGTCGTCAACTCCGAGACCGGCGAAATCATCATCCCGGCCAATCGCAAGATCACCAAAACTCTGTTGCGCAAGCTGGCCCAAGTGTACGATCGCATCGAAATCGATCCCTCGCCCATTCGCAATAAAATCAACGAAATCATCGGCACCTTCAAAAAGAAATTCGACGATCTGCAAATGCAGCACGACGAAGAGGTGGAACGCGCCGAAGCCGGCGAGGAAATCGACAGCGGCGTCATCAAATCGGTCAAGGTTTACATCGCCTCCAAACGCAAATTGTCGGTCGGCGACAAAATGGCGGGCCGTCACGGCAACAAAGGCGTTGTGGCCAAGATCGTGCCCGAGGAAGACATGCCGTTCCTGGCCGATGGCACTCCGGTGGACATTGTTTTGAATCCGCTGGGCGTGCCCTCGCGCATGAACGTCGGCCAGGTGCTGGAAACCCATCTGGGCTGGGCCGCCAAATTCCTCGGCCTCAAATTCGCCACCCCCGTTTTCGACGGCATCAAGGAAAAGGAAATTCGCGCCTACTTGAAAGACGCCAAATTGCCCGAACACGGCAAGACCCTCCTCATTGACGGCCGCAGCGGCGAGCCGTTCGACCAGGAAATCGTTGTGGGCAACATTTACATGATGAAGCTCGGCCATCTTGTCGCCGATAAAATTCACGCCCGCGCCGTCGGGCCTTATTCCCTGGTCACCCAGCAACCCCTCGGCGGCAAGGCCCAATACGGCGGCCAGCGCTTCGGCGAAATGGAAGTGTGGGCCATGGAAGCTTACGGCGCCGCCTACAGCCTGCAGGAGTTGCTCACCGTCAAGTCGGACGATGTCCAGGGCCGCACCCGCATTTACGAGAGCATTGTCAAAGGCGACAACTGCCTCGAAGCCGGCGTGCCCGAGTCCTTCAACGTGCTCGTCAAAGAAATGCAATCTTTGGCCATGGACGTTAAGGTCGGTTATTCAAACCCGGTGGAACAAGCCGCGGCGGCGCAAGCCTCCGCTTTAAGCAGCCTCAAGTAATCTCAAGTCATATTTGCCAAAGATACACGCACCATGAACACTAAAGAAACCGCCCGCGAGTTGCTCGGCCTGGACAAGGTCAACCAGGTCGATTACGTCGCCATTTCTGTCGCTTCGCCCGAGGCCATCCGGGCCTGGTCAAAGGGGGAAGTCAAAAACCCGGAGACCATCAATTACCGGACGTTCAAGCCCGAAAAGGGCGGCTTGTTTTGCGAGCGCATTTTCGGTCCCGTCAAGGACTGGGAATGCTCCTGCGGCAAATACAAACGCATCAAGCATCGCGGCGTCGTCTGCGATCGTTGCGGCGTGGAAGTCACCCTGGCCCGCGTGCGCCGCGAACGCATGGGCCATATTGAACTGGCCGTGCCCGTTTCCCACATCTGGTTTTTCAAGTGCATGCCTTCCCGTCTTGGATTGGTTCTCGACATGACGGCGCGTAATCTGGAACGCGTCATTTATTACGAGGATTACATGGTGATCAGTCCCGGTTCGACCCCGCTCAAGCTCCATCAACTGCTCAGCGAACACGAGTACCGTGAGGCCCGCGAAACTTACGGGGCCGACGGCTTCACCGCCAAGATGGGCGCCGAAGCGGTGCGCGAGGCCTTGGGCAATGTCGATCTCCAGAAGCAGATCGACCATTTGGCCGTCGCCATGACCGAGACCAAGAGCAAACAGATTCGCAAGAAAATTGCCAAGCGCATCAAGCTCCTGTCCGCCTTTCGCGATTCCAAAGCCCGTCCGGAATGGATGGTCCTGATTGTTTTGCCGGTCATTCCCCCGGACTTGCGCCCGCTGGTTCCGTTGGAGGGCGGCCGCTTTGCCACCTCCGATCTCAACGATCTCTATCGCCGCGTCATCAACCGCAACAACCGGTTGAAGAACCTTCTCCAACTCAAAACGCCTGAAGTCATCATCCGCAACGAAAAACGCATGTTGCAGGAAGCTGTCGATGCTCTCTTCGACAACGGACGCCATGGCCGGGCCGTCACCGGCGCCGGCAATCGCGCCCTCAAATCTTTGAGCGACATGCTCAAAGGCAAAAGCGGCCGGTTCCGCCAAAACCTCCTCGGCAAACGCGTCGATTATTCCGGCCGCTCCGTCATCGTCATCGGCCCGGAGTTGAAGCTGCATCAGTGCGGTTTGCCCAAGAAAATGGCCCTCGTCCTTTTCGAGCCTTTCATCATCCGCCGCTTGAAGGAGTTGGGCTATGTCCACACCGTTCGTTCCGCCAAAAAAATGATCGAACGCCAGTCGCCCGAAGTCTGGGACATCCTGGAAGAAGTCACCCGCGGCCACCCCGTCCTGCTCAACCGCGCCCCCACTTTGCACCGCCTCTCCATCCAGGCCTTCGAACCCATCTTGATCGAAGGCGAAGCCATTCGCATTCATCCCCTGGTCTGCACGGCCTACAACGCCGATTTCGACGGCGACCAAATGGCCGTCCACGTCCCTCTTTCAGTCGAGGCGCAAATGGAAGCCCGCCTTCTCATGATGGCGCCCAACAACATTTTCAGCCCGTCCAGCGGACGCCCGATCATGACGCCGACCCAGGACATCACGCTCGGTTGTTTCTACCTGACGGCCGAGCCGCGCGCCAAAAAGGAGACGAAGGCCCCGATGCTTTTTGGTTCCAAGTCCGAGGTCATCTTTTCCTTCAATGATGGCGGCCTTAAAATCCATGACCGCATTCGCCTGGCCAATCCCGACCGGGGCAGAAAGACCCAATATGGCGATTCCGAACACAACGCCATCGAAACGACGGTCGGCCGGGTCATCTTCAGCGAAATCTGGCCCGAGGA
>Ga0181538_10006420_pt1 | contig 10160 bp, 7 predicted proteins | sample PEATcosm2014_Bin_40_FD_119773 | JGI IMG/M metagenome (GOLD analysis project Ga0181538, IMG submission 119773) | Peatland microbial communities from MTU Mesocosm Facility, Houghton, MI, USA - PEATcosm2014_Bin23_30_metaG | ecosystem: Environmental > Terrestrial > Soil > Wetlands > Peat | place...
CATCCGTGTCGTTGGCGTAGCGCGGCGCCAGCGGCTGGATATGATGGAGGGTGCGAAAATTACGAATCGTCCAGGGAACGAGCGGCGCCAGGGCAACGGCTGCGACGATGATTCCAGCGGCCAAGAGATCCGTCACGTTTTTCTTGCCGGCGTGAGCGTTCGACGCCAGGATCTTCCCCGCCAAAACTGCCAGATAAAGACCGATCGCGGCCAGCAGGAGGCCGCCATCGGGACGCAGCAGGATGCAGGCCGCAACCGCCGCGCCGGCCGCAGCCCAGAGCTTGCGGCCAGCCTGGTCGAGAGCCTTCCCTGAGCTTGCCGAAGGGACGCCCACGTCAAAACGGGCCTCATGCATCCGACCCAGCGCAGCGATTGCGCAATCGAGAGCGAGTGCCGTAAAGAAGATCTCCAAAGTTTCGGTGAGCACGGCGGCGGCATAGTTTGCGAGGAAGGGACATAGCGCCGCCAGGACAAAAGCGATTCTTGCCGCACGCTCGGAAACGGCGCGGCGAGCAAGGTCGGCAACAATCAGGCCGGTGGCCAGGCCCACCAGGATCTGCGCTAGCATGACTGCTTTGAAATTTCCGGCTCCAAATAGCCAGAAGGTCCCAGCCAGAAAAGCAGGATATCCTGGCAGGCGCGCATCGGTCGGCAGAATCGGTTTCTCCGGTTGGCCGGCCTGCGTCTGGCCGTAGATGCCGTGTTGCAGCGAGTTGGTGGCGAGGTCGGCGTAGATACGCGAGTCATCCGTGACCGCCGGGAAATAGACGACGAAAAATAGCCGCAATGCCAGGGCGGCCAGTGTGGTTCCGAGAAAAAAGCTGCGGTGTTCGCGGATCAAGCGGAGCACGTTGGGAATATATCGCGAATCGCGCGATTTTCCTCAGCGGCTCACAAGAATGGCTGCTCTGCTGAGAACCGGGTTTGACCACCTGCGGCTCTCACCTTAGGATGAAGGAGCCACTACGAGATGAAGAAACAGGTTTTTTACGATCCCTTGCAAGCGCGCTGGAGGCGGATTCGCCGCGTTGTCGACGCGGCCGCCCTGGCTTTTTCCTTGCTGGTGGTCTTCTTCATTTACAGTGCCCTGCGCAGCGAGCCTCTGCCCGATCTTTCCTGGCTGTCGGAAAAGAAGCCTTATCACGCTCTGAAGGAAAACGAAAAGGCGAAAGCGCGCGAGAAGCGCCGTCTGGCCACTCTGGCCCGCGCCGGGCACCGCCATCAATCGCGCAAGGCTCCTTCGCAACTCAAACTGAACTCCGAGCAAGGGGTTCGGGCCGCATTCTATGTTTCCTGGGACGCGGCCAGCTTCTCTTCCTTGCGCGAGTATGCGCGCCAAATCGATTTGCTCTTCCCCACCTGGCTGCAGGTGCTCGGTGCAGACGGCCATCTGCAAGCCTCGGATCCGGAAACGAACGCGATGTTTGACGTGGTTCAGGGGCAAACGGTTCGACACATCGACGACAAAGTAATGCAGTTTCTGAAGGCGGAAAACACCGACATGGAAGTCTTTCCGGTGGTGCAGAACTTTGACGGCACCGACTTTGTTCCGAGCATCAGTGACTTCTTGAACAATCCGGTAGCTCGCGCCAATTTTCGACGCCAGATCGGGATTTATCTTGCCTCCGATCATTACCGCGGTCTGATGGTCGATTTCGAATCTTTCCCGAAGAAAGGGCAGCCCGGATACGTGGCTCTGCTGAACGAACTCTCGTCTGACCTGCACGCCAAGGGGATGAAGCTGTACGTCAGCGTCCAGGTGCGCAACCAGGATTACGATTACAAGGCCATTGCGTCGGCCGTGGATGGCGTCGTCATCATGAATTACGACGAGCACTTTCCCGGCGGAACTCCTGGCCCGGTCGCCTCGCAGGATTGGTTCACGGACAACCTTGACTCCGCGGTCGAAGAGATTCCGAAAGAGAAGCTCATCTGTGCCATCGGCAACTACGGGTACGACTGGTTCGAGCGGCCAAAAACAAAGAAAGACAAGCTTCCGCCGGGAGAGGCCGACAAATCCGTTTCCGTGCAGGAAGCGTGGATCGGGGCGCGCGATTCCGAAGAAGACGTTGACTTCGATGACGACGCGCTCAATCCGCACTTCAGCTATCGCGACGACGATAACGTCCGCCACGATGTCTGGTTTCTGGACGCGGTAACTGCGCTGAACCAGATGCGCGCCGCGCAGACCCTCGGCATTCAGACCTTCGCCTTGTGGAGACTGGGCGCGGAAGACCGCTCCCTATGGCGGGTGTGGGATATGCCCGGAGAAGCGAATGCGTCGGATCGATTGAAGGATGTTCCTCCGGGCCAGGACGTTGATATGGAGGGCAGCGGCGAAATTCTGCACATTGAGGCGCGGCCTACCGATGGCGAGCGCGAGCTGTCCATAGACAAGCAGACCGGACTCATCGACGGGGAAACCTTCAAGAGCCTGCCGGAGCCGTATCGTGTGGCGCGCTATGGCTTCAGCAAGAACCAGCTGGCCATGACCTTCGACGACGGTCCTGATCCGGAGTGGACCCCGAAGATACTCGATGTCCTCAATCGCGAGCATGTGCCGGGAACATTCTTTCTGATCGGAATCCAGGCGGAGAAATTCAGCAGTTTGACCAAGCGCATTTACCGCGAAGGCCATGAAATCGGGAACCATACCTTCACGCATCCCGACATCAGTTCGATTGGCAGCGGCTACATGAAGGTGGAGCTGAACCTGACCGAGCGCTTGTTTGCCAGCCGCCTGGGGGTTCGCGCCATGTTGTTCCGTCCGCCGTACTCCGTCGATGCGGAGCCAGATACCGAAGACGAGGTGAAACCGCTCGAACTCACGCAAAGCATGGGCTACATCACCATCGGCAACAAGATCGACACCCGGGACTGGAACGACGAACCCGCGCTCTCACCAAAACAAATCGCCGCTCGCGTGCTCGACCACCTGCCACCCTGCCAACCGAACGATACGCAGTGCGGCAACATCATTCTCATGCATGATGGCGGCGGCAATCGGGAAAGAACCGTGCTGGCGCTTCCGCTGATTATCGATGGCGCTCGTGCGCGCGGATTTCAATTTGTCCCCGTGTACCAGTTGATGGGCAAAACGAAAGCGGATGTCATGCCGCCCCTTCCGGCCAACGAGTATTGGTCCGCGCGGCTGAATTGGATCGGCTTCTGGTTTTTCAGTGCGACCATGACCGGCATTACGGTCATTTTTTTCCTGGGTGACATCCTGATGACCGGGCGCCTGATTTCGGTCGGCGTCCTCGCCTTCTATGACCGTCTCCACTCGCATGTGTATGGAACGCCCGAGCAGATTGCGGCTTACTGGCCCCAGGTCGCGGTTCTCATCCCCGCTTATAACGAGGAGAAGGTCATCGAACGCACGGTCCAGGGCGCACTCGACTCCGACTATCCCAATCTGCGCGTGATCGTTATCGACGACGGTTCCAAGGATCGTACGTTGGAAATCGCCCGCTGGGCGTTTGCCGCCGAAGAAGCTGCCGGCAGGGTATTGATTCTCACCAAGCCCAACGGCGGCAAGGCCGAGGCACTTAACTTTGGGCTGGAGCACATTCGCGATGCCGAGGTCTTCGTCGGTATCGATGCCGATACTATTGTTGCTCCCGATGCTATCTCGCGGCTCGTACCGCACTTTCTCAATCCCAAAGTTGCAGCCGTGGCGGGCAATGCCAAGGTCGGCAACCGCGTCAACCTGTGGACGCGCTGGCAGGCACTGGAATACATCACCAGCCAGAATTTCGAGCGCCGAGCGCTCAACACCATGGGTGCGGTGAGCGTGGTGCCGGGGGCGATTGGCGCCTGGCGTACGACGGCGGTTCGCGAAGCGGGCGGCTACCATGTGGATACCGTTGCCGAAGACGCCGATCTCACCATGGCGCTGCTGCGCAATGGTTATCGCGTGGAATACGAAGACCGGGCGCTCGCCTTCACCGAGGCCCCGACCAGCGCCAACGCGCTCATGCGGCAGCGCTTCCGCTGGTCGTTCGGAATTCTGCAGGCGATCTTTAAGCACAAGGGCGTTTTTGCGCGCAAAGGCGCTTTGGGATTTGTCGCACTTCCCAACATCCTCATCTTCCAGATTCTGCTTCCCCTGGTCTCGCCCTTCATTGATCTGATGTTTGCGGTCGGCGTGATCTGGTATTTCGTCCAGAAACACTTTCATCCGGACACTACCGATCCGGGCAGCTTCCAGCGGCTGCTGATCTTTTTCGTCGCGTTCCTGGTGATTGATTTCCTCGCTTCGGCGATCGCGTTCGCCTTGGAGCGCCGCCAGCCCGAAGCCCGCGAAGACGCTTGGCTACTCAGTCAAGTGTGGCTGCAGCGCTTCGCCTATCGCCAGGTCTTTTCCCTCGTTCTGTTCCGCACCCTGAAGCGCGCCATCCAGGGGCGACCCTTCGCCTGGGACAAACTGGATCGCACCGCCGCCGTCAAGTACGTCCCCGCTGAGCGCAGAGACGCCGTCAAAGTCCAGTAGCACTCGCCGTCCTGAGCGGAAGTTTTGCCTACATCCCCATCGCGGTGACCAGACCATCTTCGTGTCCGCGTGGCCCGCAGACTTCCAGATATCCTGCCTCTTGTCCGGCGAAGCTCCTTGCGATGCGCTGAACCGAGCACCGGGCACAAAGGGAAATAGGCCGAGCGCCGCTCGCCGCGAGCAGTGTCTGAGTAATACCCATCAGCGGAAGGTTGGCAACAGGACCCGCTTCGAGGGCATTCACCCACAGATAGCGCGCGGGGTTGGCGCAGGAAGAACATTGGTTCTGAAGTCCAGCCAGAAGGGTGTCCAAGTCCGCGCGTGGTTGTTCGTCCCAATCGCTTTTGGGACGAAAAACATAACAAGGCAATTCTGCGACCGGCTGAATGACGACCGCGCGCCCGTCATAAGTGCAGTAGTCTTCGTCCAGTCGCTCCAGAAGGCAGGGGACACACAGCGGTACGATGTCGTCAAGGGCCGCCTCTGCCGTCTTCGAATAACCGTGCATGGCCGGCGCTCCGCAACGCGCACACAGCTTGCTATCGATTTTCTTTCTCCTCAGTCGAAGCACCGCTGCCCCAAGTCCCGCGATGACGGCAGCTAAAAGCAAAATCAACCGAATGTGCATAAAGCTATTCCTGCAACCGAGGCCGCTGGAACGGATTTTAGCAGACTAGGATTTTCGCTTCTGCCTGCTTCACGTGTCTCGGCCTTGACATGCCCAAGGCAAACGGTGTGTGGTAAAAAGGAGTAGCCGACATGCCCCGCACCATCATTGAGCCATTCCGCATCAAGAGCGTCGAACCCATTCACTGGACGACGCGTGCCCAGCGCGAGCAACTGCTCCGCGCCGCGTGTTACAACCTCTTTCTCCTGCCCGCGGACGATGTCCTGATCGACCTGCTTACCGATTCCGGCACCGGCGCAATGTCTACTCACCAGTGGGCGGCCATGATGGAAGGCGATGAGAGTTATGCCGGCAGCCGCAGCTTCGAGCGTTTCCGCTCGTCGGTGCAAGATATTTTCGGCTATAGACACGTCATTCCCACCCACCAGGGCCGAGCCGCCGAGCGCATTCTGTTCAGCGTCATGTGCAAGAAAGGCGATGTCGTCCCCAACAACACGCACTTCGACACCACGCGTGCGAACGTGGAGTTTGTCGGCGCCGAGGCGGCGGACTTGGTTATCGCCGAGGGCCGCCAGCCGAGCCTGAAGCATCCCTTCAAGGGCAACATGGACGTCGCGGCGCTCGAAGCTCTTATAGAGAAAATCGGTCGCGAGCGTGTGCCGCTGGTCATGCTGACTGTGACCAACAACTCCGGCGGCGGCCAGCCGGTGTCGATGGAGAACGTCAAAGCCGTTAGTGCGGTTTGCCGGAAGCATCGCATCCCCCTCTACTTCGATGCCTGCCGGTTTGCGGAGAACTCCTATTTCATCAAGATCCGTGAACAAGGATATGAGAAGAAAGCGCCAAAAGAGATCGCGCAGGAGATGTTCAGCTACGGCGACGGTTGCACCATGTCCGCGAAGAAAGACGGCATGGCGAACATTGGCGGATTTCTTTGCACCAATGACGATCTGCTGGCGCAGCAGGAGAAGAACCTGCTGATTCTCACGGAGGGCTATCCCACTTATGGCGGCCTCGCCGGGCGCGATCTGGAAGCCATCGCCGTCGGAGTTCAGGAAGCGCTGCACGAGGACTACCTCGAATACCGCATTGCTTCAACTGCCTACCTCGGCAACCACATTGCCGAGCAGGGCGTGCCGATCGTACAGCCGCCAGGCGGCCACGCCGTCTACATTGACGCGCGGGCCTTTCTGCCGCACATTCCGCCCGATCGCTTTCCCGCGATTGCGCTCGCCAATGAACTCTATCTCGAAGGCGGCATCCGCTCGGTCGAGATCGGCACGCTGATGTTCGGAGCGGCGGCGAATATGGACCTGGTGCGTCTGGCGATTCCCCGGCGCGTGTACACGCAGAGCCACATCGACTACGCGGTGGAAATCATCCTCGGAGTCTGGAAGAAGCGCGACCAGATTCACGGCATGAAGATCACCTACGAAGCGCCATTCCTGCGCCACTTCACCGCCAAGCTTGAGCCGGAGCCGGCGGAAGCGGCAGCCAGCACGCGACGCTGACTTTGGGTGGCGTAGCACGCCCTAAGTGTCGTTTTGTGACTTTGTTTTGGAGGGGCGCTGCTTCAGCCACGCTCAATGAGCGACTCTAATCACTGACATTACGGGCTCATTCGTGTGGCATTGATATGTCTGCTTGCCTCTCCGAAGAGCAGTCCCCGCCCGTTGAGACGCAACACTGCCCCTTGGACACGGTACTTTGTGCGAACACCGCCTACATGCTCTGCTGGATCACTTCAGGCGAAAAACGAAGCTTGTGGTTACCCGAAAATTGTTTTGGGGCTGCACTGCGCCAGCAGAATCAAAAAACGCAGTGCGCAGATAATCTCCGATGACGCGGACTGCAAATGGGCCCGAGACAGAGTGCTCGACGCCTCCCCCCACCGCATATGAGAAACGCCCCAGCCATCCATGGTATTCGGTATCGCTCGCTGGCACTGCGCCGTCAACTATACCCACACCGGCCAGCACGTGAACGAACGTCCGGGTATTTCCGTGGTCAACCGGGTAGAACACGGGACCACCGTAAAAGCCCAACAGATAGCCATCGTGCTTGGTACCAAGGACATTGGGAGTACGGACGTAGTTGGAGTCTACCATCGCCCCCCAGCGCGGTTTGAAGTCGACGCGCCCACTAACATCCAGGCCGTAGAGGTTTACATGCCCTGCGGCGGGAATCGCCATTGTGAGGTAGGTGTAGCCGACACTCACATCGTAGTCTGGGCCAGTGGCTGCTGGTGGCGCTCCTGTTCCCAGCCAACTTTGCGCCAGAGCGGGCGCGACCAGCACGAAGACGAAAAAAGAAACTTTCCCTATGGCCCTTATAGTGTTTCTCATTACGTCCTTTCTGATTGCAGTGCGGGTTTAGAGGAGGGCCCGAGGTTAGTGCGAAACAATAGACGGTATAAGATAACGAGACCGTGCTTCTAGGTCAATGGCTCAACAGTCATACTGCGCGATTACCTGAGTTCCTCAAGGTAACCTGACGGGCTTCAGGCAGTCCGCCACCACGACTTCCGGCTCGGGCTCTTTTGCTAGTAGTGTTGGGCTAAAACTCGATGACCAGCAGGATCAGAAGGACTTGACCAATAAGGCCCACGACTTGTCCGCCCACTGTGCGGAGACGATTCTCTCTCACGTGCAAGGGAAAAGGTTTTCCTATTTACGCAAGTGCTTTCCCCGGCAGTAGTTTTCGCAAAGTGCCATTAGTCGCCCACATCGAAGACATGCACTTATTCCCCTATTGGTTAGCGGCTTGGCTCCCTGCGGGTCCAGGTTGGCTGCGGACGTGCTGTTTCGACGTGTGGCCGGCCGACTCGCGTAGCTTGCAGGCGGTAATTTTCCCCACTGCCGTCGAATCGCGAGTTTGGGAACACATGCGGCCCTGCATATCCCGTGTATAGCTCCCCCAAAATCCGGATTTGCAGGGATGCCACGATGCGGCACATCATTCGGTTCTGAGGAGGAGAAATGAAACGCGCTCTAACACCTATCTTTGGATTAGCCTTGCTATTAGTTCTCACGGTTGGCTCAGCCTTCGCAGGTAACAACCCAGACGCCATGGTAAAAGCAGACGCTGACAAAACAGACGCCATGGCAAAAGCAGACGCCGAGAAAGCAGTTGCCATGGTAAAGACAGACGCCGACAAAACAGGCGCCATCGTGAAACCGGCTGTCCCATCGTCGCCCGACCAACCGGACAAGCTGAACGGAGACGAGCTTGCCATGTCCTGCAGAGCAGACGTCCAGGGTTTTGACGCAGGATACTGCCTGGGAGTTGTCGAAGGGGTCATGGCTTCCTTGAGGGTCTGCAAGCGAGATCACTCTGTTATTACGTTGGGTGAAGCAGCCGACGCCGTGGAAAAATACCTCTCAACCCACCCGGACAAACTGAACCAGCGCGAGGTCGTTCTCGCTCGCAAGGCGCTGTCTAAGGCGTACCCCTGCGGCCGTCAGTAAAACCCGCTGCTTCCGGTTCGTGTGGTTTGCGATGAAAGGACCTGAAGTGGTCAGCCCCGCGTGTGTCGCAGGGAAATCCAAATCTTGACGCGGCGGTAGAATCCTGGTCTCGAAAACCGCGCGACCGGGGGCACCACCGGCCCCCGCACGTTGGAAGTATGTGATAGCGCTCGCTGGTTAATTGTGATGAAAAAAATCCCCTGAAGAATTGGCGGTGCGCACGCCCACACATTCGCAAGAAAAGGCGAATGTGTGGGGCCCCCGGCTCGATGAGCGTTATCGGGGCATTACGTCACATATCTGCAGACGCGACCCAGAAAGTAGTAAAATCCGCCGCGTGAAGGCGTTCCGCAGCGGGCGGGAAGCCAAGGCCTTCTTGATTGCGCAGGTCGTCGGGGAGGCAGAGCACGAAACGTCCTGACGTGACCGGTTTAGAACTGTGGGATTTGAGTACATCTCCGACGGATATTATATTGGGCGAGAGCGCACCGGGGATGAAAGGAATCGTCACGAGCGGCAGCTTAGTGAATTCGTCGGCAGTCATGGCTCTCCTCGCAGTTCCCAGCACGGTGATTTGGTCGTATTTTGTCGGTGGAGTGGTTTTTGCAATCGGCCTGGTCACGATTTTTCATCGCGGCGACTGGCAAAAGGCGCGAGGATTCGACAAGCTGATTGTGTTCGGGCCGCTTTTCTACGCGGCGCCAATCGCGGCCTTCGGCACCGAACATTTCACGCTGACGGAGGCCATCGCGTCGCTCGTACCGGCGTGGATTCCGTGGCATCTGTTTTGGGCGTACTTCGTAGGGGGTTGCTTTATTGCAGCCGCGCTGAGCCTGGTGACGGGCATTCAGGTGCGTCTCTCGGCGAGTTTGCTAGCCTTGAACTTTTTCCTTTTCGTCGTGCTCATGGACGCCCCGGCCTGGGCGCAAAATCCGCGAGATCGCTTTGGGCTGGCGTTAACGCTGCGGGAATTATCCTTCAGCGGCGGCCCTCTGGCGCTGGCAGCCAGCCTCACCGGGGAGGGCCGCGAGCGCAGCACGCACGTCCTTGCGACGATCGCGCGGTACTTCGTTGCCATTCCCGTGTTGTTTTTCAGCTTCGAGCAGTTCCTACACGCCGATCACGTTCCCGGCATTCCGCTGGAACGCATGACTCCCGACTGGATCCCCGTACACGCCCTTTGGACGTACCTGCCGGCCGTGGTTTACGCGGTCGCCGGTGTCCCGTTGCTGCTTGGCAAGAAACCCCGCGCCGCCGCCACGTGGGTGGGCCTAACCGTGTTCTTCGTGGTGTTGGTCGTCTACGTCCCGATCGGAATAGTGGACCGCGCCAGCCTCGACAATGGCCTTAATTATTTGGGGGATACACTGATGTTTTGCGGCACCGTTCTTATGCTCGCGGGCGCCATGCCGCGCGAAGCGTAACGGCGGGAATCGTTGGCTGGATCAGTGGCCCTAGCAGGCTGCGGAAAAATGGACTCCGCGACTTAGATTCTCTCCAGTCTTAGTGATTTTGTGATTCGGGAAGGGTTCTGGCTGCATCCGCTGGTGTCCCGCGGATTTATTTTCGGGCC
>Ga0181538_10006421_pt1 | contig 10159 bp, 9 predicted proteins | sample PEATcosm2014_Bin_40_FD_119773 | JGI IMG/M metagenome (GOLD analysis project Ga0181538, IMG submission 119773) | Peatland microbial communities from MTU Mesocosm Facility, Houghton, MI, USA - PEATcosm2014_Bin23_30_metaG | ecosystem: Environmental > Terrestrial > Soil > Wetlands > Peat | place...
AGCGTGTCTTTGTAACTGGCGACCGAGCCCTGCTCGAATCCGTCGCTGATGATGAAGATGATCTTCCGCCGCGCCCGGTCGCGCTTCGAAAGATCGCGCGCCGCCAGCAGGATCGCGTCATTCAGTACGCGTGCTACCTTGGGCGGCGCGCTTACCGGGGCCACGGGAGCGTCCATCGGGATCCCATTGATGACCGGTCCCTGCGGCCCGAGCGGCCCGCTCGTCACCGGAGGTCCATTATTTGCTCCGCTGAACCCTTTGACCCGGTTCAGAGTCGCCGTCAGCTGCTTGCCCGCGGTTGTGAAATCTGACACCCGCCCGGCGGTGCTGCTGTAGGTGTAAATCCCGACTTCATCGAACTGGCTGAACGCTCCCTGCAAGGCCGACAACGTCTCCTGTACCTTCTTCAAACCTACGTCCGCCATGCCGGTATCGAAGATCACCGCCGCCGACAGCGCAAACGGATCGCTGGTGAAAAACTTCAACGTCTGCTTCTGTCCATTTTCCAGAACTAAAAAATCCTTGGGAAGCAAGCCCGCGATCATCCGGCCTTCGTGGTCCGTTACCGTAACCGGAACCGTTACCAGGTTTGCAGTCACCGTAATTGTGTAGAGATCTTGCCCGGTCTCCAGATCTTTCGGCACGCTGCCTGCCGGCACCGTCCTGACGGGTGGCATTGGCGGCGGGGCTGGATTCCGATCCGTCGAATCCGGAACGCTTCGGGGGAGTTCCTTCGACCCGGTGGTAACGCCGGATCCATCCGCCGGGGGCGCCTCGGGCTTGGACTCCGCATCCGCTTCTTCCCGCGGGCTGGGTGGCGGTATCGGGCGCGTGGCCGAGGGAGCGTCCGGGATGTCCTCGGGTTTCTCTTGCGCCGCCAGGGCGCCCGCCAGCAACAATGTGAGCCCCAGAATTAGTGCCGTGTTAATTTTCGTGGCCATCGCCGGAATCCTCTATTATCTTTCTTGTAGACCCGCGCATCCCAGTTACTACGCTTTCACTGATTCAGATGCCCAACCGCGCCTCTTTGGTGCATCTAACCGTTACGGGCCCTTACAGGCCCATTACAGGATAGACTAGCAAAGACTCGGAATAAAAACGCTAATGCCTACACTACATTCGAAACCGTGCCTGGCCGCGGGCTTGTTCGCTCTGGCCGTGTTCGTTCTGGTGACGCCGCTGTCGCTTCCCGCCGCCGCGCAGGATTCGCCGGCTGCTGCCGGCACCTCCAACGCCCAGTCGCAAGACCAGCCCGTCGAGACCCTGAAGGTCAACGTCGAAGTTGTGCAGTTGTTCTTCAACGTCAAAGACAAGCATGGCGCGCTGATTCCCAACCTCAACAAGGACAACTTCGACCTGTTCGAGGATGGCCAGCTCCAGACCATCAAGTATTTTAAGGCCGAATCCGATCTCCCGCTGACGCTCGGCATGCTCATCGATTCGAGCGGCAGCCAGACGCGCGTCCTCGAAATGGAAAAGGAAGTTGGAGGTTCGTTCCTCGAGAGCACGCTGCGGCCCAAAGACGAGGCGTTCGTTATCAGCTTCGACGTCGACATTACCCTGCTGCAGGATTTCACGAACTCTGTGAGCCGGCTCAAACATGCGCTCAACACGGCCAGGATCAATACCGGTGGTGTTGGCTGTTCCGGCGGTCCCATCGGCCCGCAGGGACCGATTCCATGCTCCGCGAGCGGCCAACGCGGCACGGCTCTCTATGACGCCGTCTATCTCGCCTCGCACGACGAATTCGCCCACGAGGTCGGCCGCAAGGCGATGATCCTGCTCACCGACGGAGAAGACGAAGGCAGCCGCCTCAAAATCAAAGACGCCATCGAAGCCGCCCAGAAAGCCGATGCCATCTGCTACGTGTTGCTCATCGCCGACCGCGGTTTCTACGGAATGGGCGGCTATCACGGCGATGCCGAGATGAAGAAACTCACGCAGGAAACCGGCGGGCGCATGATCGAAGTGGGCAACAAGATCGAAAAACTCCGCCAGGCGTTCGACCAGATTTCGCAGGAACTCCGCAGCCAGTACAACGCCGGTTACGTGCCCACCAACGCCGTCCGCGACGGCTCTTTCCGTAAAGTCGAGATCAAGCCCAAGCAATCGGACTACAAAATCCAGGCCCGCAGCGGCTACTACGCCACACCCCGCCACGAAGACTAGAGAGAGCACGCCCGGCTGTCCGAGCCGAGCGCAGCTCGCGCAGAGTCGTGCCCCACCCGAGTCGCGCCCCCTTGCGCCTTCCGGAACGCCCTCGCGTTGCGCCAAACCAACCCTCAGGTCTATATTGTCGTCAAATCAACTTCCATCTCGTTTAGCAGCCCCAACCATGCCGCTCAATAACTCCGAGGAGGGAACAACAATGCATAGCTCAACTTTCTCACGTCTGGCTTTGGTCGCGTTTGTTGCACTGAGCGGACAAGCCTTTTCCGCAACGGTTACCGTTGGTTCCTGCACGAGCCCCGTCAAGTTCGCAACCATTCAACAGGCGGTGAATGTTTCTCCCGCCGGAACCGTGATCAAAGTTTGCCCCGGCAACTACCCCGAACAGGTGGTAATTGCCAAGGACCTTACTCTCGAAGGGATCGAATACCAGACCGAGGATGCGGTCGTGATCTTGCCTCCCGCGGGCGGCCTGGTCGCGAACGTGACCGACGTGGACTCGGGCGATTCCGTTGCCGCCCAGCTCGTGGTGCAGAATGCCGGCCCAGTCTCGATCAGCAATCTTACGGTTGACGGAACCGGGAACGGACTTGCCTGCGGTCCCGACGTGCGGGGCATCCTGTTTCAGAACTCCTCGGGCACGGTGAATCACGTCGCCGTGCGCAACCAGGTGCCAAACGGCATTCCAAATGGTTGTGAGGTTGGGGAGTCTATATGGGTGGAGACCGCCGCAGGTCACTCTTCCACCGTGACCGTCGAACATAGTTCAGTTCACAATTACAACAAGAACGGAATCACAGGCAATGATGCGGGCACGAACCTGACCCTCACCGGAAACTATGTTCAGGGGGCGGGCGTAGTTCCGGACGGGGGTGCGGCTCAGAACGGCATCCAGCTTGGTTTTGGAGCCACGGGAACGATCGAGGACAACATCGTGATCGACAATATCTATGGGGATCCAACGGTGGCGGCCTCCGCCGATGTATTGCTTTACGACGCGGCAGAAAACAGCAATATCACCATCTCTGGCAACGTAGCAGGTAATAGCCAGCTTCCCATTGCTCTCTACACCGATAGCGTCGGCGTCTACGGTGACGGCGTTTCCGTCACCGGCAACAAGGTTTTTGGCGCATCGACTGATGGAATCGATGTCTGCACCAACGGGAATACGGTCACGGGAGACACCATCGTCAATAGCGCAGAATCCGGCGTGCACTTGGACGCTGCGTGCGGTTCCACGGGCCATAACAACACTGTAACCGGAAACACTATCCTGGAAAGTGCATGTGCCGGCATCCTCGATGACACAAATGGTACAGGCGGCAACACTATCACTAAGGACACTTACTTCACGGTGCCATTCACACTTATCAGTTCCACCAGCCAATGCAACGTTTCAGCAGGGACGGCCATGCTCGCCAAGACTAAGGCTACGCGCAAATTGAGCCCCGCCAGATAAGGACCAGCAGGATAAAACGCCAGCATAAGAACAAAGCCGGGAATCGGATACAGATTCCCGGCGTTTTTCTTTTAGCGGGTGCGTCGGCTCACCGCGCTTGCGAAAGATCCTCGACGGCGAACAACTGCCCGCGCTGCTCCACCACACCGATACCAATCGAATCCATATCCCGATCGAGAATGTTGGCGCGATGTGTAGGCGATTTCATGAACTGGACGTGGATGAACTCCGGCGACGGCCCCTGAATTACGTTTTCCGAAAGCCAACTGAAATGCGCACCTGCCTGTTTGACCCGCGCCGACAGGCTTGGCTCATCCTCGAAGCCATGCTGCGCCGATCCGCGTTCCGCCATTACCTTCGCGTGACGCCGCGCCGCTGTTGCCAGCAATTCATCCCACCGCAGCGGAGACAACCCGTACGCCCGCCGCGCCTGATTGACCGCAGCGAACAATTCCCGTTCCGCTCGCAACGTCGGTGTCTGGCTATATGCCGGCCAACATAGCATGATTCCCACGATCGCCATCGCCGCCAGCCGGGCTCCGATTCGTATAGTCATCTTCGCGTGTTATGTCTCCACGTCATGTCGTAACAATGAATAGAAACCAGCCCGCAGCGTCCCGGCAAGTTACTAACGTCGCTGAGTTACTGACATGCCACTGAGGTATTGTAGTCACTTATTCTTTTTAGCGCCGGTCCCAATACAAGTCACGGCGATCCCGGTTCAAGACGCGATAATCGTGCCGCAACTCTTTTCGTTCATGCCGCGCCGCCGCGTAGTTGCCGTAGTAGAGATCGCGCCGCAGTTCCCTGCGGTCCCGCGCAATCCTCGCCTCATCGTGCCGAATGTCGCGCCGGTCGCGCCAGTAGCCATCTTCGGCAAACATGGTTCCCGCGCCCAGTCCGATCAACAATAGAACCCCGGCTATTATGCGTTTCATATCTTCCATTCTCCTTGGGTCAGCGCTCCTCTCGATCCTCCGGGGGGTTTTTGCCCGGGAACCGCTTCTACTGCATGCAAACCCGCCTCCCGAAGCCAAGTTGCGTGGTTCCGAATACAAATCTTTACACGGCCACCGCTCCCAGTTGTTACACGGATCTTAACTCGTCAAGATTGTGGCATCTCAGGTTCGGGAGCGCACATCTCACCTGGTAGGGGGAAACGGCTATGCGGACTTATCTCACGTTATTGACGCTGGCACTGGTGGCCGCCTTCGCGCTGGCTCAGGACCCTGGTATGCAGGCGGCGCAACAAGCGGCCCAGCAGGCGACACAAATGGCAACCCAGGCTGCCCAACAGGCGAACGACCAGATGATGCAGGCGGCCCAGCAAGCGAATCAGCAGGCTATGCAGAACGCTCAGCAGGCAGCGCAGAGCACGTCGGCGTGCTACCGCTGTGGCGCCGCCACACCCAAGTTCTCCGTGAAACCCGGCAACTACTCCGCGCCCGTGACAGTAAAATTAAAAGACTCGACCCGTGGAGCGGTCATTTACTACACGACGGATGGTTGGACGCCGACTGCGGCGTCAACTCGATACATGGGTCCGATTACGATTGATTCGACGACCACGCTGCAAGCTATTGCCATCTCGCCCTACGGAGGGCGCAGCCGGGTCGCCACAGCCTTCTACACGCTGAATGGAGTGCCTCCAACGGTGCCGGTGGCGCATGCGGTGGTCGCATCTCCCGGCCCTACTGCAGCGGCGTCCGAGCCGGCGAAAGTCTTGCTGGCTCGGGGCACGGCCGTACCTTTCGTGATCGCTTCCGACGTAAGTTCAAAGACAGCGGACGTGGGTGACAAGATTTCCTTGACGCTCGCCGAGGACCTTAAGGCCGGTGACGTGGTTGTGGTCAAGAAGGGAACTCCAGCGGTTGCAACCGTTACCGAAGTTGACAAGACGGGAATGGGGGGCGCGCCGGGGGAAGTGTTCTTTCAGGTAGACTCGCTCCAAGCCGGCAGCGTTCTTATCAAACTGCGCGGCGAGGCCGCCAAGGAGGGACAAGATAAAGTGGTGAAAGCGGCCGGCCTCATGTTTATCCCGGTTGTTCCTGTGGGCCTGTTCGTGCACGGCAAGGACGCGGAAATCAAGCAGGGTGCGTCGTTCACCGCGTTCGTAGATGCGGACACATTGTTGTCGCCGGCGAATTAGGGCGGGTTCGGCGAGACCTGCGTCTCTCCACCATCCGCATCGCGCCGTCACGGCACTAGCGCGGCGACGCTAGCTGCTTCGCCGGTTCCCCTTCGGCCGGTTCTTGACTGGAATCACAAATTTCAATCCCGACCAGATGTCAGTCACGGCGCAGACTTTCACATCCACCAGTCCAGCATCAAGCCCGCCCCGCCGAACCACATTTTCGGTGAGGTCGGTGGCGACGCCTGAACTCTTCTCGGCCATGAGATCCACAGCATGCCCGCGGGCGCCAGCGCCTTCGCGGCTGGCAACAGTTCGAGCTCCAGCCCCACGCGCGACTTGGCAAAAAGAAAAATGAAACCTAGGTCTTTGTCCCCGAGGCTCTGGACCCGGCATTTCGCAAGTGCCCCGCTAAGCTTGGTCTTCACTTCGTCCGGCACATGCAACAGGGCCACACGAAAACCATCCCTGATACCCAATTTCTTCGCGAGCGGAGTTCCAGAATATCCAGGCATAGAGGCTGGCGCCGAGACCGGCGAACTGAGAACTGAGAACTGAGAACTGTTCTACTGCTTCGGGGCATAATAGCCCTTGCGGGTGCGCACCTTCAGATTCCTGTCCTGCGCCAGGATTTCGATTGCGCGGTAGCGTCCATCGGCGACGAAATTCGCCGGCTTGTAAGCCACCCAGTACTGGCTGCGCAACTCCTCCTGAATGGAGAGAAACGCATCCGCGACGTCGCGCATCTGGAACGGAAAAAACGCGCGGCCGCCCGTCGCCTCCGCGATGCGCTCCAGCACCTTGTCACCCTTGCCCTTCATGCCGCTGATGTTGGTGCTGATGGTGTAGACAATCGTGTCCGCGCGCTCCGCCATTTCGATGGCTTCCTCGCGCGTTACGTGGCTCAGATTGTCTTCGCCGTCGCTCAGCAGAATGATGGCGCGGCGCACCGGACCCGTCTGCTCCTGCTTCAATAGCTTGTCGCGGCTCGCAAAGTAGAGCGCGTCGTACAACGCGGTGCCGCCGCCCGGCCGCAACATTCGCACCCCGGCCGAAAGATTCCCCGTGTCATCGGTAAAATCCTGTGTAACTTCAGGAGTGGCGTCGAAGCCGACCACGAACGCCTTGTCATAGTGCGGGCGAATGATGGCGTTCAGAAACTCGATGGCCGCTTCCTGCTCGAACTTGAAGCGGTCTCGTACCGAGTTGCTCGCGTCCACCAGCAACCCCACCTGCAGGGGCAGATCGGTCTCACTGCGGAAGCTGCGCAACTCCGCGGGCATTTTATCGTCGATCACTCTGAAGTCGTCTTCCTTCAGATCCTTGATGTAGTGGCCATGCCGGTCGGTCACGGTGAACACCACCCGAACTTCGTTGACGACATGGACGATGGTCGTGACGGACTCATCGGAATCGGACTTAGCTGAATTTTCCGGCGGCGCCGGAGCCTGCGTCTTGGCGTCAGGTGGAGAGTTTGTTTTCGCGGGCGCATTCTGCGGCGCGCTCGGCGTGGACGGCGCCGTCTGGCCGATGAGCGAGCCAGCCAGCACAAGAAAAGCAAACAGAAGCAGAAAAATGCGCGATTTCATCAGGACGATTTGCCGAGAACTAATCTCCCTTGATTATAGCCCGTGGCCCCGCGCTCGAAAGCCGATGATTTCCGTCGAGACGCGGCGAGCCGCGTCTCTACGCAGAGGCTTTGCCGGACGCAGGTTCTGGCCTTGGACCTTCTTGCCGGGCATTTTCCAGGCTATCCAGCAAGTTCTTCAGTTCCTTCGGTAGCGGCCGAGAGAACTTCAACGACTCCTTCGTCCGCGGATGCGCGAACTCGAGCACCGCCGCATGCAGAAAATTTCGGTCCAGGCTCAGCGTCGCGGGCATTCCGGCCGACCGTCGTTTGTTCGACTGCGACCGCAATTCGCCCGGCGCTCCATAGAGCGCGTCCCCCACCACCGGGTGTCCGAGCGACGACATATGCACGCGGATCTGGTGCGTCCGTCCCGTCTCGATCCTCAGTTCGACCAGCGCAAACTTGCCGTACGGCGAGTCAATCTTTCGCTCCACTAAGTAGTGCGTTACCGCCTCGCGGCCGCCGAAACCCCGCGTCGTCATGCGCGTGCGCCGCTGCGCGTGGCGGCTGATCGCGCTTTGAATCGTGCCGCGATCCTGCTTTGGCCAGCCGTGTACCAGCGCAATATAAGTCTTGTGCACCTCGCGTCCGCTGAACTGCTTGGCCAGCCTGCGGTGCGATTCATCGTTCTTCGCCACCACCATCAGCCCGCTGGTCGCCCGGTCCAGGCGATGCACGATCCCGGGACGAAGTTCGCCGCCCACCGCGGAAAGCGCTCCGAAGTGATGCAGCAGCGCGTTGACCAGCGTTCCACGGTTGCGCGCATCATCGGTCGCTCCCGCTCCCGCATGCACCATCATGCCCGCGGGCTTGTTTACTACCGCCAGGTCGTCGTCCTCGTAGACGATGTCGAGCGCAATCTCTTCCGGAATGGCGCGCAGCGGCGGAGCGTGCGGCGGAGCGGTGACCGTGATCTGTTCGTCGCCATTGCCCTTCAGCCGCAGCGACGCCTTCGCCGCCGCCCCGTTCACCAGCACCTCACCCTTTTCAATAAGTTGCTGCACGCGGGCCCGGCTGACCTCTGCCCGACTGACCTCTGAAAGTTGTGTAGCGAGATATTGGTCCAGACGCTTTCCCGCGGCTTCGGGAGATGCGGTCAACGTCATGGGAAAGTCGGGCATTCAGCGCTCAGCCTTCAGCCAAAAGTGCAAGGAGAATTTTGTACGGAGTCTAAAGACTAAAGCCCGGAGCCCGATTTCTGAGGGCTGAGTGCTGGATGCTGAGTGCCGCTTTTCAGCCACCAGATCAATCCGCCGCCGATGACCAGCAGAATCGAAATCAGCTGCGTTCCCGTCATCAGCCCGCCGAAAACTTCACCGCGTCCGGGATCGCCGCGCAGGAACTCTATGAAGTAGCGCTCGACTCCGTACAAGATTATGTAGCTGCTAAACACCTGCCCATCGAACCGCTTGCGCTTGAGCAGCCACATCAGCAGCAGGAAATTGAAAAACTCGGCTGCGGCTTCGATCAGCTGTGTCGGTTCGATCCTGACGCCGAGCGGAGTTCCACTAACGGCATTCGCCAAGGGATTGGTGAAGATGACGCCCCAGAAGTGATTGGTCGGTTTGCCGTAACAGCAACCGGCCGAAAAGCAACCGAAACGCCCAAGGACGTGGCCAAAGGCCAGCCCGGGAGCGAAGGAGTCGGTGGTGCGCAGCACCGGCATGCGATGGCGCCGCATGTACCACGCCGCCATGAGGAACGCGCCAATCAGTCCGCCGGAAAATACGCCTCCCGCCTGCAGCGTGTTGAGGCTGAAAATCTCCCGCCAGTTGTTCGCGTAGTCGCTCCAGTCGTTGATGATGTAAAGAATCTTCGCCCCGATAATTCCGGCCAAGACAACGAGAATCCCAAAATTCCAGGCATCGTCGCCGTTGATGCCCTGCTTCTCGGCATTGCGCGCGCCGATAAGAATCCCGATCAGCACGCCCGAGGCGACCAGGACACCATAAGTGGGCAGGTAGAAACTGCCAATGTGAAAAAGTCTGGGGAACACGTTAGTTTAGATGCTCCGGATGCAGGCTAAGGTCTAGAAGAGTCTAGCAGGAAACAGCTCTCAGCTCGCAGCTCTCAGCTCTCGGGCCAAGCTGCTGGCGGTTGGCTTTTTATGCGTCATTTCTGGTTGTAAAGGCGGAAAGCGAACACTGAAGGCCCGCGGCCCAAGCAAGCTAATGCCAGGTTGAAGCGGTTTTCCTGAGAGCTGAGAACTGACAGCTGAGAGCTTAAAGACAAGCCGACCCACTGGGCCGTGTGGTGGGCCGAGAATGAACCCGTCTCAGACGGTGGGAACCCGCCGCGACCCATTAGGCTTTTCCGCATGGCGGAACATAGCACACCGGACCTTTTTGCGAGTCGAGTCCCCGTTCATTCGGCATTGGTTCAAAAATCGGTTGCCACCATCACCAACTTGGCAGGTCGGCTTTCACCTTGGATGCTAGGAAACCGCGAACATTTTCGCAAGAGGAAAATGCAAAATAGTTGGCAGGAAGCTTGCTGGCAGTTGTGCTCCGAATGCAATCCGAACGCCTTCCGAAGATGAAGGCGAGGTTACGGCCGACTTCAGCCCGTCCGTCTGGTATCTTGCAAAACATCGTCAAGCGCGCTTGCCAGCTTGCTGGCCCGCTGCCGCGCTTCCGGCGAGACCGTATCCAATCGCCGCTTGAGCAGATGATATTCATCCGCAATATTCAGCGCCGCCAGCACCGCCAGCCGCACCGAATCGACCGTGGCCGTCTGTTCCGATACCGCGCGCATCTTGCCGTCCACGTAC
>Ga0181538_10006423_pt1 | contig 10154 bp, 10 predicted proteins | sample PEATcosm2014_Bin_40_FD_119773 | JGI IMG/M metagenome (GOLD analysis project Ga0181538, IMG submission 119773) | Peatland microbial communities from MTU Mesocosm Facility, Houghton, MI, USA - PEATcosm2014_Bin23_30_metaG | ecosystem: Environmental > Terrestrial > Soil > Wetlands > Peat | place...
ATCCGGCTGGGTGTCCTCACCGTCCCCGCTGCGGCAGCTCAGGAGACTGCCGATGCCATGATCCGCGCGGGCATTCACGGCATTTGGAATTTCAGCCCCGCCAGATTGGAAGTTCCCGCCGGGGTCGTTACTCAGAAAGAAGACCTGGCGGAGGGCTTGGCCGTCCTCTCCCACAAACTCCAACACTTGCCTCCAACCGAACGTGCCAAGCAGTCTCTGGTCTCCGCGTCGCCGCCATAGCAGGGTTGATGCGCTAGCACCCCACCGGGAACACCGGATGCCGAAGGTCAAACTTGCGGAGCCAATCCGGCTTAGGCACGGCTGGCCACGGTGCCTCGCTGCTGCATCCAGCTCTGCCCCAGCGCAGTGAGCGTTTCCTCCTGGAGCAACTTCTCGAGCAGCGGGAACACGCTGCGTTCTTCACCACGAAAATGATCGCGCGTCGCCGTGATCGCGACCTTCAACAGGCGCCTTGCCTCGGCGCAAGTGTTCGCCGTCTGCACCTTGCGCAACCGGTCATCAATCTCATGATGATCCTGGTGCATGCGCTTGAGCTCGCCGTTGTGTTCCTGCACATGATCCAACGCCAGATAGGCGAGGTTGGTTTCCGTCTTGGCGTGGCCCTCCAGCAACCCCTCGACGATGCGAGCCATCGTCATTACCTCCACCAGCGTGGTGAGGCTGGGCAGAACGCGCTCGATTTGATCGAATACGCCCAGGAATATAGTATGCTCTGCGACCAGGGCTTCTGTAATCTTCATGCTGTGAATCATCCTAACTGAGCGCTAGGAAAGTCGCAACCGGCGATGTGTGTTTGTGCGGGTTGCTTAAGACACTGTAGTGATACCTCGTTGCTGCGCAACCCGCAGCCTTGGTAAGGGCTCTTACCCGAACAAATCCATCTGTGGAGGCGGCGCCAGTTGCTTGAGTTTGTCGCGGTCCTGCTGCCGGCGCGCCGCCTGGCGCACATTGCCCTCGGGCGTGAGTTCGGATTCCTCCAGGTTGCCCAGGATCTCCTTCGCTCGCTCCAGGACAGTCTTCGGCACGCCCGCCAGCCGCGCCACCTGGATGCCGTAACTCTTGTCGGTCCCGCCCTCCACAATCTTCCGCAAAAACACTATCTGGTCGTGCCATTCGCGCACGGCGACGTTGAAATTCCTCAGCCGCGGCAACCGCGCCGCCAGTTCCGTTAACTCGTGATAATGCGTCGCAAACAGCGTCTTCGCTCCCACCTGGTTGTGCAGGTGCTCCACAATGCTCCAGGCCAGGCTCAAGCCGTCGAACGTGCTCGTGCCCCGCCCTATCTCATCCAAGATGATCAGGCTGCGGGTCGTCGCATTGTTCAGGATGTTCGCCGTCTCGACCATTTCCACCATGAACGTGGACTGTCCCCGCGTCAGATCATCGCTCGCCCCAATGCGCGTGAAAATGCGGTCCACCAGGTCGATCCGCGCCTCCGCCGCCGGGATGAACGACCCCGTCTGCGCCAGCAACGCGAGCAGCGCCACCTGCCGAATGTAAGTGCTCTTGCCCGCCATATTCGGCCCGGTGATGAGTGCGATTTGCGTCTCGCCCTCCAGCCGCGCATCGTTCGGCACAAACCGCTCCTCGCTCAAGTTCTGTTCCAGCACGGGATGCCGGCCCTCGCGAACGAACAGGATTCCTTCGTTGCCGATCTGCGGGCGGCAATAATTGTAGAGCCTCGCCGTCTCGGCAAAGCATCCCAGAACGTCCAGTTGCGCCAGCGCCGCCGCCGTCTGTTGAATGTCCGGCAGCCGCCCGAGCACCTCCTCCCGCACGTGCTGAAATAATTCGTATTCCAACTTCACTCCCCGCTCCTCAGCGCCCAGGATCTTTCCCTCCATTTCTTTGAGTTCCGGCGTGAAGAACCGCTCGCCGTTGGCAATCGTCTGCTTGCGGATGTAACCCGGCGGCACCCGGTCCAAGTTCGCCTTCGTCACCTCGATGTAGTAGCCAAACACCGAATTGAATCGCACTTTGAGTGATTGGATGCCAGTGCGCGCGATTTCATCCTGCTGCAATTTCGCAATCCAATCCTTGCCGCCGCGCATCGCGGTGCGCAGCTCATCCAGCGCCGGGTCGAAGCCGTCGCGAATCATGCCGCCTTCCTTTACCGCCAGCGGTGGTTCATCGACAATCGCCCGTCCAATTAGCTCCCCCAGGTCTGGCAGCTCGGTGACACGGCCCTCTAATTCCGCCAGCAAACTTGGGGCGGCTTCCGAAGTACTCCGCAACTCCCCGCCCGCCGCCCCCTCAACCGGAGACGCCGCAAGCAGGCTACGGTCTGAATCGACCGTCGGCCCGCTCTTCTCCACATCCGCCTTAGCCAATTCCCTCACAATCTGCTTCAGCCTCGGGATCTGCTCCAACGCCGTGCGCAAGGCGATCAAATCCCTCGCATTTCCGGTTCCCGCGCTCAGGCGCCCGAGCGTCCGCTCCAGGTCCCGCACCTGCGCAAGTTGCACCCGGAGTTCTTCGAGGCCAGCGGAATTCTCCACGAAGGTCTGCACCGCCTCTTGCCGTCGCCGAATCGGTTCGACTGTGGCGAGTGGTTGGGACAGCCAATCCCGCAGCCGCCGCGCGCCCATAGGCGTGACAGTGCGATTCAGCGATCCGTAGAGTGACGCGTTCCGCGGCGCGTCGTGATGCAACGGTTCCAGGATCTCCAGGTGCCGCAGGGTCGTAAAGTCGAGCGCCAGGTAATCGCTCCTCTGGTAGAAGGAAATGCGGGTCAGGTTCGCCACGTCGCGCCGCAGGTGCTGCGTGAGGTAATGCAGCACCGCTCCGGCGGCGCCGATGGCCGCCGTGCGGTCCTTTAACCCGAAGCCATCCAGCGAGGCGACTTTGAAATGCTCGCGCACGGTGAACAAGGCCGTTTCCGGGGCGAACACCCAATCGTCGTAGCCATTCAGAATCCAACCATAGCCCGTCGCCGCCGAGGCGCCGAGGCGAGCACTCTCCTCTACGGGTTTGCCGCTCCCCTTCTCACTATCGGATGGGGCCGGGGTGAGGGGTTTGCGTTCTGCTAATGCCCCACGACGCCCGCCCCTCAGCAAATCCCTCACCGCCACCGCTTCCCCCGGATAAATCAACTCTGCCGGCCGCAGCCGCTGCAGCTCGGTCAAAAGCTCCGTGTCTCCCTTCACCTCGGTCGTCATGAAATCGCCGGTGGTCAAGTCCACGAAAGCCAGGCCGAACGTCCTCCCGGCCGGATTCACTGCCGCGAGGAAGTTGTTCCGCTCCGCCTTGAGCATTCGCTCATCGAAGTGCGTGCCGGGACTCAGGATTTGCGTCACCTCGCGTTTCACCAATTGCCCGGGCCGCGCCTCTTCCATTTGGTCGCAGATGGCCACTTTGCGGCCGGCCTTGAGCAGCCGTCCGACGTAGGCATTGGCGGCGTGGAACGGAATGCCGCACATCGGCACGGTGCCGCGTTTGGTCAGCGCCACATTGAGCAGTTGCGCCCCCGCCTGGGCGTCTTCGAAGAACATCTCGTAGAAGTCGCCCAGCCGAAACAGCAGCAGCGCGTCCTTGGGCAGCTCGCTCTTGATGCGGCGATACTGCGCCATCATGGGCGTGAGTTGAGCGGTGCTGGCCATCGCCCAAGACGTTAGACAGGATTTGCTGGGCCGTCGAAACGAAATTTAGGCCAGGCCAGACATCACCCGCGCCATTGCCAGCGCAGTCTGCGCCGCTTCCCGGCCCCGGTTTCGCTTTGGGTTCAGGCAGCGGGCGCGCGCTTGCTGCTCGTTCTCCAGCAGCAGCACCTCATGGATGACCGGCACCTCGCATTGCACCTGAATCTCCATCAGCGCCCGGCTCACCGCTTCGCCGATGTGCGCCGCGTGCACGGTCTGCCCGCGTAGGATCACGCCCAGGCAGATGATGGCGGAGAGGCGTGTCGCGTGTTGCGTGTTGCGTGTTGCGTGAGGGGAACCGGTCCTGGCGAGCCGGGCCGCCACCACTGGAATCTCATAGGCGCCCGGGACGCGCACGACCTGCACCTCCGCAGCTCCCGCGCGCTTTAGTTCGGCCGTCGCCGCCTCCAGCATCGCATCGACGTAACGCGCGTTGTATTGCGAGGCGACAACGGCAAACCGAGCGTTACCTGCCCTCAACGTCCCGGCCTTTATGGTTTTCAACATATCGTTCCAGCAGTCCAATACTCCACTGCTCCAGCACTCCGTTCAGGGCTATAGCAGATGTCCCAGCTTCTCCCGCTTCGTCTTAAGATAGCGAGCGTTGTGGGGATTCGGTTTCACCTTGATCGGCAACTGCTCGACGATCTCCAACCCGTAGCCCTCCAGCCCCACGATCTTGCGCGGATTGTTTGTTAGCAGGCGAATCGTCTTGAGGCCGAGGTCCGCCAGGATCTGCGCCCCGAGGCCGTACTCGCGCAGGTCCATGTCGAAGCCGAGCTTTTGGTTGGCCTCAACCGTATCGTAACCCTGTTCCTGGAGTTTGTAGGCCTTGATCTTAGGGGCCAGGCCAATGCCCCGTCCTTCCTGGCGCATATAAACCACCACGCCGCAGCCCGCCTCGGCCACCAGCCGCATCGCGTGGTGCAACTGCGGCCCGCAATCGCAGCGGCGCGAGCCAAATACGTCGCCCGTCAAACACTCACTATGGACCCGCACCAGCACATTTCGCTTCCCATCCACTTCCCCGCACACCAGGGCCAGGTGATGCCGCGCGTCAAGTTTCGACTCGTAGAGATACAAATCGAAGTCGCCGTAATCCGTAGGGAGCTTCACCACCTCGATGCGCTCTACCAGCTTCTCCCGCGCCCGCCGGAATTGGATCAGGTCGGCAATCGCGCAAATCTTCAGCCGGTGCTTCCGGGCGAACTTGATCAGCTCCGGCAGCCTTGCCATCGAGCCGTCGTCGCTCATGATCTCGCAGATCACCCCGATTGGCCGGCAGCCCGCCAGGTGTACCAGGTCCACCGTCGCCTCGGTGTGGCCGGCCCGCTGCAACACCCCGCCCGGCCGCGCCCGCAGCGGAAAGACGTGCCCCGGCTGCACCAGGTCCTCCGGCAGCGCCGTCGGGTCGGCCATGATCCGGATCGTCTCCGCTCGGTCACCAGCGCTGATACCCGTGGTAATCCCGCGCGCCGCGTCCACGCTGACCTGGAAATCCGTTTTGAAGGTCTCCCGGTTCTGCCGCACCATCCGCTCGATGCCCAATTGCTGCAAGCGCTCGGAGGTCGTCGGCACGCAGATCAGCCCGCGCCCATACTTGGCCATGAAATTGACCGCCGCTGCCGTCACGAACTGCCCTGCCATGATCAGGTCGCCTTCGTTCTCGCGGTCGGCATCGTCCACCACGATCACCATTTTGCCCCGCTGCAAATCGGCAACCACGGCTTCGATAGAATTGAACCGTTGCGTCATAAAGCAACCATAAGGCTATCGGCCTGGGGGATAAACGCCAGTCGCAAAAAACGGTTGCAGCCCCTTCAAACTATCTTGGCCGGCGACAGCAGGCATTCCCACGGGCCAAGCTTGCGAGCCGGACCGGAGATTTTCGGGCTCGCCAAAGCCTGAAAAGAGGACCTGGTGGAACGATCAAAGCTGAAGCCCATTTTTCCACCCAAAGGAGGCGGAGTCAGTGTGTCCTCACGCCACCGAGACAATGACAAGACCGGGGCGGACCGTGATTTCCCCCTCATTCCCTTCGAGCCTCCTTTGAGACATAACGCTAGCAATCGGCTGGCAAAACGCTCGCTGGTGGCTATCAACACAGTGGTGTCGCCGTGGTTGCAAGGTAGTTGCAGGCATGTTGCAAGCCTGTTGCAGGCTTGTTAGAAGCTTTCCTCTCTCCTCCAATCCCCGGGTTCCGGCCGGGGCGCCGGTGCGGGCCAAGCCGCTTTGCTGGGGAGCGCCCCGAAGCACCCGGCTTTGGATTAGAGACGGCGGCAGGGTCGACCAGGTTACAGGAATTCGACCGGTTTCGCGCTTCGACGTTTCTTCCGCGCTCTCGGTTGCCGCGGCCTCGCCCAGATTCGGCTACCGCCTGCTCGCTGGGGTCCTGGCACCACGCTGGCACATGGCTCTCGCATCACGTGTGAAGTGCCATAGCACGAGGCCAGCCACAGCCCTAACCCGAGCCCTTCCTGCCGGCCTACAGCGCGAATTGTCCCAGCATCCCACCCAGGAGCACAAAGAAGGATTCCTGGATCACCCACACGGCAAAAACAAACCAGGCAGCGCGGAGGAAAGGCACCCCGGCAAGCTTGGCAAGGCCCACAGAGAGCACGCCGACCAGCCAAAAGGAAAACAGGTTGGCGGCGCCTATCAGCAGATGGCTCTTGCGGGTAGCATCGAAGTCGGCGACCACCAGCGCCAAGCTGGGCGTGGCGAACATCTTGGCCAGGTTAATGGTCAGCAGCAGCATGACGATTCCGCCCAGCACGCTGATCATCAGCGCCAGCCCGGCCACTTCGAGCGCCTTAAGATAGCCAAACTGCGCCTTCAAGAACCGCCGTCCCAGCAGCCAGAGGAGAAATGCCCACCAGAACACGCGGGCGAAGCAGATCAGGGCGGCGGCCATGCTTCCCGCAACCTTGAGGATGGCGGGATCAGTGATTATGCGGGTGGCGGCTTGGACCTGGTTTGCATCGGCCCTGGTCATCTTGCCGGCTGTGACCTGTTGGTCAACCTGTTTGGCCTTCTGTTCGCCCGCTTCGCGCACCTGCCGCTGAATGCTCGGCTGCGATAGTAGGACGATGATGGTCAGGACGCCCACCACCGCCGACAGTAGCGCGGGCAGGAGCCAATTCCCAACGCAAAACCGGCCGGCCTTGACCCCCACGAACACCTCGCCCGGAACGGCAAAGACATTCAGCAGCCGCGCGGCGAGACACATCGCGGGCGGCTGCGGGGCGTCCGGGGGAGATTCCTGGACCGGCAGAGGCTCTTCCATAAACGAAATCAGGATCGATCATGCCCAACCGGGCACGCCGCCAGCATGTAAGAGTAATTGCCGCTTGTCCAGTCGATAGAGGGCGGCCACAGACTGGCTGTCCGGCATGGATTCGAACCATGACAAAGAGCTCCAAAGACTCTTGTGCTACCATTACACCACCGGACAAGGACGGGCACAATCTAGCGGCCAGGCAATGCGCGCGCAAAGGAAAAAGGATTGCGCTACCGGTGCCGGGCGCAGCCGGCGGAGCATTAACCGTGACGCAGCGTGGCGCTCTCCCACCGTCACTGCTGGCGGTCTCACTTCCCGTAGGCGTCGTAGAGCAGTTTGAGCGTCAGGGCGATAACCACGGAGAGGAAAACTGGCCGGATGAACTTCGTGCCCCGGGCGATGACCATCTGTGAACCTAACCTCGCCCCCAGCACCTGGCCGACTCCCATTGTCAGCCCGGCGGCAAACCAAACATTGCCGCCCAAAAGGAATAGCGCCAAGGAACTCACGTTGCTGGCAAAGTTCATGACCTTGGAATATCCGGTAGCTCGCGTCATGTTGAACCCGAGCCCAAGCATGAAGGCCATCGTCCAGAACGTGCCCACGCCCGGACCGAAGAACCCGTCATAGAAGCCAAGCAGCAGGCCGAAGGTCAGGTAAAACGCCCTCCGCCCCACACGCGGGTGCAGATCTTCCGCGCCCAGCCTTGGCCTCATCATCGCGTAAATAGCCACTCCGATGAGCAGGACCGGTATGGCGCGCCGCAGGAATGAGGGATCAACCTGCTGCACCGCCAGCGCGCCCAGCGCCGCGCCCAACAGCGTGAGCACAAATCCCTGCGTGCAATCCTTCAGCGCCAGCGTTCTTGCCTGTGCATAATGCCACGACGCGCTGCCCGATCCAAAGCTCGCCTGCAGTTTATTCGTGCCCAGGGCATGCTGTGGATCCAGGCCGAAACTCAGTAGCACCGGCAGAGTGATCAGCCCGCCGCCGCCCGCAATGGAATCAACAAAGCCGGCTGCCAATCCCGTTCCAAAGAGGAGCGGGAGGTTCCAGAGCTTGAACGTGGCTGCCATGCTAGCTTGGTTCACTAACAATCTAAGTGCAGGATGCCCGCGCTAGCCATTGCGGTCTCTGGCTGCCGCAAAACGCCCAGAGCATGATGGCCGGAAGCGGTGCCATCCATCGAGCCGCCGACTTGGAGGACGACCCTACCCGGTGTCTTCAAGGCCGAGAAATCCAGCGCGACGTGCCGCTCAAACTGCCCCCACTTCACACCGGTGACAGGCCTGGTCTTGCCCTGGACAACCGCGACCCCGAAATCAGCCGTGACCACGGTGAACGAGGCCGGCAGCCCCGTTTTCGCGAACGCAATGCCAATCCTCGCATCCTGGGGCCAGTAGCCGCCCTGGCTGGCACGGATGAAGATTTCCTCAGCGTGGACAACGCCGAAGCTCGCTGGGAGCGTTAGCAGAAGGGCACAGAGCTTTCGGACAGGAGGCACCGGCTTTACAGAGTTAGTATCGTTCCAATTCGCTGGCGGCCATCCTGTCAATCCTGGGTGGCTTGTCAACGCTCGGCCGTCGCCTCGCCCCCAGTAGTTCATCCACCCGGACGAGTTGGTAGCCCTTGCCCGCCAGGGAGTCGAGCAACTCGCCGAATCGCGCGTCGCACTTGCCCGTCCGCCCCAAACCGAAGCTGATGTCCAGCAGCAGGCTGAACCCATTCAGAATCCTGGCCCGCGCCCTTCCCGTCCACGGCCGTCTGCCCGGCCTCCCGCATCGTTTTGGCTTGTGTGGCCGACTATGCGCAATTTCGTTGTAGCGTCAGGCATCCTTGCCTGACGTAGAGGACGGCATCCCTGCCGCCCGGACAAAACGTTGGCAGGTCTGTGATCCACGAATTCTCCCATGCGCTTTGGTTTGCGCGCGCTTCTTTCCGCCGGTCTGGGAAGCCCGGCTTTACGTCAGGCAAGGATGCCTGACGCTACGGTTTGCGCCTGCCTTCTTTCTTGAAACAAATCGCGGGCCTGATGGGTAATTCCGTTGTGATATGAAGACGATTGCGACGCGGATTTCACCTGGGTGCGGGCCGGTCGGCCGGAAATTGGCGCTGGTCCTGGCCGCGAGCGCGGCCATGGCCGGTTTGGGATATGTGTTCTGGTGCCTGCTGTGTGTCGTGCAAAGTTGGGCGGCCTCCACCACATGGGCGTCCCAAATCATCCAATAGCCAAGAGTGTGGCGCGCGCCTTCCAATGTTATGCAAGAGGTTTGCTTGCAAGAGTGTCTTGGGCTTAGGGTAGGCCCCGACCCGCGGCGGCCGGCCGATGACAGAAGCACAACCATTCGAGGCGTTCATGCGGAACTACCAGAACATGGTGTTTAGCACGGCTATGCGTTTGGTCGCCAACCAGGCTGAGGCGGAAGACATCGCGCAGGATGTGTTTCTGAAGGCTTATGGGCGTTTTGACGATCTGCGCAATAGCCCCACCGCCGGCGGCTGGCTGAGGACCGTGGCGACGAATATGAGCCTGAATCATCTTTCGCGCTATCGGTCGAGGTGGAGTTTCTTCTCGGAGCTGTTCAGCGGCGGCGGTGAGGAGGACGAGAAAGAGCCGGAATTTGAGGCGCCCGAGAATGTGGTGGAAGAGTTGGCAAACGCCGACCGCCGCGCGCTCGTGGAGCAAGCGCTGCAGAGGTTGCCGCCGGCCCAACGCGTTCCCCTGGTCCTGTATCATCTGGAGGAACTGAGTTACGAGGAAATCGCGGCCAAGCTTCGCGTGTCGCTCGGCAAGGTGAAGATAGACATTTTCCGTGGCCGAGAGGCCTTACGCAAAAAACTACGCTCGCAAAAGGGAGAAGAAACCCGCGCGGCCTGATAGGTATGCAACCCGAATACGAACGAGAATTGGAAGCGGAGATTGACCGGGAGCTGGAGGGGCTGCCGGAGTTGTCTGCGCCCCGTACGCTTGCCGCGCGAGTGATGTCTGCGATCGAGGGCCAGGCCGAGGTGGCGTGGTATCGCCAGCCCTGGCAGATGTGGCCGGCTGCTTTGCGGGTAGGATCGCTCGTGGTTCTCCTGGCGCTCTTTGGCGGGCTGTGTCTTGCGGGTCAGCGGCTGGCGCACGGTGAGGCCTACATCGGCGCAGCGCACAGGCTCGGACACTGGCTCTCGGGCGCGAGCGCACTCGGGAACGCCGTGAGCGTCCTTCTCAG
>Ga0181538_10006424_pt1 | contig 10154 bp, 7 predicted proteins | sample PEATcosm2014_Bin_40_FD_119773 | JGI IMG/M metagenome (GOLD analysis project Ga0181538, IMG submission 119773) | Peatland microbial communities from MTU Mesocosm Facility, Houghton, MI, USA - PEATcosm2014_Bin23_30_metaG | ecosystem: Environmental > Terrestrial > Soil > Wetlands > Peat | place...
GGTGAATGCAAGCTGCAGGAATACTCGGTGGATTACGGCCAGAGCGCGAGCCGCTTTGTGGAACCGAAGGTCCACAAGCCCAAGGCCGTTGACCTCGGCCCGCGCATCGTGCTCGACGACGAACGTTGCATTCTCTGCACCCGCTGCATCCGGTTCACCAGGGACATCGCCGGCGACGACGCGCTCGGCATCGTCAATCGCGGCAGTTACAACACGCTCACCGCCTATCCGGGCAAAATTTTCGACAACAATTACACACTGAACACCGTTGACATTTGTCCCGTCGGCGCGCTCACGTCGAAAGATTTCCGGTTCCAGATGCGCGTGTGGTTCCTCAAGGAAACCAGGAGCATCTGCACGAGCTGTGCGACGGGCTGCAACATCATCGTCGGTTCGCGCGAAGAAAGGGTTTACCGCTACACGCCGCGCGAGAACGACGCCGTCAATGCGTGCTGGATGTGTGATTACGGCCGTTTGAATTACAAATGGATTGGCCGGGAAGACCGGTTGAAAGACGTTTTGGTTCGCGGTCAAAAGACAACCTGGACGGCCGCGCTCAATGAAATCGCCGGCAAGTTGAAAAATGCGCCGCACGGTTCCGTCGCCATCATCGCCTCGGCCCGGCAGACGAACGAGGAATTGTGGCTGCTCAAAAAGCTGGCCGACAAGTTCGGCGCGATGACGGATTCCGTCGGGCGTTTTGGCGAAGGCGACAAGCTGCTGCTGAACGCCGACCGCAACCCGAACAAAACCGGCGCGCGGCTCATCGGCATTTGCCAGGCCAGCACAGGCATCAAAATGCGGCCGATCGCCGAGTTTGTCCGCGCGGGAAAAATCAAAACCTTGATCGTCTTCGGTGAGGACGTGACGAAGAACGGCATTGATGCCGAATTGCTCGGCAAACTGGAGACGCTCATTGTCAGCGACATTTTGCCGAACGCGACGACAAAGCTGGCGCATTACCTTTTGCCCGGCTGTGCGCACGTCGAGAAGCGTGGCACGTTCACGAACGTCAAGGGTCGCGTCCAGAAGTTCATGAAGGCCGTCGAAGCGCCCGGTGATGCGCGGCCCGAGTGGGAATTCTTGCACGATTTGGTTTACAACGTCACCGGCCAGGATGGTTTCCTGACCATCGAAGGATTATTCAACGAAATGGCGAAGGACGTGCCCGCGTTCAGCGGTTTGACATGGGCGGGCCTCGGCGAGACGGGCGCTACGGTGCCAATCTAAAATGAATTGGAATTTCATCATCTTCAGCGTGGTCAAAATTGCCATCGTCATCGGTGTGGTGCAGGGCATGGTGGCTTATGCCGTGCTGGCCGAGCGCAAAATTTCGGCGTGGATCCAGGACCGCGTCGGGCCGAACCGCGCCGCGCCGCCCTTCATGAAATATATTCCAGTGGTCGGTCCGGCATTGACCCGCCTCGGCATTTTCCAACCGCTGGCGGACGGCTTGAAATTCATGCTCAAGGAGGATTTCACGCCGGCGGGCGTGCGGAAGGTTTATTTCTGGCTGGCGCCGGCCATCGCGGTGATTCCTTCGATGCTGGTGGTTGCGGTAATTCCATTTGGTTCGCAGCTCGGCCACCAACAAATGGTCATCTCGGACCTGAACGTCGGCATCCTCTACACGTTCGGCATCGTATCGCTCGGAGTTTACGGCATTGTCCTCGCGGGCTACGCGGCAAACTCGAAATATCCGTTTCTCGGTGGCATCCGGTCGAGCGCGCAGATGATTTCGTATGAAATTTCGATGGGCATGTCGGTGATTCCGGTATTGCTGATCGTGGGCAGTTTGAATTTGAGCCGGATCATCGGCTGGCAGGCGCAACATGGCTGGCTGGTGTTTTTCTCGCCGGTGTCGTTCATCATTTTCCTCGTCGCGTCATTCGCCGAAACCAACCGCCTGCCGTTCGATCTGCCGGAGGCGGAAACCGAGCTGGTTGGCGGCTATCACACCGAATACAGCTCGATGAAATTCGCGCTGTTTTTCCTCGGCGAATATTCCAACATGGTCGCGTCGGCAGCGATGATGGTGACGCTGTTTTTCGGCGGCTGGACGCTGCCGTTCTGGGGACTGGACCATCCGGCGGCGACGCTGGTTTCGGGCCTCGCGCACATTTTGATTTTTCTGGTGAAGATGCTGCTGTTCATGGTGTTGTTCATCTGGGTGCGCTGGATGTTCCCTCGCTTCCGGTATGACCAGTTGATGGATTTGGGCTGGCGGCGTTTCGTGCCGCTGGCGCTCGCGAACATTCTGGTGACAGCAATAATTTTGTGGATGAGGGTCAAATGATTGTTAAACGCAAACCGTTGACGTTTTGGGAACGACTTTATCTGCCGGCGATTGTCGGCGGATTCAAAGTCACGCTCCGGCACGCCATCCGTTCGTTGTTCGGCGGCGGGACCGTCACGATGGAATATCCCGAGCAGAAATGGGCCGTGCCGCCGGACTACCGCGGCGCGCCGTATCTTGTCAAGGATCAGGAAGGAAACACGAAATGCGTCTCGTGCCAGCTTTGCGAATTCGTCTGCCCGCCGAAGGCCATCAAAATCATTCCACCCGGCCCAACCGGGCTGTTGGCTGACCGTCCGAATGCGGAAAAAATGCCGCTCGAATTTGAAATCAACATGCTGCGTTGCATCTATTGCGGCTTTTGCCAGGAAGTCTGCCCGGAGGAGGCGATTTTCCTGTTGAAAGATTACTCGCTCACCGGTCAGAGCCGTGACGAGATGGTTTATAACAAAGAGAAGCTCCTCGCGCTCGGTGGCGAGCACGGCGGCATCCAGAAATGGAAAAACAAACTGGAGGAAGCGAAGGAGCAGGAGAATTTTCCGGTGAAGGTCTGACTCGGGGAAAACATGGGACTGCCTGACATTTTATTTTACGTTTTCGCGGCGCTGACGCTGTTGTGCGGCGTCCTCGTCGTGGCCAATCCGTTCAGCCGCAACCCGGTCACGAGCGCGATGTTTCTGGTGCTGACCATCGTTTCGATGGCCGGCCTGTTCGTGTTGCTGCACGCGTTCTTCCTCGCCGCCGTCCAAATCATCGTTTACGCCGGCGCGGTCATCGTATTGTTCCTGTTCGTCATCATGCTGCTCGATTTGAAGGAGGAACAACGCCGTAAAATCAAACTATTCGGTTTTGTGGGCGGGTTGATTTCCGTCGGCGCCATCGTGGCGATTTCCTTAAAGGCGTTGAAAGCGGCAAAACCGGGCACAGATTTGCCCGCGCCACTGCTTGAAGGCGGAACCAACGCGCTCGGCCACCTCCTGTTCACCCAGTACGTGCTGCCCTTTGAAGTCGTCTCGGTGCTGTTGCTGGTGGCGATGGTGGGCGTGATTTTATTGAGCAAAAAGGACCTTAAATGAGAAGCGAAGATGGAAGATCGAAGATTGAAGATGGCGTGGAAGCCGCGTCGCTTTTGCTATTCTCTATCCTCCATCCTCCATTCTCGTCTGAAATATGAATGTCGGACTCGAACATTACCTGACTGTCAGTGTCCTGCTGTTTTGCCTGGGCCTGCTCGGCGTCGTCATGCGTCGCAATCTGCTCGTCATTTACATGTCGCTGGAACTGATGCTGAATGCGTCGAATCTCGCGTTGGTTTCCTTTTCACGTTTCAACAACAAACTGGACGGCCAGGTCCTGGTCTTTTTCATCATCACCGTGGCGGCAGCGGAAGTGGCGGTCGGCCTGGCGCTCATCGTCGCACTTTACCGCAAACGCCAGTCCGCGCACGTCGAAGACCTGACCACGATGAAACTCTGATTAAATGAAAGAACATCGAACATTCAACATTCAACACTCAACATCCAATGTGCGAAGTCCACGGGTGAGCGTTGAAGGTTCGATGTTGAATGTTGAGTGTTTCCGTCCCAATTGATGAAATACGAAATTTTACCGTGGCTCATCCTGTTCCTGCCGCTGTTTTCCGCGGCGGCCATCACGCTATTCACGTTGAAATATCGCAACGTGAGCGCGCTCCTTTCCATCGGCGCGATTGTCATCGGCTTCGTCTCCACCGTCGCGTTCATCGCGGCCAAAGGCTGGGTGAGCGGTGAGTCCGCCGTCAACTGGCTTTCCATCGGCAATTTGAACGTGGATTTCGGCCTGAAATTCGACCGTTTGAGCGAAATGATGATGCTTATCGTCACCGGCGTCGGCGGCGCGATTCACATCTATTCCTACGGTTACATGGACGCCGACCGGAGCAAGGCGCGCTTCTTTGCGTTCATGAGCCTGTTCACGTTCTCGATGCTCGGCATCGTGATGGCGAACAATTTTATCGAACTGTTCATTTTCTGGGAACTGGTCGGCGTGTCCAGCTATCTGCTCATCGGGTTCTGGTTTGAAAAACCCAGCGCGGCGGATGCGGCGAAAAAAGCGTTCTTCACCAACCGCCTCGGCGACTTCGGTTTCCTGCTGGGCATCCTGGTTGTGTGGGCCACGCTCGGTTCGTTGAACTTCAGCACGCTCCAACAAACTCTCATCACCAATCCCGCTGCGCTAGGAACCATCGCCAGCATTGCCGGTCTGCTGATTTTCTGTGGTGCGCTGGGCAAGTCCGCGCAATTTCCGCTGCACGTCTGGTTGCCCGACGCCATGGAAGGCCCGACGCCGGTCAGCGCGTTGATCCATGCGGCGACGATGGTGGCCGCCGGTGTTTACATGCTCTGCCGGATCATTTTCCTGCTCGATGCCACCGCTCTGGAGGTCATTGCTTACATCGGCGGATTCACCGCGTTGCTCGCCGCGACGATTGCCGTCCAACAAAACGACATCAAACGCATTCTCGCCTACTCGACGCTGTCGCAACTCGGCTACATGGTCATGGCCGTCGGCCTGGCCGGCCCGACGCCGGCGATGTTCCATTTGACGACGCACGCGTTTTTCAAAGCGCTGCTGTTCCTCGGCGCCGGCTCGGTCATCCATGCGCTGCATGAGGAACAGGACATCTGGAAAATGGGCGGCCTGAAAAAGAAAATGCCCGTTACGTTCTGGACGTTCATTATCGGCACGCTGGCGTTGAGCGGAATGCCGCCCTTCAGCGGTTTCTACTCGAAAGATTCGATACTCGGCCAGGCGCTGGATCAGAAAAATTATCTGCTCTTTGCCGTCGGTGTATTTGTTGCCGGTTTGACGACGTTTTATATGTTCCGCCTTTTCTTTGTCGCCTTCCTTGGTGAAGCCCGGACGGAAAAAGCCAGGCACGCGCACGAATCGCCCGCCGTCATGTCGCTGCCGCTCGTGGTGTTGGCTGTGTTCGCCCTGGTTGGCGGCTACATTGGCATCACCAATATTTACGGTTCGCAGTTCGGGCCGGAAGCCGAAAATCTTTCCGTCGCGCAACAAGCGCTCGAACCGTTGCATAACCTTTTCCCGATGCTGCTTGGCATCGGCGCGGTGGCGGTCGGTTTGTTCGCCGCGTTCAAACTTTACAGCAAGGCCGAAACGGATCCGCTGCCCGCCAAGCTCGGTGGTTTGGCCACTGCGATGAAGAACAAGTTTTACTTCGACGAAATTTACGAGGCCACGTTCATCCGTGCGCACGATTTCATCGCGGCGGTCATGGATGTGATTGACCGCTGGCTGGTGGAGGGCTTTTGCATCGGGCTGGTTCGTGGCGGCACGGATTTCACCGGTCGTGCCTTGCGTCTCGTGCAAACCGGCAACCTCCAGACCTACGCCCTCCTGTTCGTGCTCGGCGTGGCCGTGGTGCTGTATCTCGTTCTTGGAAAATGACAACGCACAACAACAAACAAATTGAAGTGTGTCGTGACTGGTCCGCCCTCACCCCGGCCCTCTCCCTCAGGAGAGGGAGAACCATCCTCAGTCGTTCGGCGAAATGGGCACCGTCGGAATTTTCGAGTGGCAATCTTTGCTGTCCCCTCTCCCCGGGGGAGAGGGTCAGGGTGAGGGCGAGCGTTCCCTCTCATTTCAAATTTCAACCCTCGGATTCTGGATTTTATAACTGATGTCCATTTTAACTTACATCGCAGGTTGGCCGCTGCTGGCGGCGCTGGCGCTGATTGTCGTGCCGCGCAATTACCGCGTCGTCATCCGCGCGGTCGCGGTCCTGGCGACCCTCATCCCGGCGGTGCTGGCGGTGAAAATGTTTGTGCAGTTCATTCCCGGTGTGAATGGTTACCAGTTCGAACAGCAAATACCGTGGGTCGAATCACTTGGCATCAGCTATCACGTCGGCGTGGATGGCTTGAACGTCGGGCTGATTTTGATGGGCGCGATTGTGGCGTTCGCGGCGGCGTGCTGCTCGTGGGAAATCAAGGAACGCGAAAAGGAATTTTACATCCTGTTGCTGGTGATGAGCGGCGGCATCCTCGGCGCATTCGCGTCGCTCGACCTGTTTTTCTTTTATTTCCTGCATGAACTCGCGCTGGTGCCGACGTTCATCATGATCGGCGTCTGGGGCCGCGGCGAACGGAAGAATTACGCGACGTTCCAGATCACGCTTTACCTGAGCATCGGCGCGCTCATCGCGCTCATCGGCCTCATCGCGCTTTACTTGCAATCCGGCGTGAACACGTTCGATATCCCGAAATTGATTGAACATGCCAGGGCCAATCCGCTCGCGGCCAGCGCACAGAATTACATCTTCCCGCTTTTGCTGTTCGGCTTCGGCATTTTGGTTTCGCTCTGGCCGTTCCATTCGTGGGCCCCGTTGGGCTACGGAGCCGCGCCGTCCCCGACCGCCATGCTGCACGCCGGCGTGTTGAAGAAGTTCGGTCTTTACGGTTTGATCCGCATCGCGCTGCCGTTGCTGCCGCAGGCCGCCCACGACTGGATGGCCTTTCTCGCGTGGCTCTGCCTGGGCAACATCCTTTACGTCGGGTGGGTGGCGATGCGGCAGAAGGACCTGAACCTGCTCATCGGCAATTCCAGTGTGGCGCACATGGGTTTCATTTTCCTCGGTATCGCCAGCCTGAACCTCATCGGCGTGACCGGCGCGGTGGTCATCATGATCGCGCACGGCTTTCTCGCCGCCCTGACGTTTGCGTTGAGCGGCTACATTTATCAACAGACCGGCACGCTTGAAATGAGCAAGCTGGGCGGGCTTTGCCGCCAATTGCCGTTCATCGGCACGGCCCTGTTGATGGCGGCGCTGGCGGGTTGCGGGTTGCCGGGCTTTGCGAATTTCGTCGGCGAAGTCACGGTCTTCTTCGGTGCATGGACGGTTTTCCCGCTGGTGACCGCGCTGGCGGTTTGGGGCGCGTTGCTGATCAGCGCACTCTACATGTTGCGGGCGATGCGGGATGTTTTGCACGGCCCGCTGCCGGAGAAATGGGCGGCCCTTCCCGACGCGTCGCACGTCTGGCGCAGGCTGCCTTACGCGTTGCTGCTGGCGAGCCTGTTCGTATTCGGCTGTTTCCCGCGTTTGCTCACGGACAAAATCACCCCGGACGCCGCAAAGATTGTAAGCCTTGCCGCACCCGCCGGAACCGCAGACAAAACGGTTGTACGGATTGACCTTTCCGAACTCCGAACTTCCACCCTCCGTAGCAGAGCTACTGCGGAGGACGGGCCGAACTCCGAACTCCGAAATTAATGAACTCCGAGTTGATAACTTTGGAAGTTTGCGTCATCGCCCTCGGCGTAGTGCTGCTGCTGGCGGATTTGTTCATGCCGCCCGAACGCCGGCGCTTTCTCGGCTACGCGGCCATCGCGGCGCTGGGGCTGCTGCTCCTGACCAGCCTGAGCGGCTATGGCATTTGCAGTCAGACGGGCACGGCGTTCAGCGGGTCGTTCGTGGAAGACGCCCTGGCGGTGTTTTTTAAACGCTTTTTTATCATCGCCGCCATTCTCGTGCTGTTCATGTCGGTGGAATTTTCCGACCGCATCGCCACGGGCATCTCGGAATACTATTCGCTCATTATTTTCGCGTTGTCGGGAATGCTGTTTGCGGCCTCGGCGAATGACTTCGCGATGTTGTTTGTTTCCATCGAACTGATCACCATCACATTCTATGTGCTCACGAGTTTCCAGCGCGGGCGGCTGGTGTCGTTGGAAGCGGGCGTGAAATATCTGATTCTCGGCGCATTGTCGTCGGCGTTCCTCGTGTTCGGCATCGCGCTGGTATGGGGCACAACGGGCAAATTGAATTTCAACGAACTCGCCCTGGTCGCGTCCCAATTCGCCGGCAACAAAATCTTTCTGCTGGGCGTGCTGCTGGTGCTGGTTGGACTCGGATTCAAAATCGCGGCGTTTCCGTTCCAAATCTGGGCGCCGGACGTTTATCAGGGCGCACCGACGCCAACGACTGCCTTTCTGGCGGTTGGTTCCAAGGCCGCCGGATTTGTCCTGTTGCTGCGCGTTTTGTTCACCGCGGTTCCAAGTGTCACGGCGCATTGGGCGAATTTGCTCATCGTCATTTCCGGTATCACGATTCTTTACGGGAACCTGTGCGCGATTCCGCAACGCAACCTCAAGCGATTGCTCGGCTATTCGAGCATTGCGCACGCAGGCTACCTGCTGCTGGGTGTGGCGGCATTGGCCGGAGGCGTTCACAACTCTACTGCCGGCGGCTCGGCGCTTCTGTATTACCTGGCTGGATATTTGTTCACGGTGCTGGGGGCGTTCACGGTAATTTGCCTCGTGATGCGGCGCTTGGAAAACGAGGACATTTCCGCGCTGGCGGGTTTGAATCAGCGTTCGCCGTTGCTGGCCGCAACGCTGTCGCTGGCGATGGTGTCGCTGGCGGGCATCCCGCCGCTGGCCGGATTTTTCGGGAAATTTTTGCTGCTGAAAGCCGTGATTGAACAGGGCGCAACGACTCCGGGTTATTATTGCCTCGCGTTCACGGCGCTGGCGGGCGTGGTGATATCGCTTTACTACTATTTTGGCGTCATCCGCGCGATTTACTGGAGCACGGACGCGCCGGATTTGTCGCCGATTGCGCTTTCTGCCCCGGCCAAGGTTTCCCTCTGGATTTGCATCGTCGGTATGTTCTGGATCGGCCTGTTTCCGAGCGTGGTGCTGAACCTCGCCACGGCGGCGGCACAAGTGTTGAAATAGCATCGCTGCTTCTGGCGCGTGCTCAAACGATGCGCATCTGCACCGCGTCCACGATTTGTTCACCGACAAGGATGGAGCCGATGATGACGACGGTGGTGCCTTTCCGCAGCCGGCCTTGTTCCACCAGGATTTTCAGCGAAGTTTCGATGGTGTTCTCCGGATTGATGAGGTCGAAGGGAACCACAAAAGGCGTGACGCCCCAGCTCAGCGTCAGGCTGCCGGCCGCGTTGTGGTTGGGACAAAGCGCGTAAATGGGTGAATAATGCGGGCGCATCCAGGCGGCGTAGCGCGCCATGTTGCCGCTGCGCGTAATCACCAGAATCGCCGCCGCCTTCAATTCGTTGGCCATGACGACGGCGCTTTTGACGAGTTTCTGCCGCGGGGTGCTCAATTCCGCCGTGTCGTGGAATTGCGCGCTGCCGCTGCGTTCGATGCGCGTGGCGATGCGGTCAAACACCTCGATGCACTTGAGCGGATATTTGCCAACGGTGGTTTCGCCGCTGAGCATGATGGCGTCGGTTTCTTCGTAAACGGCGTTGGCCACGTCGGTGACCTCGGCGCGCGTGGGCATGGGCGATTCAATCATGCTTTCGAGCATGTGCGTGGCAACGATGACCGGCTTGCCGTGGCGCAAACACGTCTTGACGATGCGGCGTTGAACGATGGGCAGTTCCTCGTACGGAATCTCAATGCCCAAATCGCCGCGCGCAACCATGATGCCGTCGGTTTCGCGGACGATGGATTCCAGATTTTGGACCGCCTGCCGGTCCTCGATTTTGGCGATGACGAATGGCGCCGGTTTGTCTTTTTCAAAAAGCTCCCTCAGTTGCAGCAGGTCGCGGGCTTCGCGGACGAACGACAGCGCGATGAAATCCACGCCGAGTTCGAGGCCGAGCTTCACGTCCTTGATGTCCTTGGCCGTGAGCGCGGGCAGGCTGACCCTGACCCCGGGCAGGTTGATGTGGCGGCGGCTGCCGAGCGTGCCTTCAGTGAGCACTTCGCACTCGACGCGGTTGCCGTCCTTGGCGAGCACCTTCATCTGGATCGCACCGTTGTCAATCAGCACCACGTCGCCGAGGCTGATGTCGTTGACGAAGTTCGCGTAATTCACGTCCACGGA
>Ga0181538_10006436_pt1 | contig 10142 bp, 11 predicted proteins | sample PEATcosm2014_Bin_40_FD_119773 | JGI IMG/M metagenome (GOLD analysis project Ga0181538, IMG submission 119773) | Peatland microbial communities from MTU Mesocosm Facility, Houghton, MI, USA - PEATcosm2014_Bin23_30_metaG | ecosystem: Environmental > Terrestrial > Soil > Wetlands > Peat | place...
CGCCACGGCGAAATAACGCTGAGCCCTGCAAGCCAGGACCGGTTCAAGACGACGGAATGGTTCATGCCGGAAGCCAACTTCCTGCGCGACTCCTCGAACCGGGTTTCGGGCTTAACACTGGGAGGCGGCCGTGTGAAGGCTATCCGTTTCACCCGCCAGGTCCCTACCGGAGCGGGCGCCTCGAGGCCTTGAGCTTCGCCTCACGGCTCAGGCCCTTGGCGTCTCCTGCCCTGTCGCGCCGTTGCGTTGGACACGTTTCGCGTTTCACGCTTACGCATCACGGCTCCACCCCGCCGCCGCCAAACCCGCCTCCACCGCCTCCACTACCCCCGCCAAAGCCGCGCATCAACACGCCGCTGTCAGCGGAGCCAAAAGTCATGCCAGTTTCTGGGCTACCCGCGTAAGAAACGACGTGGGCTCGCTTGCGGAAAGCCTCGATCGTCATCGCCCCTTTGGCCAAGGCGTCCGTGTCGGACTTCTTAACACGCATGGTCATAATTGTCTGGCGCATCGGGCTTCCAGCCCAACCGGACATGGCGAACGCATTCCGCGCCTCATTTGAGCCAGTGCCGCGCTTGACGTAGGTCCTCGCCTTGGGTTGGCCCGAGCTAGGGCCTCCAAAGACGCACACCGTGATCGAGTCGTCCGATTTCAGGCCACGGATATTTGTTGCGTTCTTGAGGGATTCGAGCAAGCCGTCTTTCAAGCGATTTACCCGCTCCTCATCATAGGGTTCGCCGGCGGCAGCCACAGCGCGTCCGCCGCCACGCGGGCCGTAAAGCTCCTGCTTGGCGTCTTCCCAATCGGAATTGGCCTCCGGCTTTTCCTGCTGGCCTTCAGCGTGTGGCGGGGGCAGTAACGGAAAACCGACATTCAGCATGAACAAAGCACCGTACCCATCGAGATAGAGGCTACGCAGCGGACTGGCGGCGGGAGTAAAGAGTACATCAATCCCCATCGCCATGGCGCCATACGGCTTGCCCCCTGACCTCTCGGAGGCCGCCTTGTCGAGGATGCGCGACATCACCGCCAAATCCTCCTCCAGTTGCGCTTGCTCCTTCGGGTCGGATTCCGAAGAGCGAATTACCAGCGCTTTGCCGAAGCCGTGATCCGGAGCGCGCACCAGTATATTCTGCAGCCGCTCCGTGAACGCCGGCCGCGCTGAGGTGGCATCGCCGCTGAACCGTCCGGCGCCGGCCTCCGCACTGGCTTGGGCCATTTCCTTTTGAACGCGCTCCATCTGCTGTTGCTGCTGTTGCGCCTTCGCGAATTCCGTCTCGGCTTCAGCCTGGGTCTTTTGGGCCTGCGCTTGCGCCTTTTGCGCCTCGGCCTGGGTCCCGGCCAACTCGTCCTGGGCTCCTTGCATAGCCTCCTGGGCTTGGGACAGACCGACCGGCTCCGGCGCAGTTTCTTGCGCACGCGATACGGGCGCGATCAGCAGCGATGCCGCTGCGCTGATAGTGATGATTGAGATGATTGCTTTCATATTCATTGCTTCGATTGTCTTGTCGCCTATTGGCTACTGGCCACTGGCTGCTAATTTATGTCCACTGCTTACTGCGCTTTTGGCTGACTCACTGCCGGCTGCTTGTAATCCGCCACCAGCAGCAAACCCTGCTGTGCCCGCTGCAGGCTGACATCGGTGTTGATCGCCACCGTGTCCAAGTCCTTCTTCAGCAACGCGTAATAGGTCGCCCCGACCTCCTCAGCCTGCCGCTGCGCCTGCGCGAGGGTCGTCGCCGACGACTTGTCTATCGCCTGGCGTAGCATTTCCGCAAATTCGCGCCGGATTTCGGGTTCGACCTGCGCCCGCACCTTCTCCAAGTCCGGTTGACGGGCGGTCAAGCGGCCAAAGCCGAACCCCAGGCCCAGCACGAGAAGCGCCGCCGCCGCCCACTTCAGGAACGGCGTGACGGCGTCCAGCCGCGAACTCGTCCACGGCAGTTTCCATGCGTCCAATCGATGCAGGCTGCGCTTCCAGCTCTGCAATTCTTCGCGGCATTCCGCGCAGCCATCGAGATGCTGCTTGAGTTGCCGGCGCAGGTCCGGCTTGATTTCGCCGCAAAGATACTGCACGCAGTCTTCAGGTTTCGGATGGTTCATAATACAAATCGCTCCTTTCCTAATATCATTGCCTGTTCACGCTCGGTTTCTGGCTCTTGAGTCCTGACCTCCGACCTCTGTCCTCCGGCCTCCGTCCTCTGGCTCCCGGTCTCTGCCTGGGGCGCCAGCTTCGGCTCCAGCATCCGGCTCAACCGGGCCAGTGCCTCCGCCATGCGCGAGTTCACGGTCCCTTCGGGTATTTCCAGGATCTCGGCGATCTTGGCCAGTTTCATGTCCTCGTAGTGCCGGAGCACTAGCACCGTTCGGTAAATCTCGGGTAGCCTGCCCAAGGCCTGGCGCACCAACTCTCCTTCCTCTTGTTGCGCCGCCCGCGCGTCCGGCCCCGGGCCTTCGGCGATGCCGTCAGGCGCCTCACCGGCCGTTTCCCCGGGCTCCTGATCCCGCACGAACTCCCGGCGGCGCTCCTGCCGCCGCAGCTCGTCATAACAGAGATTGAGCGCTATGCGCCACAAATAGGTCGAGAACCGGCCTGTTACCTGATACTCCTTGCGCCGTTCGAAGAGACGCAGGAAGGTTTCCTGCCGCAAATCCTCCGCCCGATGCGGGTCGCCCGTCATCCGCGTGCAGAGCCGCCGAATCGGCTCCTCCCAGCGCTTCACCAGCCGCGAGAACTCATGGTGATCGTCGTGTGTCTTGACCCGCCACATCGCGTCCTCATCGGTCCGCGAGCACAACAACGACAACGTTGAAAACGCCAGCGATTTCATTTGCTTAACACTTCATCATAAGCCTTATCTGCGGGCTGCTATTCTCAATCTGCCCCAACGGTGGGGCACTTCCAATGCAGCTCTCTTTATAGGTTAAACGTTCGGGACGCAAAAACCGTCGGAATAAGTTGCCGCATTTGCGCTGACTCCACGTGTCATTGCGTCGGCTTCATTTTGCCCGCGCCGACGGTGTTGGTCCGGAGGCACCCCGATGCAGACCCGGTGTAGTCCCCATGTGGGTCGCGCAACCTGCCGTGGTTGAGCCACTTACGCGCCTTAGATAAGACCTAAGACCCTCTTCCCCAGGCGTTTACGTCGAACGACGCCGGGGACAGTTTCAAATAGCACTTCCCGGGATAGGGTTTGCATCCGAGCTACGATTATCTCCAGTTGCCGTTGGTTGCCCACGGCCTATCCAAGCCACTCGTATTGTTCTTGGGACAAGGCGACGGTGATGATCTTGCCCTGGACCTTGCGCGTCCAGACATAGCGGCTGCCCTGTTGGTCGGGGGTGCGCTCGAAGACGCTGCCCTGGCTGAGGTGGCCAATGTGGGCCAACTGTCGCTGGAGGCGGCGGTAATCGCGGGTTTGGCGTCGAGCCAACGCGGGTCTTTAGCCTGCGCTTGAACTTCAAATGCTTCGTCTAGCGAGTGCTCAAGCCCCAAACCTCCTGCCGGGAGGTCATGCGCCAAGTCCAAGCCCTCGTGCGCTTGCACGGCTGGGCGCCCATTGATGAAGGTGACTCGGCCTATGTTCAAACTCGACAACGCCTGCCCCGGGAACGATTGGAACAGGCGGTCTGCGCTACTGCTCAGGTGGCAGACCGCCGGGTCGGCTCGGGCGGTCAACTCAACCCCTTCTTAGTAGCCGCCGCCTAACGCCACCCTTGGAACCTCCGGCGAGGACTGAAACCTCGCGTTCCAGACGGGGCGGAGACCCCGTTGCGGCCACCACCCGGGAACCCTTTGCCTTCCCTCACTGTGGCTGTTATTATCCCGATATGAACAGACTTCTTGTGCTGGGTCTCGCCGCCCTGGCGATGGCGGGCTGTAAGTCGAATCCGCTTTCGCTGACCATCTCACCGCGGTTGATGGGCCGGGTGCTGGCTGCTGACACTGGCACACCGCTGGCCGGCGTGAAGATCAGGAGCGGCGAGCAAGCCGAGGCCCTCTATAGTACTTCGCCCCCCAAAGGCGGCGAACGCCTGATGGCCAGGGCCGCTGTGCAAACCGACTCGGACGGCAGATTCGTCTTGGACACCCAGCGTGCTTTGACCCCCTTTCGCAGCAGCGGGTGGTTTTCGGTGCAACTATCCTTCGAATACCCCGGCTACGAACGTTTCCTGACCAATTGCTCATACCTCAGCCTGGGCACCAACACTTTGAATGGAGAGTCGGTGCTGGATACCGGGAATATTCGTCTGGAACCGGCTGACAAGTGACCGACGCACCTCTGTTGGACGCGTCTCATTTCGCCTCGGCTGGGCTGCGAAAGCCAAGCCGGCGCCATCTAGTCTGCCCGTCAATCTTCAAGTCGATTGCGAGCCCCGCTACTTTCCGCGCGTGAACTTCAGTTTTATGAGCCCTCGACCCCGATGACTTCAATGGCATGAGCTTCGGCGGTCTCTTCAACATGCTGCAGCTTTGGTATATCGAGGGCGATGGCGACTCCGAAGAGCGCGGCATCACTGCTTATGGCCTCGGCCATGCCATCACCGATCTGGAACAGGTGCGGCCCGGCGATTTCCTAAGTTACAGCAGCACGCCCGCCAGTGGCCATCCCGTCATATTCATTGACTGGATTGCGTTCCTGAATAGCCGCCGCCAGCCGGCGCTGACCTCACGGCTTTCCAGCCGGCAATCCCGCCTCAAACCGAGGGCCCCGGACTTGACCCGCTAGTCCCGCAAATGCAAGAGGCCGGAAGCCGAGTGAACAACTCTTTGAGCCAACGGGAAACAGCGCGCAGACCCGCGTCCCGCACGCCCGCCAGGCCGTACATGGAAACGAGTTCCTCCTCATGCCCACGATAACGCGGCGGTAAGAGGATCACCGCGGCGAGTCCATGGCCTTCCACTCGCATGATCTGCGAATAGAAGAGGCCACGGGCAATGGCGTAACTGCCTGGAGGCAGCTCCAGGTCGCGTTTGGACAGCACCAGCCACGGGCGGTACTGAAGCACCAGGCTGCCTTGCTCGTCGCGCAAAAGCGTGCCGTAGGTCCGGGCTGGGACCTTGCTGAGCTGGCGAGCAAGAAACATCCGGTTGCTTGCTTTGTCCGGCACAAAGCGACGGCGGCGCAGCGTAGTAAAGTCCCAAACGAAGACCAACCCGAAGTGTGACAGGCGGAACGACCAGCCGGCGATGAAGTAAGCAATGGCGATGATAACCAAGGCCCACGCCGCGCCCAGCCACGGATTCGCAAAGGCAGTGGCCGTAACCGTCAGCAGCACGAACAAGCGGAAGCCTTTGAGCGCAGCGTCCACGATTGCGAAAGGGCTGAGCAGAATCAGCACGTTGACCGCGTTGGAGGCCAGAAACACGATGAAGAATGCGAACATTGCAACGGGCACCATAATGGAGTTGCCAAGCCACGAAAAGTCGATGGCAGCCAGGAATCCGTTGCTACTTGGCAGGGAGGCATCGGGTCCGGCGGATTGAAACACCGCGGCGATCAGCGGCACGAACGCTCCGGCGGCGATCAGCCCATTGATCTTGTGCCCAATGGTATCGGCCACATCAAGCGGCTTTTTCAGCAACCTCGGCGCCGCAAGGCCGAGCGTGTCTTTGAGAAAGCAAGCGGTGACCAGCACGAAAGCCGGAATCCAAAACCACCGCTGTGCAAACCAAGGCAGCCGGGCGCGTTCCTGCGGGGTCGCGGCGTGAAAATACTTCCACGCCCCAACCGCGCTAACGCCCAATAACGGGGAGATCGCCGCGCCCGTGATTACGGAAATCGCATTCGCCAACTCTACACCCGGCGTCGCTGGTTTGGTGGACGGCCCCGGCTCCACGGGGTTTCCCGCCCAGGCGGAAGTTGGGAACCAGCAGCCGCTGGCCAGGGCAAGCGCGACCGCCAAGAGGACGAACGATCTCATACCGCAGAGGCTCCGCCTTTTTCGCATCTGTGTAAAGCGGGGCGTTCTCGTTTCAGGGAGATGAGCGACTACCGCATGATGGGCTTCCGGACAGGGTCCTGTGAGTCGCCGTGCTGTCCTCTGACCTACCGCCGCCCGACAGCGCGGGGGTGGAGACGTTCCGGGCGGCACTCCCAGGTCGAGCCTGAACCATCAACCGCGGATGCCGGGGACGCCGTCGTTTATCCTGCCGCTTGGACGCCAAAACGTCTGCCGCCCATTGCCGCCGAATTGGCCAGGGTGGGTCGGGTCATCCCGGGGGAACCGGCTCGTGCGACTTGCGGCCATGAATCTTCTCGTAGGCGCGGCAAAACGGGCAGAGTCCCTCAAACGTCTTCACCAGCCAGAACGCCACTCCGGCTTGCTGACGCCGCGCCCGTCGGCACACGATGCAATTCTCGCTCCGCTCGGCCAGCGCTCGCGTCCGTTTGGTTATGGTTCCGTTGCCCATGATTCCAGAGTCTTTCCCGCCGGCGCGCCCCGGTCAAGCGCGGGCTGGCTCGGCGCCATGTCGCCCACAAACTGCCTCCGATTCATATTCTCATTCATGTTTGACTGGTAAGGGATTATGGCATTTAATCGAGCCATGCAAATTGAAAGCTTAAAGGTGTTTTGTGACTTGGCCGAGACCAAGAGCTTTACTAAGGCCGCGCTCATTAACAATGTTACCCAGTCCGCCGTCAGCCAGACCATCAGTGCGCTGGAACGGCGGTTCAGCTCGCTGTTGATCGAACGTAGCAAAAAGAACTTCCGGCTCACACCGGAAGGCGACGTGTTCTACGATTACAGCAAGCGAATCCTGCAAACGTGCGACGCCCTCCACAGCAAGCTGCAGGAGATCGAGAACGTCATCTCCGGCAACATTCGCCTGGCGACCATTTACAGCATCGGCTTGCATGTGCTGCCACCCTACGTGACACGCTTTCTACAGCGCTACCCCTCGGTCAACGTGCATGTCGAGTATCGCCGGGACAACCAGGTTTACGAAAACGTGCTCGGCAACGTCGTGGACCTCGGCCTCGTCGCCTTCCCCACCCGCGACTCCAGGCTGGAAATCGTCAACTTGCGGCCAGACAAGCTGGTCCTCATCTGCCACCCGCAGCATCCCTTCGCCGAGCGGAAGTCCATTAAGATCAAGGCCCTGAGCGGGCAGAAATTCATCAACTACGAGCGGGACATCCCCACGCGCAAAGCGCTGGACAAAATCTTCAAGCAGCACCGCGTGACGGTGGACCAGGTCATGCAGTTCGATAACATCGAGACCGTCAAGCGGGCGGTGGAGATTGATTCCGGGGTTGCGATCGTGCCGCTGGAGACAATCAGCCAGGAAATCGCCAACGACACCCTTAAAGCTGTCGAACTCGACAATGGCGCTTACTCCCGCCCGCTCGCCCTGATTTACAAGAAGAACAAAGTGCTGTCCCCGGCCATCAGGCAGCTCATCGCGCTTCTCAAAGAGAAGGCCTGAGCCGGAGGAAGACCCGGCGCGGCAGGCTCAATCCGAGCCGCCCGCGTTGCTGCCGCTGCCCGTCAACCAGCCATCATAGCCTGACCGATCGGTTTGCCAGCTCCGTCTGCTGCCGGACCGTGACCGGGTCTCGGATTGCGCCGCAGGCTCCCATGAGCGAAAGACAGTCGTCGGAGAGCTATCCACATGGGTATTCCCGAGAATATATTCGACCCGGCGCAACAGGGCGCGCCCAGTGGCGGGCGGGCTCTTCCACAGGCGCTGACATCGGACGTGCAGCTTCATTATCGCTTCCAGGTTCAAAGGCGGATGCAGGAATGCGGCGATCTCCGCCTGCCCGCGCATCCGCTGCAACCCTTGCGCCACCTGGTCGAGGAACATCGTGTCGGCCCGGCGTTCCCAGAGCTGTTCCACCTCGCCGAAGGCATCCCCATAAATGAGGTTGGTGGAGTCAAACGACTCCTTCTGCGTCTGATAGAGTAGCGGCAGTGAATTGCAATGCAGCGCCCCGATCCGGGCATAAACGGTCTCTTGCCGGGTCTGCAGCCGGCCATATTGGCTCCAAAGATAATGGTGGATTTGCTCGACGGGATCGTCATTGCGCGCCCGCAACGTCCCCGTGCCGAAGCAGAGCAGCTCCCCCGCCAGCAGCCCCGGGCCCTGCCGCTTCAGCTTCAGCCGCAAATCCCGCGCGCACCGCCGGTCAAGCTTGACGGAGTCGAAGTAGTTGACTCGGGCGGGAACGCTGGCCTTGTCGCTTTCCCTGGCCCGCCACCTCACCCGGCGCAACGCCTTCAGAGACAGCCCGCCCAAGGCGTGAAAGACCGCGAGTGAGTAATAGGCCTCCGGCAGATCCTCTTGCTGAAAGTGATACTGCACGCGTAAGCGCTGATCCGGCGAAAGGCCAGCGACGAGGGGGGTCTGACGCGTAATGGTGCGGAGTAAGCTGTGAACCGGGTCATTGATCTCAACAAACGTCTTCGTCATCTGGCTCCGAACCAGCTAAAAGCGTACCAGAATTCCAGTGCCGTCTTTGCTTGTCTTTGCTCGCCAGGACTGTAAGCAAAGGCCCTTTCGCATCATGACACAACGGCTGGCAATCAAGGTGGCGGGCCGCCAGCGCTGGGCCGCCGCAGAATGGGGGTGAGGTGGCACGAACACGGAAAAGCACGATACCGTTTGAATCACGGACAAGCCGCTGCTGTCAAAGCAACGCAGCCTCTCGGTGGGGCCACCGCGCCAACGCGGAGAGCGCCCCCGGAGAACACGAGGAGGATACGAAGAGAATACGAGCGAAACACGAAGTGAATACGAGCGCAGCCCGCTTGCGCTTCGCATTCACCTCGCATGTGCCTGGCTTGCCGGTGGCTTGTCAGTGGCGTTAGCGTGGCCGTCACCTCCGCCTCCCGCTCAGAGTTTGGACAACATCACTGCAAAGCGCATAGTTGCAGTCTGGCCAAGTCGCCTTCGGTAGCGGTCTCCGCAAGATGCTTCCGAATGTGCGTCTGCCCGTGCTTGAGCTTGACCGGGAGCCATTCAAAGGGCAATTACTCCGGCGGCTGCAATGCTAAGTCCTATGAACCGTCGCTCACACATCCATTGCCTGATCCAAATCTTCCGCGTGCTGTCCGCCGCGGCCCTGTTGTCCGGCTGCAAAACTGCGCCTCCGCCCGGCACCTTCGCGCCTCGCACCGGGGATGAGATCGTCGCCGCCGGCCAGTTCGTGCACACCGGCACGCGCGTGGTGCTCTGGATGGACCCGGGCGGCTACGACGCCTACCGCGTGGAACGGCGCTTCAGCCCTCTCGACAAGGCCGATTGGGAAACCTCGCAGGCGGAAGTCCGCGGCCTCGGTTCGCCCAACCGCTACAATATGCGCAGCAGCGGGTTGAGCAGCAACGAGGTCGAGCAGGTGCGGGGCGGCGGGTGGGATTTGCCGCTCTTGCAGCGGGTGGTGGATCAGTTCGTCATCCACTTCGACGTGTGCGGCACGAGCCGGCAGTGCTTCAAGGTGCTGCACGACATGCGCGACCTCAGCGTGCATTTCATGCTCGACCTGGACGGCACGATCTACCAGACCCTCGACCTAAAGGAGCGGGCCTGGCACGCCACCTCCTCAAATAGCCGCTCCGTCGGCATCGAAATCGCCAACATGGGCGCCTACTCCGCCGACGGGAAGAACCCACTCGCCGATTGGTACGCCAAGGAGCCCAACGGCCAGACCCGTATCACCATTCCGGCCGCGTATGGCGATGGCGGCATTCGCACCGAAGACTTCGTCGGCCATCCCGCGCGCCCGGAGCCCGTCACCGGCATGATCCAGGGCCAGGAATTGGTGCAATACGACTTCACGCCGCAGCAGTACCAGGCCCTGATCAAGCTCACGGCAACGCTCTGCAAGGCGTTCCCGCAAATGAAGTGTGATTACCCGAAGGATGCCGCCGGCCAGCTCATCCGCCAGAAGTTGCCGGCCGCCGATCTCAAGAGTTACCAGGGCGTGCTGGGCCATTTCCACATCCAGACCGACAAGGTCGATCCCGGCCCGGCCTTCCAATGGGATTACGTCATCGGCCACGCCCGCAAGCTCCTCCACGGCGGCATGTCGCCCATGGCGGACGAGACCAGCAAGGGCCACATGAGGGCCAGGTGAAGAAGCTCTTTCTGCTGGATGGGATGGCGCTCGTCTATCGGGCGCACTTCGCGTTTATCA
>Ga0181538_10006437_pt1 | contig 10142 bp, 9 predicted proteins | sample PEATcosm2014_Bin_40_FD_119773 | JGI IMG/M metagenome (GOLD analysis project Ga0181538, IMG submission 119773) | Peatland microbial communities from MTU Mesocosm Facility, Houghton, MI, USA - PEATcosm2014_Bin23_30_metaG | ecosystem: Environmental > Terrestrial > Soil > Wetlands > Peat | place...
GGTCATAGGATGCCAATAGGCTGAATACGAGGTCGTGAACGCCCAGGCGACGCCCGACAGCTTCAATCCTTGTGTGACCATCGCGTTGTCATACACATACTGATCGTCATCGTAATTGATAAATCCGTTCCGGCAGGTCTGGCCGAAGACCAGGAACACCGCCGCCACCAGCAAAAGGCACACCCCAAAAACCGCGCGTTTGCTGTCCGGTCGCGTGGAAACGGATGGGGACTGGCGGGCGGTGATCATATCGCCTTCGGCTGCGAGACAAAGGCCGCAATGGTTGGGCGCGTCGCTGGCAGGCGCGCGAAGCCTTTTATTTTTGCCACGCTCACATCCACAATCCGCGGCTGAAGGCCGGCAGCCAGAAGCTTCAGATTCAGCGGACATCCCGCCAGCATTGAAATCTCGCGCGGAGAGATCAATCCCTCACCGCAGAGGTTGAACGCTTCAAAAGCCGCCCCGGATTGCGCCAGGTCCCACGCCAGCCGCGCCGCATCGTCGGTGTGCAGAAACTGATATTGCGACTCGGGATGAATCCGCAACGGTTCACCCTGAAGAATGTCATACACCGGATTTTTCCGCAGCCCCGGGCCTACCATGCCCCCCAGCCGCACGATCAGCCAGCGGGACGCATAATGCCGCACCAGTTGTTCGGCCAGAAACTTGTGTGCGCCGTAGCGGGAACTCCGGCTGATGTCCACCGGCCGGTCTTCCCGCGAGGTGGCCGGCGAGGTCAAATCATTGTAAATATCCACGCTCGAAACATGCAGTTGCAGTTTGGCCGGAAAATCCAGCAGCGTCCTCAGGCGATGGGTCACCGTGGCTTCAAATTCCGCGGCCGGATTTTTGTCAGCGAGAAACTTCTTTGAGTTGCCCGCGGCATCCACCACCACGTCACTCTCCAAACCGCGCAACTGGGCGTACGTTTGCCGCGTGACCGGCGCCAGATCAATGCCCGGCCGGGCTTTCAGCAAACGCATAAAAGCCGAACCCACAAAACCATTGGCGCCGATGACGGTGACCCGCATAAGTCAAGCCCGGAGGAGGGTGTCCCGGTTGGCCAGGACCCAACCGATGGTCTGGCGGAGTCCTTCGCGCAGTGAAGTCCGGCACTCGTAACCGAGCACCTGCTTCATGCGCGTCACATCGAACCCCTTCATCATCTGGCCGTCTGGTTTCGTTGTGTCCCAGGCCACCCGGCCCGGATAACCGGTCAGTTCGGCGATGGTTCCGGTCAGTTCTGCAATCGTCACCGGCACCCCGGAGGAGATGTTGATGATATCCGGACGGTCGTGGGTTTCCGCGGCGAGCAGGACCGCTTCACACGCGTCCGTCACATAAACAAAATCGCGCACCGGCCTGCCGGTTCCCCACACGACGGCCTCCGGCGCGCGGGCTTCCTTCGCCGCCAGAAACTTGCGGATCAATGCCGGAATGACGTGCGAACTCTGCAGGTCGAAGTTGTCGTGCGGCCCGTAGAGGTTGCCCGGGACGAGCGCAATCGCGTTGAAGCCGTATTGCGCGCGGTAGGCCGTGGCTTGCACCACGCTCATCGCCTTGGCCAGAGAATAGGGCGCGCTTTCGGCCTGGGGATAGCCCTGGAACAACTCGGTTTCCTTGATGGGATTTGGCGCGTTGGCCGGGTAGCTGCAGCCGCCCAGCAGGGTGACGTATTTCTTGACCCTCGCCCGCCAGCACTCATGCAGCATCATCGTGCCCATGATGAGATTCTCGTAATTGAAATCGGCCGGGCGCTCGCGGTTCGCGCCGATGCCGCCGACCAGCCCCGCCAGATGAAAAACCACGTCGGGCTTGAGCTCCGCCAGCATCCGCCGCACCCGGGCCTGCTCCCGCAAATCGAAGTCCGCCCGCGCGGGCGTCAGCGGTTCGATCCGCCGGGCGCGCATCAACTCAATCAGATTGCGGCCCACAAAGCCGCTGGCGCCCGTGACCAGCACCTTTTGTTTTTTTAAATCCATGACTGAAATGGCCGATGCCGCACCCGGCGTTTTTTTAATTCAGGAAAAAATAATCTGGGAACCGAGCGCGTTCAATCGCACCGTCAGCGTCTGCTGTTTGCGGAACGCCTTTTGCAATTTCGGGTGCGCGCCCGGCGGCGCAAAAAACAGCATGAATCCGCCGCCGCCGGCGCCCAGCAGTTTTCCTCCAATGGCGCCGGCCTTCCGCCCGCGTTCGTAAATGTCGTCAATTTCCGGCCTGGAAATGCCTGCGTCAAGACTGCGCTTGGCCAGCCACGCCTGATGCAGGAGTTCGCCAAAATCGCCCAGCCGCCGGGCCGAGGTCAAAATGTCAAAACCCTGATGGACCATGTTCTGCATCGCGCGCAAGGTCCCCGCGTTGCGGCGGCTCTTCGCGAGCTGGCCCGCCGCCACCTCGGACGCCTTGCGGGTGATGCCGGTGAACACCAGAAAGAGATGCTGCTCCAGCGTTTCAAGCCGGGCGGGCGTTATCGGGACCCGCTGTACCTCGAAATCGCGCTCGGACCGGAATTCCACCAGGTTGAATCCGCCAAAGGCCGCCATGACCTGGTCCTGACAGCCGACGTTTTCGCGCAGAAAGTGGCGTTCGACGTGAATGGCCTCGCACGCCAGTTCGCGGGGGGTCAGGAATTCCCCCTTGAAGCTGTGCACCGCATGCAGCAACGCCACCGTAAAAGACGAGGAGGAACCCAGCCCGGTAAACGACGGCAGATCGGCCATCGTCTGCAATTCGATGTCCCTCTCCAGTCCGCACAGCTTGAGGCATTCGCGAAAAACCTTGTGTTCGATTTCGTCACGATGGCGGACCAGTTCAACCTGGCGATAGGACAGCCGGATGGAATAGTCGAAGAGCCGGCTTAAGAACGGGCTGGCGGTGACGTACAGGTATTTGTCAATGGCGGTTGCCAGCACGGCCCCGCCTTCCTTGCAGAAGTGTTCCGGGTAGTCCGTGCCGCCGCCAAAAAAACTGACGCGCAATGGTGAACGGGCGATGATCATAATGTTTCAAGCTGCCGCCGGTGTTTTGCGATAAACGGTTCGGCCAGGGGCAGTGACTCGGGTGTGCCCATGTCGAAAAAGGGTGCCTGCGTCACATGGACTCGCAAGTCCAAACCTCGCGCCACCCAGCGGGCAAACACCTCGCGCTCGAAGCTCAACGGGCGCGCCGCTGGAAATTCCGCCAGCAATGAATCCTTGAGCAGGTAAAGTCCCGCGTTGATCACCCCGGCGCCGGGCCTTTTTTCCTCAAAGCCCGTGAGCCGTTTCCCGCTGTCAAAATTCAACGTGCCATAACGGCTGGCATCCGCCACGGCGACACCCACCAGCACGCCCTGCACCTCCGGCTCATCGAGCAGACGCGCCGCCTCCGCGAGACCCGTCAATACCAGCGAATCCCCGTTCAACACCACCCAAATCTCCGGCCGCGCCCCGGACTGCCGGGCCGCGTACAGAAAGCCGCCGCCGGTTCCTTGCATCGCCGGCTCCGCTACGCAGACCGTCCCCACGCCGGCCACCAGCCCTTTCACAAAATGCCGTTCGATGGCATCGCTCCGGAAACCGGTGGCCAACACCACCTGGCCCACTCCCTGCCGCCGCAAATAACGGACCACCCACTCGAGAAATGGCCGGCCGCAAACTGATATCATCGGCTTGGGCACGTCGGGCGCCAGATGCCGGATGCGTTTGCCCAGTCCGCCGGCCAGCACCACCGCGGTCACGTTGTTCAAGTTCGGCGCGCTCATCGGGAAACGGGTGCTTACACGTTCGAGTAAATCGTGTTGCGCAGGATGGCGTAGCCTTTGATCAATTCCTGGATGCCGCGGTCGAGGCTCCACTCGGGTTTGAATCCCGCCGCCGCAATCCGCGCGTTGCTGACGATATAATCGCGTTTGTCCGGGTCTTCACCGATCGGCGCCTCCAGATAAACGAACTTCGGGAGATGCTTCCGGATGACGGCGCACAGTTCCAGCTTCGAGAGATTGGCGTCATCGAGGCCGACGTTGTAGGCCTTGCCCTTCAGGGTGTCGAAATGTGCCAGTCCATGCTGGAACACCCGGACCACGTCGCGAACATGGATGTAGTTGCGCTTGAAGTGCCCTTCGAACACCACGATGGCCCGGTCATGAACCGCGCGATGCACGAAATCATTCACCAGCAGGTCCATGCGCATCCGCGGCGACAGGCCAAACACGGTTGCCAGGCGGAAACTCACGCTGTTTTCACGCGCCAGCACGGCCTCCTCCGCTTTCACCTTCGTCCGCCCGTACAGCGTGAGCGGGCGCAACGGCGAATCCTCGGTGCAAACCGTGCCGCGCTTCCCGATGCCGTAGCCGCTGTTGGTGACCGGCATCAGCAGCCACTGGCTCCTGCCCGCGATCCGGCAGAGCATCTCGATGGCCTCCTGATTGATTGTCTTCGCGCCAACGGTATCCCGTTCGCAGAGCGGCGCGCCCACCAGGGCGGCGAGCGGGATGATGACGTCCGCTTTGGAAACGAGCTTCTTCATCAGCTCCTCATCCCGGCAATCGCCGCGGACGATTTCGAGTCGGTCGTAATGGCAGCAATCGAGCAGGCTGGCTTGCCGGTAACGAAAATCATCCACCACGGTGACCTGATTCCCTTCCGCCAGCAGGGCTGGGGTCAGGAGTGAGCCGATATAACCGGCGCCGCCGGTGATCAGGATTTTTTTCATGTCAGCCGTTGGTTTTTTTGGGGTGCCGTCCGCCCAAACGAATCGCCGCTGCGCTGGCCAGGATGCGAAAGCCCGTCCGGATGATGCTGAACGTCTCCCGCCAGCCCGAGCCATGACCGCTTTCGCCTCCCCGCCGATCATGGTATTTCACGGGCACCTGCGCAACGCGGAGCCCTTCCAGGCAGGCGCGCATCGGGATTTCGACTTCATATACGAACCCGTCATCTTGAAAAGCGATCTTCTGGATCGCCGCCTTCGTCCAGGCCTTGTACCCGGTGGTGACATCAGTGACCGCCTGGCCGCACAGCAGGCTTACCCAGGCATTCACGATCCGGTTGCCAATGACCCGGAGAAAGGAAAACCGGTAGTCGGCGGCATCCGCTCCTTTCATGAAGCGCGAGCCAATCACAACGTCCGCGCGCCCTTCAATGATCGGCGCCATCACGCGCGCGATGTCTTCCGGGTCGAACTGCAAGTCGGCATCAAACTGGCACATCCATTCGTGCGACGCCCGCCCGATCCCGGCCTTGATGGCGTTGCCTTTGCCGCGGTCGTTCTCGTTCCGGATGGCAACCACCTTCGGATGCGCCTGCGCAAAGGCCCGGGCCAGTTCGCAGGTCCGGTCCTTGCCCCCATGCACCACTAGGATTTCCGCGGCCGGAGCGGATTGGGTAAGACGCTCCAGGCACGCGACAATCGTGTTTTCCTCATTGAGGCAGGCGATGATGATTGAAACCGGCGTCTTGAGCTGGCCGGTTTCCACACTGGGCGCCGGGGTTTGTTGCCCGGCTTGATCGAATAGGCAGGTTTCGGTCACGCGCTCATTCTAACGCGGATGCCCTCAATTCCAATAAATAAAAGCCGGACGCAAAATTTCGCGGTCGAAATATCTCCCGGGTCCGGCTGAATTGGCAACGGAAATATCAGCCGTTTAGAAGGAAATCAGTACATTGGTTGAGGAGTTGGTTCCCGCACTCCATATTGCTGCGGGTGCATTCGATGGCACGCTGGAAGGCCTCGAAATGTTCTCTAAAAGCTCAGTTCTCGCTTGAATGAATATCCACAAAAATACCGCAAGTATCAGAATCGTGGTTATTATCGCCATCATCGCTACATGCGCCCAAAAGCGGTCTTTGGGATTGACAAATGAAAAGGGTCCGTTTCTCATAAAATGTTTATTGGGTCTTTTGGGTGTCTATGTCAGCATGAACTGCCATGCCAACTCCGCAACCGTCCGCGCGCCGGATCCAACGCCTGCGGCCCGTGCCGGTGTCATGCGAATCGCTCCATGCGCTTTCACAAAGTTGTAATAGCAGATACTCAACGCAACCGCAGCTTGAAAGTTTTCAACCCGAATTCCGAAGCTGCCGCTCGCTAGTAGCGGTGACGCCTCGTCGCTTTTTCACATCGTCGGGAAAGCGGTTGAACCAATGGGCGACGAAGGCATCGCCCGCCCCTTTCTGCGACGGGGCGTCGCAGCTGCCCGCAGGTCAACTCATAAAGTCATAAGCAGGTTCTTCGCTGTTTTCGGTGGAATGGGAGTTTACGCTCGCCCTCACCCCGGCCCTCTCCCCCGGGGAGAGGGGGAGCCTTTGTCAAGTTGCTGATAATTTCTCGATCTTTGTTGCCGTCACCGATTCCGTGTCATTTACAAATAAGACACACGCCAACATGTCATCATATTACATTGCTCAAAACGCGGCGAACGATTCCCCCTCTCCTGGGGGAGAGGGCCGGGGTGAGGGCGGTAGTTTAATCTAACATTTAACGAAAGGCGGGGAATCTGAAAAGTTGGTTTAACGCCCGCCCTCATCCTGACGTTGACTCGCTCGCGCCCGCTCGCTCGGCCCTGCGGGCCTTCGGCTTTGCCGAATTCCTTTCGCTGATTCCCAATCAGCTCAAGTCTCCCCCGGGGAGAAGGAACAGCTTTTGTTCGTTTCCGTATTATCTGATGACGGTCCGGCCAAATCCGTCCCAGGTTTGTCAATGAGACGCCGAATGATTCCCCCTCTCCTGGGGGAGAGGGCCGGGGTGAGGGCGGTCGTTTAATCTAACTTTTTCCCGCAGACTTCATCGGTCGCGTGTATTCCGGCAGCGGATGCGGTGCGCGGGATTGCAACTCATTAAAAATCGTATCACGGATGCTTTGCGCGTTGCGGCGCAGATGCGAATTCCAGAATCGCAGCGTCTTGATGCCGCGGGATTGCAGAAACTTTTCCCGTTCCAAGTCATGTTTGCGCCGGTCGGGAAAACCGTGCTGGCTGCCGTCCAGTTCCACATTCAATTCCGCCTCCTCGCAAAAGAAATCAAGATGGTAAACGCCGACAGGATGCTGGCGGCGGAATTTGTAGCCGGTGAAACGCCGGTCACGCAGCCAGCTCCAGACAAGTTTTTCCGCCCATGTCTCTTTTTTACGAAGCTGGCGTGCGCGTTTGATGTCGGCCATCACGGGAATTTAGGGAATGGGGTTGGAGTTGAAAAGTTGGTTTTTTTAGCTGGCCCGCAAAATTGGGTTTGTGTTTTAACGCCCGCCCTCATCCTGACCTTCTCCCCCGGGGAGAAGGAACAGCTCTTGTCCGTTTCCGTATTATCTGATGACGGTCCGGCCAATTCCGTCCCAGGTTTGTCAATGAGACGGCGAACGATTCCCCCTCTCCTTGGAGGAGAGGGCCGGGGTGAGGACGGTCGTTTAATCTAACATTTAACGAAAGGCGGGGAGTCTGAAAAGTTGGTTTTACGCCCGCCCTCATCCTGACCTTCTCCCCCCGGGGAGAAGGAACAGCCTTCGCATGTCTTTGGTTTTGCGGCTGACCGGCCGACAAATCCCGTCGCGCATATTTTCAATGAGACGGCGAACAACGATTCTCCCTCTCCCCGGGGGAGAGGGCCGGGGTGAGGGCGGGCGTAAACCCCCATCTCACCGAAAACAGTGAAGAACCCATAAGCAATAATGAATGTATTTCATATCAACCACTTGCGTATTATTTGTGATCCAAGCCCGACAGGCTGGGCACGGGCGCAGCCCCGGCAACGGCCGGTTATTTTGACAAAGGCTCTCCCTCTCCCCGGGGGAGAGGGCCGGGGTGAGGGCGAGCGTAAACTCCCATCCCACCGAACTCCGGCAACGGCCGGTTATAGGTGATATTGGCAGGGCGGAGCTGCTGCTCCGCCAGCGCCCCACACGGGCGCAGCCCCGGCAGGGCCAGGTCCTCTCGCTTAACCTGTTGCTGTTCAACGGCAAACCCCCGTCTGTTCGCCGCTCTCAACCACTTGGCGCGCCGAAACCCCGTGAAGGCGGCTCAACCCGCTAAAAACGTTCAAAAAAACTTAAAAAAACTATTGACACCCCCTTGATTCTTTGTGATATTGGTGCCACACACGGTAACAACAGAACAAAAAACAGGAAAAGATATGAGAACTAAAACACTACTAATTGCGGCCGCAGCTCTCGCGGCAGGTATTCTGAGTTCCTCGGCTCAGACCTATTCACAAAACATCGTTGGTTACGTTAACCAGATCCTTCCGGCGAATGCCAGCACCTTGATTTGTAATCAGCTTCAAGGGACAAATTCAACCACCACTGCGGAAGCGGTTCTGCCTGCTTTGCAGGTTGGCGACTCGCTCTTAATTTGGGATCCGGGTATTGGAAACTACGACACATATCTTTACTTGGGCGGTGGTTCAAGTGGGTGGTTGGAACCCGATGGCGCTACTGTCGGTGGCCCACCCAACATAAGCTTGGGCCAAGGCTTCTATTATTTTACGGGTGCAGGTAATCCGGAGACTAATACCTTTGTGGGGACGGTGATTTTGACCAGTAGTATCGCCCTGCCTGCAAATGCGAGCACGCTTGTGGGATCAGTTGCTCCGCTTGCCGCTAACGCTGACGACCCGAACATGGCTTTGCCTCTTCAGGTCGGCGACTCGTTATTGTTATGGGATGCTGGAATTGGGAATTACGACACATATCTTTACTTGGGCGGTGGTTCAAGTGGTTGGCTGGAACCCGACGGTGCCACTGTCGGTGGTCCTCCCAGCTTAAGTGTGGGGCAAGGATTTTACTATTTCACGGGTGCAGGCAATGCTGAATCGTGGAACCAAAACATTACCATCCCTTAAACAGCGGACAATCATAAAAATTAACAGGCAAAACAGCAAAAAGTAACAGAAACAAAAACAATAAACAACAAACTAAACATGAAAAAAATATTACTAACCATTGCTATGGCAGCCACAAGCACACTTCTGTTTGCTCAAGGTTCCATAGTTTTTGAAAATACCGGATCGGCGAACGGCAATTACGTCAATATTGGCGGAGTCCCCACCTTAACTCCAACAGGTACTGCAGCGCCCAGCGCTTATTATTATACGTTGCTGGTAGCTGCGTATGGTGGCGCCGCGCCTGCTGATAATCCGACTGCTGCTGCATGGAGCCAGGCAATCATAGCAAATCCAGGTACCGCCCAAGGGGAATTATTGCTTGGACATAACTTCTTGACTGCTGGCAGTTTTGCAGGTCAATTGGCGGCAAACTACACAACCATTAGTGGCACGACTGCTAGTGCTGATGAGTATATCATGTTTGTGGGGTGGTCATCCAATAATGGGTCCACGTGGCAGGCTGTTTATAATGAATTAACAGGAAGCGGCCTGACTGGCAGCTACTTTGGTTACAGCCCGGTTGGAACCTCTCTCTTGGGTCCCACAGGCGGTCCCGGCGTCAGCATGTTTGCTGCAGGCAGTGGTATTACCGGTGGTATTACGATGCAGCCGGTTGGGGTACCTGAACCCAGCACGCTGGCCTTGGCTGGTTTGGGCAGCCTCTCGCTGTTGCTCTTCCGCCGTCGTAAATAATTAGTTTTCGATTCAGAAAGCCCCGGAGCAATCCGGGGCTTTTTTATTGCCCTCATTCACCCCGAACTCCTAAGTTGAATGGAGAATGGCGGGCGGCGCGCGGCCTTCAGGCCGCTTCAACGTCCACCCCGCCGACGATTCACAAGCGTTCAAAACCTTACGGCTGGCGAAGCGTAAACGCCGCGCTCCGGCGCCCTCATCCTGATCTTCTCCCCCTGGGAGAAGGAATAGCCTTTGCACGTCTTCGGTTTTGCGGCTGACCGGCCGACAAATCCCGTCGCGCATATTTTCAAGGGGACGGCGAACGATTCTCCCTCTCCCCGGGGGAGAGGGCCGGGGTGAGGGCGAGCGTAAACTCCCATCATGACGTGTTGGTGTGTGGTTTATTTGTAAACGACACGGAATCGGTGACGGCAACAAAGATCGAGAAATTATCCAGCGACGTGACAAAGGCACCCCCTCTCCTCGGAGGAGAGGGCGTAAAGCCCCGTGGGGGCCACGCCCCTTTACGGGGCCGGGGTGAGGGCGGTCGTTTAAACTAACATTTAACGAAAGGCGGGGAGTCGGAAAAGCTGGTTTTACGCCCGCCCTCA
>Ga0181538_10006439_pt1 | contig 10141 bp, 10 predicted proteins | sample PEATcosm2014_Bin_40_FD_119773 | JGI IMG/M metagenome (GOLD analysis project Ga0181538, IMG submission 119773) | Peatland microbial communities from MTU Mesocosm Facility, Houghton, MI, USA - PEATcosm2014_Bin23_30_metaG | ecosystem: Environmental > Terrestrial > Soil > Wetlands > Peat | place...
CGGCACGGTCACCGAAACCAACCTGTTGATGGACCGGGAAACCGGCCGTCCGCGCGGATTTGGTTTTATCACCATGAACTCCGCCGAGGAGGCGCAAAAGGCCATCAGCGCGCTGAACGGCTCGCAACTGGGCGGTCGCGCCCTCACGGTCAACGTGGCCAAGCCGCGCGAAGAGCGTCCGGCCGGCGGCGGCGGCGGTCGTCGTGAATACGGCGGCAGCGGCGGCGGTCGCAATCGTTACTAATCAACCGCAAGGTTTTCACGGCGGGGTTCGGGTGAACCGGACCCCGTCTTTTTTGATTTCGTTCCCATTGCCGATTTGTCAGCCATGAAAGAACAACACATTGAAGTGGAAGGTTGCGTCACAATGGTGCTGCCCGGCACGATGTTCCGGGTTGAACTGGCCAACAAACATCTCGTGCTCGCCACGATTTGCGGCAAGATGCGCAAACGTTGGGTGCGCCTGACCGTCGGCGACCGCGTGAAGATGGAGATGTCGCCCTACGATTTGGACAAGGCGCGCATCACCTGGCGGCTGAAGTAGGAAACAGCGGGCGGAACGAATCACCCGCCACGTTGCGCTGCTGGCGGCGGTAGGCGCCGCGCGGTGTGTTAGTGATACCAAGACTTCTGAATTTCTTCGAGCGTCATCAGGGTGGCGGTTTTCAGCAGGCGGCAAAAATCCTTCTTGCTGACGTGGTGGCGGATTCCTGCGCGGGTGGTGAGGCTCTTGACGGACTTGTATTCCACTTCCAGGCGCTCCAGGTGCAGGATGCGAAGATATTCCTCGCCGCGTTTCCAGACCTGATCTTGTTGCAGCTTCATGGTCAATACTATACGAACCGCGTGCGGGCACTGGCCACACGATTATTGTGGAAGGAATGATCGGAATTTCCACCAGACCGGTCAATCAGGCACAGACTTGTTGACCTGTTGAACGGCTGCGGTCAACATGCCCCCAACCCATCATGGCTGACACAAATTGGCAGGATGTCGGAGCGGCAGCAGACCTGGCTGCCCGTCCATTAACCGAAATCACTCTCGGTCGCACCAAGCTCGCCCTCTCGCATCGCAACGGCGTCCTCGGCGTCATCTCCGGCGTGTGCAATCACGTCGGCGGCCCGCTCGGTCAGGGCCGGTTGGACGGCAATTATGTGGTGTGCCCCTGGCATAATTGGAAATTTCATCGCGTCACTGGCATCGGCGAACCCGGCTCGAAGGATGACGCCGTGCTCAGCTACAAAGTGAAGGTGAAGAGCGGTCGCGTGCTGGTGCGGACGATCCCGGCGACGGCGCGCAAGCATAAGCCGCATGCGCCGCATCCGTTGGCGCGGCCTATCCGGCGCAAACCGGGACCGGTGCGCGTCGTCGGCATCTCGGCCACGGCGCAGGACCCGGCGAACCCGCGTTATTCCACGTCCGAGGCTTTGCTGGAGGTCGCGCTGGCCCACGCGCGCGGGAAGCTCAAATGCCCCACGAAGCTGATCAAATTGTCGGAGCTGAAGTTTCGCGCGTGCGAAGGTTATTACTCCAAGAGCGCGCAGGCCTGCACGTGGCCGTGTTCCATCACGCAAATGGACGACACCGACGAGTTGACGGAGGTTTACGAGGCGCTGGTGCATTGGGCGGACGTGGTGCTGCTGGCCACGCCCATCCGCTGGGGTCAGGCCGGTTCGCTTTACTTCCGGATGGCCGAGCGGCTGAATTGCGTGCAGAACCAGATCACTCTCAAAGACCGCGTGCTCATCAACCGGAAGGTCGTCAGCTTCATCATCACGGGCGGACAGGACAACATCCAGGGTGTGGCCGGGCAGTTGTTGGGCTTTTTCTCGGAGCTGGGTTTTTATCTGCCGCAATTTCCGTATGTCGCGCATTCGCGCGGCTGGACGGCGGAGGACATGGAGCAAAACGTCGCCGCGGTGCAGCAGAGCGAGGAATTGCGCGAAGGCACGCGGGCGCTCGTCGAACGCGCGGTGGAAACCGCCCGCACTTTGCTCAAGGGAAATTGCGGTTCGGGAAAACTCGTGCGTGGCGGACGCAAAGCGCAGCGGCTCGAAGTCGAACGCGCCGGAGGCAATCTGGATTGAATTGACGGGGATGCAACTGGATGGTTGGACTTTAGCATTTAGCCTTCAGCCTTCCTGTCCTCCATAGCTTTGGCGAAGGAGGATGGCCTTTGAATTGACTCGCGCGCCGGAACGGCGCAGTATCGCCCCCATGCCAGCCGGGTTCGGCCTTCATCCGTTTTCGTTTGATTTCAACGCAACAGGTTGAAGGTGACTGTTTGGGGCAAAACCAGAGGGATTGGGGATTAATATGGCTGAAACGAAATACATCCTGATTTTGACAAACTCCGTTCGCACAAAGGATAAATATTGTGCCTGAACTTTTTACCATCGGCCACTCGACGCACTCATGGGAAAAATTCCTTGAGTTGCTCCGGCAGCATCACATTGAGGCGGTGGCGGACGTGCGCTCTTCGCCCTACAGCCAGTTCAATCCGCACTTCAACCGGGAACCGCTCCAGCTTGCGTTGCGTCAACAGGGCATCTCCTATGTGTTTCTGGGAGAGGAGTTGGGGGCGCGACGGTCAGAACCGGAATGTTATGTCAACGGCCGGGTGGATTACTCGCTCATTGCCCGAACGTCATCGTTCGTTCGCGGCCTAGATCGGCTTGTCCAAGGCGCGGCAAAGATGCGCATCGCCATCATGTGTGCGGAAAAGGACCCGCTGGATTGCCATCGCTGCATTCTGGTGTCCCCGCGGCTGAAAGAACGAGGCATCAACGTTCAACACATTCACGACGACGGCACCTTGGAAAGCCAGGAACAGGCGGAACACCGTCTGGCGCGGATGTTTGATCTTGCGGAACGCGAATTGTTCCGCTCGACCGGCGAAATCGTTGCCGAGGCCTATCGCCTTCAAGGGGAGAAAATCGCGTATGAAGAGGATGCCTTGGCTCTGCGGGAACCAAGTTCAACAAAACGCCTAAACACGTCTGTCTGCCAGACTGGCCAATTGCCGACCGACCCGTGACGCCAGATGGCATCCGGCGTGAGCCGGAAGAAAAAGCTCGCCAGTGGATTGGGAAAGGGGCAGATGTTGGTTCGAAAATTAAATGAAACTCTCAACAGTCAACTTCCGACTTTCAGGTTTACGCAAAGACATAGAATGATTGAGCGCCATTTCAACGTGCCTTTCGTTGCGGCGCTGGCTCTGCGAGAAAAGCAGATCCAGCAGAACTACCGGCCAGTCATCGCCGTGCATAAATGGTTCGCGAGACGGCCGGGCACGTTGTTTCGTGCGTTGATTCTCTCGGAGTTCTCCGGTCAGTCGGTGATTGAGAACTTCTACCACTCCCACTATTTGCCGGACGTTCGTGTTTTCGATCCGTTCATGGGCGGCGGAACTACGATGATGGAGGCAAACCGGGTTGGCTGTTCTGTGGTTGGTGCCGACATCAACCCGATGGCATGGTGGATTGTTCGGCAGGAACTGCTGGACCTAGATATTGATGCTTATCTGAAGACAGCGGAGCAATTGCGGGTGCATCTAGACGCTGAGGTCGGGCACTTGTATCGTACGAAATGCGGAAATTGCGACAGCGATGGGGCACGGGTGAAATATTTCCTTTGGGTGAAGACGGCCCATTGTGGTGGTTGCGGTCGCAATACGGACTTATTCCCCAATTTCCTGGTTTCAGAGGACGTGAGGCACACGGCGAACGTATTCGTTTGCGGGCACTGCGGCGAATTGTTCGAGACGGCAAATCGAAAGGAACCCGGGGCGTGTCCGCATTGTCATCGGGCTCTGCCGCTTGAGCACACGGCCAAGCGAAACAAGAGTAATTGCCAGCACTGCGACGGGCCCGTTAGCTATCCCGATAATTCGGTGCCGGAGCATCGGCTCTACGCCATCGAATACCACTGCGATGTCTGCGCTGGGCGGGCGGATGGTCGAAAAGGTCGCCTTTTCAAAAAGGCAGGGCCAGAAGAGTTAGCGAAGTTTAAGGACGCTGCGGAGCGGTTGCAGAAGATGCGACCCAAGTTTATCCCGGAGGACGCCATTCCAGCGGGTGATGAGACAGAACGTCTGCATCGGTGGGGCTATCATCACTACCGAGATCTGTTCAATGCACGGCAGTTACTCAGCCTTGAGCTAAGCTGCCGCTGGATTGACGCAGTTAAAGATGAGCGTATCCGAGAGGCACTGGCCACGAATCTTTCCGACTTGCTTCGTTATCAGAACATGCTTTGTCGCTATGATACAATGGCGCTCAAGTCACTCGACGTGTTTTCAGTGCACGGGTTTCCGGTGGGGCTCATCCAGTGCGAATCGAACCTGCTCGGTATTGTTGGTCACCGAGGTGCGCCGGTCGGCAGCGGCGGGTGGCTGAACATCGTGGAGAAGTTTGCCAAAGCGAAACGTTACTGTGCCCAGCCTTTTGAAATCCGTCATGAGGGCTCGCGAAAGGTTGAGGTGCCTATCAAGGGCGAGTGGATCGGATCATTTCGCAACGGCAAGCACCCACCGGAGCAACGCGAAATTAAACTGCTGTGCGATGATTCTTCATCAACCAAGCTCAATGGGGCAAAGTTTGATGCTGTCTTCACCGATCCGCCCTACTTCGGTAACGTCCAATACGCTGAATTGATGGATTTTTGCTACGTCTGGCTCCGAAAGTTGCTTGGTGATTCGATACCCGAGTTTCGGAAGCCGAGCACACGCCACCAAAACGAGCTAACCGGAAACGTAAACATGGGTCGGGGGCTGGACCATTTTACTGAAGGCATCTCAAGAACAATTCTGCACGCGGTGATGAAACTGAAGCCGGGTAGCCCACTAGCATTCACATATCATCACAACCAACTGGAAGCTTACATCCCGCTGGCCGTGGCCATCCTTGATGCCGGGCTGGTTTGTTCGGCTTCTTTGCCATGCCCGGCGGAAATGGGCGCTTCCATACACATCAACGGCACGGATTCGTCTGTCGTGGACACCGTCTTGGTCTGCCGTTCAACCGGAAGCTTTCCCCGTCATTGGTTGGCGCAGGACGCGGCGGGTGTGGCGGAAATCGTGCGGCGAGACATTGAATCGTTGGCGGAAGCCGGACTTGCTGCGACGAAGGGAGACATCCGGTGTATTTGTTTCGGCCACTTGACCCGGCTGGCGATTTGGAATCTGCGAAAAACTTGGAACGCCAAGCGACCAGTCACCGAGCGGAGAAACGAGATCAGCCGGTGGTTCACTAATTTCGGTGGAGTCAGCGCGGTTTTGGCTGCGCTGGATGGATTTTTCTCCCGGGCCCGTCGAGACCAAAGCTGGAAGCGTGAAAGCACATTGAAAGAAACCATGGAGCGTGAAGATGAAATATCCTTTTGAAGCAACGTTCAGCGAAATCGAGGCGGCACCTGAGCCCTTTGTCTCCGCCGTATTTTCCAGTCTCGCCTCAGAGTTCCTGACGCTGCCGAAAGGGGACGGTTTTGTGGATTACGCCGCGTTCGAAGCTGGCTACGAAGCGCTCAAGAAAGCGACGGGCGGATTCGCAACGCTGCCAAAGCATGAGGTCTTAAAAACCGTGCTGGAAGTTCCCATCGCTTTCGTTGTTCTAAGGTCAATGCTTGGCTTTACGCCGCCGGAGTGGGCTTATGTCGCGGCACAACGCTACGGCTCCGAATTAAACCAAGGTTTTGCAAGAACGCTCGACCGAAAAGTACGCGTCTCTCCACTGGTGCCGCTCAACCCAAGTCCCGAGACGTTGAAACGAATCGAGGCGATGGTCGGGACAGCGTGTGATCTCTTGGAGAAGGGCTGTCCCGAGGTTCAGGTTGATCAAATCCACCGACTCCAGAAAGCAGATACCGTTGGCGGGTTGACAGCTTTGCGAAACATGGTTACCATCGGCGCACCCTACGCAATGCTGCTTTACGAGCGTTTCTTAGGGCGGCCATTTGCTGGTCATCGTGATTCCGTCAGCGAGTTGATTGGCGACGGATTAGAAAACGCCATAGAAGAACAACTCGCCAAGGCCGGAATCAGCTTTCGGAAGACCAGACGTGCCGAGCGTTTCCAAGACTTCGACCAAGCGCCAGATTTCATGGTGCCCAGCGAGTTTAATCCCAAGGTTGTGATCGAAGCCAAGCTAACCGAGGATGATGGCACGGCACGCGACAAGGTTACACGGATTCAGCACCTGCATTCGTTGAGCATCGCGGGTCAAGCCGTCGGCCAGCGGAAGTTTGAGGTGGTCGCCTGTATTGCCGGGAGAGGATTCGGTGTCCGACGTGAGGACATGAAGAAGCTTCTCATCGCCACGCAAGGGAAGGTCTTCACTCCAAAGACACTCAATCGGTTGGTTGATTGTACTGCACTCAAGGAGTTCAAAGCGAAATAACTCCCCGATGTGCAATCGTGTACGACACGCGATGTTTTTTTAATTAATTCAGCCTGGCTTGTTCGGTTTCGACCGGTTCGCGGGTTTTGGCCTGCACGTTGGCCTTGCCCGGCTGGGATGACCGGAAAAAGCTCGCGCGGTTGTGGAAAAAGGTGCAGAGGTTTATGCGAAAACACGAGCAGGGCACATCCCATGTCCCCGCCAACGAAATGTTTAATCATGAGCACCAGTTTTCAAAACACGTTCGAGACCATGGAAGCCGGTGAACTCCGGCGCTACCTGGAGTTCCTGCTGTGGCACTACAAAGTGGCGGACGCCTTTTGGTTCATCTATGCCACCGAACGCTTCGGCCAGGGCGTCGCCGAGCATTTGAATGAGCAGGTCTGGGGTCGCGTGGGCGGCATGGCGGCCAAAGAATTGGTGGCGCGATTCCAGATTCAGGAGAAAGGCCTGAAAGGATTCGTGCGCGCGCTCAAGCTCTATCCCTGGACGATTTTGATCGGATACCAAATCCAGGAATCGGAGCACGAAGTGGTGCTGACGGTCCCGTCCTGTCCCAGCCAGGAAGCGCGGTTGAAGCGCGGATTGGGGGAATATGCGTGCAAGGAAATGCACCGCGCGGAATTCGAAAGTTTTGCCCGGGCCATTGACGACCGGATTCGCGTGTCCTGTGTCTTCGCCCCGCCGGACCCGCACCCCAAAGATGCCTTCTGCCAATGGCGGTTCGTTCTGGAGGCCACGTAAAGCTCTGCGCCACGTGGCAGGGATAAACCGGCGGCGGCGGTTTTTTGCCCGTCCCTTGGCGCGGCGAAGTGTAACGAAGACGGCTCGCTCTCCCATTTTTCCGGACGTGGATTTTAATCATTTCTCAATGACAACCGGAACAAGCCTCGGTAGGGCGGACAGTCCTCTGCCCGCCGTTCGTCCGCACAACGATTGCGGCGCGCACGGAGTGACGCGCCCTGCCAATGTGCCGATTGTCTCTGGGAATTGGTATTAATCCTTCAGCCGGCGCTCATTCACCGGCCACGTTCATCTTTACACGCCAGCATTGCGGCCATAATCTCGGCGCATGGCCAACGCGGCTCAACTTTTGAGGCGTTTCGCATTTTGCCCGGTGCTTGCCTGTTTTCTTGGCGCGCTGCTGTTCGCCGGTTGCGGGAAGCCGGCCGACGCCCCCAAAAGTCAGGCCACCGCGCCCGCCAATTCCGCGCCGCCGCCGCCGGAGGTGGCCGGCCCGGGCCCCAATGAGAAAGTCTGCTTCGCGTGCAAAGGGGAAGGCACGGTGCCGTGTCTCGTGCCCGGTTGCAAAGACGGCTGGGTGGATTGTCCGGGACCCTGTCTCAAACTGTCGCGCGGCGTGTGGACACACATGAACGTGGCCGGGCATGATCCGGGCGATTTGTGGATCACTTTCACGGCGGCGGACGGTGGCACGATGTCCTGGAATCAAAACCACGTCGGAGACGTCATCGTAATGCAGGATGGCAAGCCCACGGATATCGGCAAGTGCAAGATCTGCGGTGGCACCGGCAAGGTGAAATGCGATGTCTGCAAGGGAACGGGAAAGGTAACCTGCCCAATTTGCAACGGAAAGAAATTCATTCCGGTCGCCTGGACGCCCACGGACAATCCGTGGTTCAACAGTCAGCCCGATGTGATCCGGCTCGCGGACGGACAGGTGCTGCTGGGCCGGGTGGCGGCGTCGGTGGGCGACGATAGAACGATTGTCACGCGTGACAAAAAAATCCTGCACGTGAAAGCCTCGGACATTTTGCCCAAGGCGGATACCAACCCTCCCGCAGCCAAAACTTCGTCTTCAAAATGATCGCGCGTGCCGGCGCGGGCTCCGTGAACGAAACCCGCAAAAGTGGCAGCACCGGCCTGAACATTGTCAGCAGCAATTTCCATGATGCCAAAACACCCTTTTGGCTCACCCGCCGTTGGCGTGACCATGACAAGGAGAAGACTTCAATGCTTCACTTCACAACAGGAACCGGAGGCGCAGCCTGACTTTTGGTTCCACGGCAGCTTCGCCAGCAGCAGGCCCATGCCGCACCAGTCGGTGACGCCGGCAAAAACGAGTCCCGCGCCCACAACCGCCGAAAGGGCGATGAAGCCGGGATGCACAAACCAGCTCAACAACACGCCCGTCAACACCAGCGAGCCGGCGGCAATGCGCACCTGACGTTCGAGGCTGATGACCCTGGCGGCGCCGCGGGTCACCGGCAGCCCGGCCTCAATCCACGTCTGCGTGCCGCCTTCGACGATGATGCCTTGATCGAATCCTTCCCGGGCGAACTGTTCCGCCGCCTTGGTGGCGCGTCCGCCTGAACGGCAAAGGAGATAAACCGGCTGGCCTTTGGGCAGTTGGCCCGCGTCAAACAGCGCCTTCGGCGAAAGTTGGTCGAGCGGCACATTGCGCGCCTGCGGGACATGCACCTCCGCATATTCCACGGGCGTGCGGACATCCAGCAATGGTAGGCCGGGTTGAGCGGCTAGAAGTTTTTGGAGTTCAGCCGGAGCGATGGTTTTCATATCAGCGGCTGCAATATATCATTTTTGCGCGGCAAGTGAAGGTGGATTGGCAGGGACGGGCCAGGCGCATCACACTGCCACCGGAACGCCGGATTTATCCGGCAGCAACATGCGCCGGTTGCACACCTGCCGGATGAATCCGGCGTTCCTTACCCGAATCACGCCTCTCGCTGGTGGCAGTGCCCCCCCGAATGCGCCCAGACGGACCGCTGAGACAATCACGGCGTGAACGAAGCGCTTTATCTGCGCGACCCGGATGGCACGGCGTGGAGCTTTATTGGGATCGTCCGCAGGAGCAATGGCCGCGCACGCCCGACGGCGACCTGGCGATGTTCACACGCGCGCTGGACTTGGATGCGCGGCTGAAAGATCAACCCCGTTGACGGGAATCGTCTCGTCCAACAGGCAGCGCACAACGTCCGCGGCAGAGTAGGTGTCGCACCCCGGCTTGAGAAACCGCGCGACTTGCGCGACGTCGTCGCCGGCGGTCATCAACGCCAATTCCTGTTCCATTTCGGAGCGCATCTGGTGGAGCCCGACGTTGGCGAGGAGTCCATTGCAAAGGCATTTACGGCCTTGTGTGTCTGCGAGCGCCCCGCCTTTTTTAACATAATCATCCACCGGCTCGGCCGGGCAACGGTAGCCCAGTGTCCCGTCCGGTTTGCGATAAAGATGCCGGAGATAACCCAGGTCGCAGATGCGCGTCCGGGCCGCATATTGATCGGCTTCTGAAAGCGTGCCGGGCATCCGAACCACCTTGAACGGAAAACCGGTGGGCGAGGCAATCGGGTCGGTGAAAACGCGCGCGGTGCCGGCACGGCTCATTTGCAGGGCCTGCTGCTTGAGTTCGGGGCGCAGGCCGGATTCATTGCAAAACGCAAATGCCGTCCCCACCTGAATGCCGGATGCGCCGAGACGCAAGGCCTCGGCCAGCCGGCCCGGCCGCCCATACGACCCGGCCAGCCAGAAGGGCCGGCCCAACTCGCGGATTTTTTCGAGGTCAACGACATCGCGCGGGCCATATATCGGTTCGCCGATGGCGTTGAGTTGCAGCGGGCCGCGCGGCGGGGCGTTGTGTCCGCCGGCGGTGTCGCCTTCGATGACGAAGCCGTCCACGTGTCCGCTGGCCTTTTTGGCCAAAGCCATGGCGAGGGTCACCGAGGCGACAATGCCGAGGAACTGCGGACGTTTCACCGCCGGGAGCGGGC
>Ga0181538_10006441_pt1 | contig 10139 bp, 7 predicted proteins | sample PEATcosm2014_Bin_40_FD_119773 | JGI IMG/M metagenome (GOLD analysis project Ga0181538, IMG submission 119773) | Peatland microbial communities from MTU Mesocosm Facility, Houghton, MI, USA - PEATcosm2014_Bin23_30_metaG | ecosystem: Environmental > Terrestrial > Soil > Wetlands > Peat | place...
AGGGCCGCCACCGAGTCGATGACCAGGACGTCGAGCGCCCCGGAGCGGATGAGCATGTCGGCGATCTCGAGTGCCTGCTCGCCGGTGTCGGGCTGGGAGATGAGAAGGTCGTCGACGTTGACCCCGATGGCCCGCGCGTAGACCGGGTCCATGGCGTGCTCGGCGTCGACGTAGGCGCAGATGCCGCCGTTGCGCTGTGCCTCGGCCACCGCGTGCATCGCCAAGGTCGACTTGCCCGACGACTCGGGCCCGTAGATCTCGACGATGCGGCCCCGGGGGAGCCCGCCGATGCCCAGCGCGAGGTCGAGGGAGAGCGCGCCAGTGGGGATGGACTCGATGTTCATTGAGAGGTTGTCGCCCATGCGCATGACCGAGCCCTTGCCGAATTGCTTCTCGATCTGGCCCAGCGCGGCGTCCAGCGCCTTCTCCCGTTCTGATTCGGCCATCTGACTCTCCTTCATGTGTGCTCTGCGACTTGTGCCGGCCTCGACCGGTGCCTTTCGGTGACCCTACGGCGGGGGTGTGACGGTTCCGCCGGCGCTGCCTGTTCGCATCATAACGAACGTGTGTTCGTAGCCCGTGGATCCTCCCGACGGGGCGGGGGCCGCCGGAGAACGGTCGGTCACCCGCCCCGAGTTTCCGTGACGGAGAGGCCGGGAGTGACGGAGCAGCGCGCCGGTCGCGTGCGAAGCTGACAGGTCCGCCGGCGGGAAGCGGGAAGAAAGGGAGAGCTGCGGTGCTCGAGAGAAGGCAGGTGACCGGCACGGTGCTGGCCGCCACCCTGCTGGCCGGCTCGGTGCTGGCCGGCACCCTGGCCGCCACCGTCCAGACGCCCGCCGCTGCGGCGTCGGCTTCCACGCCGAGCGCATCGACGCTCTACCGGGAGGCCATCGCCACCACCCGCTCGTGGTCGGTCCACTACGCCTCGTCATCGATCCAGTCGAAGGTGACGCTCCTCGAGAGCGGCGACGCCGGCCCGGCGTCGGGCACCCAGACGGTCCTCACCGGGAAGGGGTCCCCCACCGACCACGCCACGATCGACGTGATCGGTGGCATCACCTATGTGAAGGGCAACGTGGGCGGGCTCGAGAACCTGGCCGGCATGAGCGTGGCCCAGGCGACCGTCGCCGCGGGACAGTGGATTGAGTTCGCGACCGACAACACCGCGTTCTCCCAGGTCGTCGCAGGCGTCCGTTCGCAGGACCTCGCGAAGGAGCTGGCACTCGAGGGCCCGCTCTCGCTCGGGAGCCCCCGCACCATCGACGGCTCCGCGGTCGACGCCATCGAGGGCACGCAGACCATCGGCAGCAAGACGACGCTGCACGTCGTGCTCTACGTCCGCGCCCAGGGGACCCACGTCCCGGTGGAGGAGGACTCGCTGAACGCCAAGGGGAAGCCCACCTCCTCCGAGCACATCACCTATTCCAAGTGGGGCGAGATCGTGCGGCCGGAGGCGCCGCAGGCCACGATCTCCATCGGTCCGATAAGCAGCGCCTGACCTGCGGCGGCACGCCCCGACCCCGATCCCGGCCCGGGTCGTGCGAAAATGTCCCCCGTCCCGCCACACCCGACCCCAGCGGGCGCCCGCGCCTCCGGGCCGGCGACCCCAGAGAGTGAAGGTCATGCACTCCATGCGCTCCATGCGCCCCGTTCACGTACGCAGCGCCGCGGCCGCCGTCGCAGGCATCTCCGCGCTGACCGCCCTGGCCGCGCTCCCCACCATGGCAGGCGCCGCGACCACCCCGAGCGCCCAGAGCAAGTACCTGTCCGCCATCAACGCCGCCGGCACCCAGGGCGTGCACTTCGCCTCCTCGGCCAAGCAGAGCGGCGTCACCATTCAGGTCGACGGCGATACCGGTGCCACCTCGGGTGAGCAGACCCTCACGGTGTCGAAGAAGGGGTCGGCCGCGGAGCACGTCACCGCCATGGTGGTCGGGTCGACTGGATACGTGAAGGGCAACGCAACCGCGCTCAGCCACGTCATCGGCCTGACCAACGCCGAGTCCCGCAAGTACGCCGGCGCCTGGCTCTCCTTCCCGACGTCGAACAGCTCCCTCGGCGAGCTGGTCAGCGGGCTCCTGAACTCGCAGGTGACCACCGAGCTGCAGATGAGCGGGCCCTACAGCTACGGCCCCGCCACCACGGTGCAGGGCAAGCGCGCGGTCGCCGTGCGCGGCTACGTGAGCAGCGTCAGCGGCAGCAAGGTCCCCGTGATCATCTATCTCCCGGCCAGCGGCACGGCGGATCCGCTCGAGGAGGTCACCAACCCGGGCGGCACGGGCGGCTCCTCGGCGATCCACGGCACCGTCGTCTTCTCCAACTGGGGCGAGAACACCAGCGAGTCGGCGCCGAAGACTTCGGTGTCGCTGTTGAAGCTGGTTCCGGCCGCCACCTCGGGCGCGACCACGACCACCACCACCGCCTCGGGGTAGGTCGCGTGCCCCCGCGGCTCGAGGCCGCCCTGGGCGACATCACAGCCGAACCGGTCGACGCGGTCGTCAACGCGGCCAACCAGCACCTGCGCGGTGGCGGCGGGGTCGACGGCGCCATCCACCGCGCTGCAGGCGCCGAGATGCTGCAGGCCGCCTGCCGGGCCATCGGCGGCTGCCCGCCCGGCCAGGCCGTGGTGACCGACGGGTTCCGCCTGCCGGCGCGCTTCATCATCCACACCGTGGGCCCAGTCTGGGAGGGTGGTGCCGCGGGCGAGTCCGAGACGCTCGCCTCGTGCTACCGCAGCGCCCTGGCCGTCGCCGACGAGGTGGGCGCCCGCTCCGTCGCCTTCCCCGCCATCTCGACCGGTGTGTTCGGCTATCCGCCGGGGCAGGCCGCCGAGGTCGCCGTGACAACCGTCCGCGCGGCGGACACCGACGTCACCTTGATCCGATTCGTCGCCTTCGACGCCGCGACCCTGGAGCGCTACCTCGAGCTGCTGTGAGGTGACGCGCCGGGGACCGCTCAGGACGAGAGGTCGTAGACGGTCACCCCGCCGACAGTCTCGGCGGTGTAGTGCGACTCGACCCACGACGTGATCTGCGAGGCGTCGTCGCTGGTGCTACCTCCGCCGGGCCCACCACCACCGAATCCGCCCGAGCCGGAAATGAAGTAGTGGATCTTTCCCTCCGACACGTACTTCTCGAACTGCGCCAGCGTCGGCGCCGGGTCGGTCCCGTTGAACCCGCCGATGGCCATCACCGGCTCGCCGCTCCCGAGCTGGTAGCCGGCGGCGTTGTTCGAGTTCACCGTGGCGGCGGCCCACGCGTAGCGGCCGGCGTCCGCCTGGAGCAGCTTGTTCAGCGCGGGGTTAGACCGGCTCGAGCTCAGGAACCCACCGCCGGCACCGCCACCACCCCCGCCGAAGGCACGGCGGGCTCCGGAGCCGCCACCGAACGAGGGTGCTGCGCCGCCGGGGAAACCGCCGCCGGGGAAACCGCCGCCGGGGAAACCGCCGGTCCCGGTGCCTGTGCCGGCGCCCGCGAAGCCGCCGCCCGGGAAGCCGCCGCCGGGGAAACCGCCACCGAAGGCACGCCGGAACGCACCACCGGGACCGCCGCCGGGGAAACCGCCCCCGGGGCCGCCCAGGCCACCGGCCGGGGTCGGCGTCACCGACGGTATGGCCCCGTTATGCGGGGTGGCCGCCGTGGCGACCGTCGAAAAGAGAGGAGCGGCGAGGGCGGCACCGAGGCCGAGCGCCGCGACGAGGCCGATCGCCAGCTTCGGCACGGATCGGAGCAGGGGGAGGGCGAGGATGGCAACGACACCAAGCGATCCGACCACCGCGACGAAGGGCCGCAGGGCCGGGAACCAGTCCGCCGTGCGTCCGAGAAGCAAGTAGCTCCAGACGACCGTGGCGGCGAGACCGGCGGCGAGACCGATCCTTCCGGCCCAGCTCTCGCGGCGCTGCCACAGGCCCATGGTGGCGATCCCGACGAGACCACCGAGCGGCGCCGCCAGGGCGACCGCGTAATAGGGATGGATGATGCCCTGCGCCAGGCTGATGACGAGGCCGGTGCACACGAGTGAGCCGCCCCACAGGAGCAGCGCGGCACGCTCGCGGTCGGTCCGGCGGGCCCGGATGGTGATGCCGATCAGGACGGCACCCATGAGCAGCGCGCCGGGCAGCAGCCACGACATCATGTTCCCGAACTCGCCGTTGAAGAGCCGGGTCAACCCGGTGGGCCCCCACATGCTCCCGGCGACCCGACCTCCGCCCACGCTGCCACTCTCGTTGCCGGTGAGCCGGCCGAAGCCGTTGTAGCCGAAGATCAGGTTCAGGATGCTGTTGTTCTGTGAACCGCCCACGTAGGGACGGTCGGCGGCGGGCGTCAGCGCGACGGCGGCCACCCACCAGCCCGCCGCGACGAGCACGGAGACGCCCATGACGGCGACCTGCCACACCCGTCGCCACCATCCGGTGGGCGCGGCGAGCAGGTAGACGACAGCGATGACGGGGATGATGAGGAACGCCTGCATCATCTTGGTGATGAAGCCGAAGCCCACGAGCGTCCCCGCCAGGACGAGCCACTTGGTCTGCGCCCGCTCCAGGCCGCGGATGGTGGCGTAGAGGGCGCCGGTCAGCAGCAGCGCCAGCATGGCGTCGGGGTTGTTGTAGCGGAACATCATGGCCGCCACCGGCGTGAGCGCCACCACGGCAGCGCCGAGGAGCGCCGCCTGCGCGCTGAACCAGCGCCGCACGGACAGGTAGACCAGGCCGACGGTGGCCACGCCCTCCAGGGCCTGCGGCGCGAGGACGCTCCACGAGTTGAGCCCGAAGATACGGGCGGAGATCTCCATCGGCCACAGGAAGGCGGGTGGCTTGTCGACGGTGATGAAGTTCGACGAGTCCGAGGACCCGAAGAAGAAGGCTTTCCAGCTCTTGGTTCCGGCCTGCACCGCCGCCGAGTAGAAGGAGTTCGCCCACCCGCTCGCCCCCAGGTCCCACAGGTAGAGGACGGCGGTGGCTGCGAGCAGCACGAGTAGTGCGGGCCGCACCCAGGGCGCATCGCTCTCCTTGCCGCGCACGAAGCGCGCCACGTGCCCACGCCGCGGGCCGGGGGGCCACTCGGATCCGGCGGGCGCGCCGGTCTCGAGGGCGTCCGTGCGGACGGCGTCGAGTTGCGTCGGCGGGTCGAGCAACCCGACGGGGGCGTCGGGGGCGGGCGTGAGGTCCGTCATCGTGACACCTCCATCGGGTCGGCGCCCGGGCGTGTGCTCGGCCGGAAGATCCAGGCCCGCAGCACGGCGAACCGGAAGACAGCAGCGACCATATTGGCCACGGTGATCGCGACGAGCTCGGGGAGCAGGGCACCCGGAGCCATCCATTGGGCGACGAGGAGGCCCAGTGTCGTGAAGGCCAGGCTCACGGCGTACGCCCCGCCGGCGACGGCGAAGAGTCGACCGCGCCGGGTCTGGCCGTCGGTGGTGCTGGACAGCTCGCGGTGCACCGCCGTGTTGAACAGGGTGGCGATCGCCATGGCGACGGCGTTGGCGCCGAAAGCGCCGATGAGGGGGCGCCAGGCGATGAAGAGGAAGAGGTATCCGATCGTGGACACGACGCCTACGCCGGCGAAGCGCAGGAGCTGATCGGCCGTCACCTCGTTGGAGCGGACCCGTCGCAGGCCTTTGGGACGCCGGACCAGCATTCGCCACACTCCGCGCAGATCGTCGGCGGCAGTCGACACGATGTCCACCCGCGAGTCGGGGTCGTCGACCCAGTCCACCGGGACTTCACCGATCCGCAGGCCTAACCGCTCGGCGGTGACCAGCAGCTCGGTGTCGAAGAACCACTCGTTGTCCTCGACGAGCGGAAGCAGCCGTTCCACCGCGTCGCGCCGCAGCGCCTTGAAGCCGCACTGGGCGTCGCTGAACCGGCCCCGCAGGGTGAGCTTGAGGAGCAGGTTGTAAGCCCTCGATATCAGTTCGCGCTTCGGCCCGCGCACGACGTGCGCCCCGCGTGCGAGGCGCGACCCGATCGCCACGTCCCGGTGACCCGAGAGCAACGGAGCCACCAGCGGAAGGAGCGCCGGGAGCGAGGTGGAGAGGTCGACGTCCATGTAGGCCACCACGGGGGCCTCGCTGGTTGACCACGCCGAGCGCAGGGCATAGCCGCGTCCCTTGCGCGCCAGGTGCATGGCCGCCACGCCAGCCACGCTGGATGCGAGCTGGCTCGCCACGCGGTAGGTGTCGTCGGTGCTCGCGTTGTCCACAATCGTGACGAGCGCCCGGAAGGGGAACGACTCGTCGAGGAAAGTGCGCAGCGCCGTGATCCTCTCCGCCAGTTGCGCCGCCTCGTTGTACACGGGGACGATGATCTCGACGTCCACGGGGACCGAGCGGGGGTCCACGTCGGCCTTGAAGGGCGCCAGCGCTGTCATGTCACGCATGGTGGCGGTCTCGGCTCCGGGCTCCGTGAAAGTCGGCTGTGGGCCCGGTGTGAATCGCGGGCGCCGCATCCGACCGGGCTCAGGCGGCGGACTCGGGTGACTCGCTGGCCGCGACCCGGTCCTGGTCCTGGTCCTGATACTGGTCCTGGTCCTGGTCCTGGTCCTGGTCCTGGTCCAGCGTGAGCGTGCTCATCGGGATGAGCACGCTCACGGTCATGCCCTGCCCCGGTGATGATGCCGCCGACACGGTGCCCCCGTGCGCCGCAACGATGGCCGCCACGATGGAGAGGCCCAGGCCGCTGCCACCGGTTGTGCGCGCTCGCGCCGGGTCGACCCGGTAGAAGCGCTCGAAGACGCGACGGGCCTCCTCGGGGGGCATACCGGGTCCGGTGTCACGCACCTCCACCTCGGCCTGGTCCCCAACCTGGTCCACCCGCACGGTTGTCGTCGTCCCCGGAGGCGTGTGCGCCCTGACGTTGGCGAGCAGGTTGTCGACCACCTGGCGCAGGCGGTCCTTGTCCCCGATCACCTCGACTGGCCGTGAGGCCCAGAACCGCACCGGCCACTCGGGCCCGACGGCGGTGGCAGTGCGCACGGCCTCCGACGCCAGCGACACCAGCTCGACAGGGGCCTTCTCCATGGGCACACCCTCGTCCAGCCGGGCGAGGGTGAGCAGGTCGGTGACGAGACGGTCCATCCGTGCGGTCTCCGTCCGGATGCCCGACACCACACGGGGCAGGTCGTCGGAGTGCGCGGCAGCCCCCCGCTCGAACAGCTCGGCGTACGCCGACACCGCGGCGATGGGCGTCCGGAGCTCGTGCGAAGCATCAGCCACGAACTGGCGGAGGTAATGCTCGGATTCCTTCAGGCGCGCCTCGGAGGCGAGCCGTGCCGAGAACGCCACCTGGATCCGCTCGAGCATGATGTTGAGTGCCCGGGCCAGGCGGCCGACCTCCGTTGACTGCTCCGCGCCGGGGACCCGCTGGTCGAGGTTTCCCGCGGCGATGGATTCCGCCGTCCGCTCGACGTCCTCCAAGGGCCGCAGTCCGAGGCGAACCAGCCACCACCCTGCTGCAAGGGCGAACACCAGCGCGCCAGCGGTGACCGCCAGCTCAATCAGGAAGAGGGTGTGCAGGGTGCTGGTCTGGTCCCCGATCGGCTGGGCCAACACGTCGTAGACCCCTCCGGTCGGCGTCTTGATGGCCCGGACCCTGAAGGCCGGGCCGCCAGAAGCGATGGAACCGGTCGTGAAGTAGACCTCTTGGAACCCGTCGGGCTGGGTGGTGAACCCGGTGATCGGGCTCGGGAGCTGCGGCCGGTACTCGTGGTCGCCGACGTAGGCAGGGCACTCAAGGCCATTGACAACCGATCCGTTCTGGTTCACCACGGCGCTGTAGTAGATGCCTGACACGTTGGGGCCACCCTCGCCACCCCCGTTGAAGTCCGGGCCTCCGCCCCCACCTCCGCCACCGTTGCCACCCAAGCCGCCACTCCGGGGTGCCAAGCATGCGACGTTGCCGGTCGCCACGTCGACGGGAACGCCGGGACGGTGCTGAGATAGCTGTTGGTCGACCTGGTTGTAGAGTGACGAGCGCAGCGCCGAGTACGTGGCGAAATCGGCGACGACCAACGCGATGATCGCGATGGCTCCGACAGCAAGCAGAAGCCGGAGCCGCAGGGACACTCAGGCTGCTCCGTTGGCGGACTCGGGCTCCCTCAGCGTGTAGCCGACCAGACGGATGGTGTGGATGAGCGGCGGCCCGAACCTCTCGAGCTTCTTGCGCAGGTAGCTGACGTAGGTCTCGACCACGTTCCCGTCGCCGCCGAAGTCGTAGTGCCAGACGTGATCGAGGATCTGCGCCTTCGAGAGCACGTGGCGCGGGTTGAGCATGAAGTAGCGCAGCAGGTTGAACTCCGTCGCCGTGAGGTTGATCGGGTTCCCGGCGCGGCGCACCTCGTGCGCGCTTTCGTCGAGTTCGACGTCGGAAAAGCGAAGGATGCCGTCGTCCTCGGGCTCGTAGCCAGTACGACGCAGGATGGCATGCACCCGGGCGATCACCTCAGCGAGAGCGAAGGGCTTAGTGACATAGTCGTCACCGCCGACGGTGAGCCCGGCCAGCTTGTCCTGCAGCGTGTCCCGGGCCGTGAGGAAGAGGACGGGCACCCGCAGCCCATCGGCACGCAAGCGCCGGGTCACCTCGAGGCCGTCGAGGTCGGGCAGCATCACGTCGAGGATCACGAGATCGGGCGGGTCCTCCTGGGCCTGGGCAAGGGCCTTGCGGCCGGTCATCGCCTCGTCGACGGTGAACCCCTCGTAACGCAGCGACGTCGCCACCGCGTCGACGATCGAGGGCTCGTCATCCACCACCAGGACGCGCGGTCCGTTGTCGATCTTCACTTGTCATACCTCCCTGCCATCACAGGGTCGCGCTACCGACTCCCCGTCCAGTGTGACCCCGCTGTGGGGTTCCTGTGAACGCGGGCGCTCAGGCGATGTGGGCGTCGAGTGCGCGTCGCAGCAGGTCAAGGGCTGATATGGCCCCGTACTGGCGTACGCGCTCCCGGTCCCCGGGGACCCGCAGCTGGCGAGTCTGGGTGGGCGCGCCGGGGAGCGACAGGCCCACGAAGATCGTCCCGGGCGCCACGCCCTCCTGCTCGTCGGGCCCGGCCACCCCGGTGATGCCGAGGCCCACGTCGGCCCCGGTGACCCGGGCGGCGCCCTCGGCCATGGCCGCCGCGGCCGGCTCGGTGACCACCGGCCCTGCGGGCACTCCCAGGACGTCGAACTTGACCTTCGAGTCGTACGCCACCACGCCGCCGCGGAACCAGGTCGAGGCTCCGGGCACGTTGACCAGCCGGGAGGAGATCAGGCCGCCCGTGAGCGACTCGGCCACGCCGAAGGTCAGCCCGCGCGCGATCAGGCGCGCCGCGACGGCCACCTCCATGGACTCGTCGTCGACACCGAAGACGATGTCGCCGAGGCGCTCGTCGATGGCGCGGCGCACCTCGACCTCCTCCTTGTCGAGCAGCGCGGTGACGTCGTCCAGCGTGCGCGCACGGGCCGTGATGCGCACCTTGATCCCCTCGATGCCCGAGGCCAGGAAGGCGAGTGTCACGTCGCTACCCGCATCGAGCGCGTCGATGCGGTCCTGGAGGGACTCGGCGAGGCCGGACTCGCTCGCGCCCCATGTCCGCAGCACGCGGCTGGCGATCACACCCTCCTCGCCGGCGGCTGCCATCCGGTCGCGCAGGTCCGGCAGGACGGCGCGGTCGAACATCTCGGCCATTTCGTAGGGGACGCCGGGAACCGCGTAGACCACCTTGTTCCCCACCGGGCAGATGAGACCGGGCGCCGTGCCGCCCACCTGGGGAATCACGGTGGCGCCCTGCGGGACTTCAGCCTGTCGCGCGTTGTTGTCCGACATGGTGCGGCCCCTCGCCTCGAAGAAACCGGCGATCAGGTCGACGATGGCCTGGTCCCGGACGAGGTTGACGCCCATGACCTCGGCGATGGCTTCGCGGGTGATGTCGTCCTGGGTGGGCCCGAGACCGCCGCACATGATCACGCCGTCGCTACGCGCCAAAGCGGTGCGCAACGCCAGAGTGATGCGGCTGTGGTTGTCGCCGACGGCCTGGTGGAAATGGGAGGCCACGCCGTTGGCGGCGAGGCGGTCGCCCAGCCAGGCTGAATTGGTGTCCGCGATCTGGCCCAGCAGCAGCTCGGTGCCCACCGCGACGATCTCAATCCTCACAGGCGTG
>Ga0181538_10006442_pt1 | contig 10138 bp, 10 predicted proteins | sample PEATcosm2014_Bin_40_FD_119773 | JGI IMG/M metagenome (GOLD analysis project Ga0181538, IMG submission 119773) | Peatland microbial communities from MTU Mesocosm Facility, Houghton, MI, USA - PEATcosm2014_Bin23_30_metaG | ecosystem: Environmental > Terrestrial > Soil > Wetlands > Peat | place...
CGAGATCACAATGCAGCGATCAACATTTTAAGGCGCGGTGTACGCCTTGTTGGTCTGTCAGAGATACCTCTGATTACCACAGAAGTTGGAGAGACATAAAATGTCAAACCTGACCACTACCGAGACGTTTGGCCGATCCTCGTTGAAAGTGAGCTTTAGAATTGGGTACCCATCAAGTTGCGTTGTTGCTACAAACTTGAGCCCCTCATCTTTGCTTTCGGTAACCGCAGCGATTTTGGCGGTCAGTTCCTTGATTTTGGTGATGTCTCTTTCTTTGGAGAGTTGTTCAGTGAGCACGCGAAGCTCTTCCAGCTCGGCCTCGGTAAGAAGGGAGCTTGCGTCAACACGTCCTCGGCCGATCTTCGAATACTTGAAGCGTTCATCGTCAAGAAGAACGCGCGCTTTCGGATCCGCTTGAAGCATCTCCAGAAGATGAAGCACAGTGAAGGCGTCATCTCTCGGGACTCGATTCGGATCGTACCCTTGTGCATAGCGCAAGGTTGGGGCGAACGCGAAGGATTTGGCGTTGTCCATGAACGCCGAGTACTTCTGCTTTCCAAAGCATGTTGAAAATTGCTCAATGAGGGCTGCATCGCCGAGAGTCCTAAGGAGAGGGAAGACTACGTCAGGCTTCATGCGAACTGCGAAGAGGCTAATGGCCGCGTAGGCTGCATCCATGGCCGGGTTAGTCTCATGTTTTTTGGTGGGCCACATAAAGGAAGCGAGGACCCAATGTCCCATTTTTTCTGACGTTGTACCAACTTGAGAAGAGGAGAGGTACCAGACTTCGGGGAGAGCTTCTGGAATCGAGATGGTTCCGCTTGATGCAGAGAAGGTCATTAGATCCCTGTCAACAAGGGCGAAGGCAAAGCCTCCAATAGGGTCTCCTTTGATGGGAATCTCGATGCGCTTTCCCCCGACAGTCTTCTTCGTCATGCAGGTTTCAAATGCCGGTTCGTAGCGGTCGAAGTCTTCCGCGAAGATGAGCGTTCCCCCTGCTTTCTCGGCCATTGCCGTGAGGAGCGGACGATCGGCGTAGTAACCGTACTCGACAAACGTCGACGTGGTAATCTTCGGTCCGAGTTTCTCTACGACCTTGAGAATGTCCGCGCGGGTCCCCTGGTTGTCGCACCCATCGGACATGAACGTAAGGGAAATTCCTCTCCCCTTACCCCCAAGCTTGTCGGCCAACTTTACAGCTTCTTCCAGAGGCTCTTTGAACCCGGTAAGACCGACGGGTTTGAGCCAACGGTCAACGGCCTTCTCAACGGTTTGAAGGTCCTTCAGGGTGGCGACTGGCTCTGTTTCCAAGAGGATGCCGCATTGACCTCGGCCAGAGAACCAGATCGCCGAGAACGTATCGTGCTCTTGAAGCATCTTGGGAAGCTTCTTCTTGATCTGCTCCCGAATCTTCGGCAGGTCGTAGCTCATCGAACCGGAGCAATCGAATACAACGATGTGATCGATGGGCAGCTCGACAGGCTTGGCTGGCGGGATCTTATCGTAGAGGATGCTGTGCCGAACGAGAAACAGGGTATCCGACACCTTGAAAGATTCTGTCGTATGGGTCATTGGATTCCTTGGATCGTAACTACACCGGTGCACGTAAAAAAAATGTTGCACGCCCACGTTTTTGGTGTATAAGGGTTAGTACAGACGGAGGATCGCACCTTCGGGTTTGGGTTCCCCGTAACCGGCTCCCGCGCCTTTTGGCTTGGGGAGACGGAGGACGCTCGCTAAGGCTGCTTGTGGATTTGGAGCCCTTGTCCAGGCTTACATCCCGGGTGTGACCGAACCGGTTGTTTTACGGAGATTTCCTATGAAGGTGGAAGCACGTCTTACGTTCGACAAGATCCGTTGTGATCAGGACACGGATGCTCATTTGGTTATTTCCTTGACCGCTCCGTCCATCGAGGAGCAGGTCAAGCGTCCTGCACTCTGCATCATCCCTCTTATCGACGTGTCCGCGTCGATGCAGGGGCAAAAGATCGAATACGCCAAGAGGTCTGTGGCGAAGCTCATCGAGCACTTGGGCGCTGAGGATTACTGTGGCCTCGTCAAGTTCAGCGAAACGGCTGAAGTTATTCAAAGGCCCGTCAAAATCACGATAGAGTCCAAAGAGACTCTCAAGCGCAAGGTCACGGAGTTGCAAATCGGGAGCGCTACGAACATTGCGGATGCGCTGCTTTTGGGTCTCGACATTGGGAACAAGGCCGATTTGCCTGGTTCTGTCATCGTCCGGGTCATTCTCTTTACTGACGGCCAAGCCAACAGGGGCTCCGCAACGAACCTCCAGGATCTTGTGAAGCTTATTGATGGGAATCTCGGATCGTGCACGGCCAGCGCGTTCGGATACGGAAAGAATGCAGATCAGAACCTTCTTGGGGAGCTTGCTAAGAAGGGGAGTGGTAACTACGCGTTCGTCCAAAACCCCGACGACGCCCTCACTGCCTTTGGAAAGGAGCTTGGGGGACTGCTCTCGACCTACGCGACTAACCTCTCGATCCACGTCTCGGCTGCGTGGGAGCATGAAATCGTCGATGTTATCTCCGATGTCGACTCCGAAGAGGACAAGGTTAGCGAGGGGGTGTACATCAAGATCCCTGATATTCTTGCTGAAGAGACGCGTCACATCGTTTTCGGGGTTAAGCTCAAGGCTCCGAAGGCCGGTGGACCTCGGGCGGTCAATCTCTTCAACGTGAAGGCAGGGTGGGACATTTTGGATGTAAATTCCAAGAAGGAGCGCAAGAGTGCCGAGGTGAAGGCGAAGGCTCAATTCGTCAAGGCGGGTGAGGAGCAAGCGACGACGGACAAGGATCTCGCACAGATTGTGAGTCTTGCTCAAGTAGTTCGCGCTCAGATCGAAGCCGAGGAGAAGGCTAAGAAAGGAGATTTCCAGGGAGCTGTTCGACACATGACGAACGCGGCGGTTCAGCTCGGCATTCATGGACAACAGCAAGCAGCCTACATCGCACATCAGGTTTCGGCTCGTCTTGGTAGTGCTGCTCAATACGCCACTAATGCCGGGTATCTCCGAAGTGTTGCGACGGGGGGTACCCGTGGGTACGGGGGCGCTTCCTACGATGCCCAGGCCATGGTGGACATCGGGAATGCAGGGGTTGTTCTCTGCAATTCGACCCAAACGAGCACTTCTAGATCGTTTACTGGGGATAACATCCCGCTGAGTGTCGGGGGTAGTGTAGGCTCGGCACTTCCTGTTGGAGGGCTCACCTACACTACTACGGGGAGCCTCCCTGACAACATCGGAACGCCACCTCCTTTGGATCTTTCGGGGAGCCTCCATCCTATGGCGGTGACTACGGTAGGTTCGGTGAATGTTATGGGTAATTACACCCCTGACAATCTTGACGCAATCCTGGGTCACGGCCATCATGCAACGCTCGGCGTCGTGCCCATGCCCGTGATTGATCTCCCGCCCCCTCCACAAACAGACAGTGAAAAGGAAGAAGACAAGCCCAAGTCGAAGAAAAGGCTTGTGAAGAAATCACAGAGGTGGTAAGTTCTGAGGGGCCCTTGGAAAGGGGCCCCTATTTTGGAGAGTTAGCCTAATGGTAAGGCACCGGCTTTGAATATCGGCGTGACTCGAAAGGGTCTTGGGGGTTCGAGTCCCTCACTCTCCGCAGAGAAAATTTGGAAGGTGACGCCTTAGTGGTGAGGCACCCGGTCCGAACCCGGGGGCGGTAACACGCAGCAGTTCGACTCTGCCTCCTTCCGCTAGTTAAATTTGTTTGATCTTGCCCTGCTTCCGGTGTACACTTCTACAGAACATGTACTGCGCGGATCCTGTGCGCAACAGGTACGACGCCGATTGCTCCCGTAGGGGGTACGAAGAAGATAGTTGTCTTGTGAAGACTTCCCGTTACCTAAGCACTTTGCGAAACAAGTGCCAACGGTAACCGCGACATTGAACCCTTAGGTCGATCTTCTTGGGTCATGTTCTCGCCCCTATCTTTTCGGAGATAGGGGTTTTTCTTTGGTGTAGTGTATTACCATGAGCGAAATTTACGTATCTGTAGACGTGGAGACGGATGGTCCTATTCCCGGTCCCCATTCCATGTTAAGCCTTGGGGCGGCTGCCTACGCGGAAAGGAATCGGAATGTGGTTCTTTTGAGCGCCTTCGAGGTCAACTTCGAGACTCTGCCCGGCGCGACGATGCACCCGTTGACCAAGTCGGAGTTTTGGGACAAGCACCCGGAGGCGTGGGAGGCTGCTCGAACCAATCCGCAAGACCCGAAGAAAGCCATCGGCGAGTTTGTGGATTGGGTCAACTCGTTTGGGGGAAAAGTCGTGTGCGTGGGATACCCGGCAACATTTGACTTTCTTTTTATTTACTGGTACACGATCTTCTTCGGGTTCGAGAGTCCTTTCAGCTTCTCGGCCTTAGACATCAAGTCTTACGTCTCGGCCGTTCTGAAGAAGCCCTACCGGGAATCTACGAAGCGAAACATGCCTAACCGGTGGTTCCCCAAGCAGAAACACACGCACATCGCCGTGGATGATGCTAAAGAGCAAGGCGCGCTCTTCATGAACATCCTCTTGGAGCATACTCAGAATAGATTTTGATCTTCGGCCTCCTCGGTTGTAAGTGACCCATGTCGTTCAAATACCAAGCCCAAAAAGTCGGTGAGGCTCATTACGTTCTCGATAAGATCGGGGCGATGAATTGCGAGGTACATGCCTTTCTATCGGAAGATTTGTACGCCAGCTCCGAGGAAGAGGCTTGGAAGCAGATTGTCAACGGAGCTTCGTTCCCTGGTGCTATCGGCGCCTATTTGATGCCCGATTGCCATACTGGGTTTGGCCTGCCTATCGGGTCCGTTGTGGTCACTGAAGACACCATCATCCAAGGTGGGTCAGGATACGACATATCTTGTGGAATTGTGATGGCTAGAGTAGATTTGAACGCTGGTGCTGTCAAGTCCAAGTATGATCGCAGTCGGTGGGTTAGCGAAGTCGAAAAAAGGATCGCCACTGGTAAAGGGCATCATCGACCTGAGTTGGCCCACAAGTTCACATCGAAAGACGGGAATGAGATTCTCCGCTTCGGGGCCAAGGCTCTTGGGGTTTCGTCTGATCTTTGTGAGCGCCAGTACATTCCAGTGGCCGAAGGGACTGACTTCTCGAAGATTGAGAGGGCGTTCTCCAGCGTCATCCCTCAGCTAGGGTCTGTTGGGTCTGGTAATCATTATGTTGAATTACAATGTGACCGTGACACTGGTGAGGTGTTTATTCAAGTTCATTGTGGGAGTAGAGGCTACGGTTGGCAAGTAGCCGATCATTTTTTCCACTTAGGAGCGAAGTTAAGAGGTCTTCCTTCAAATCGACGTGAAGATTCATGGCTTAGGATTGATGAGCCGCTCGGTAAGGAATACTTAGACTATCACAACTCGGCGGCGAATTTTGCTGTGGCGAATCGACACATCATCGTCAACGGGGTACGGGAAGCGACCCAAGAAGTCTTCGGCTCAGATGTTCGCGTCTACTATGAGATCAGCCACAACCTTGTCCAGCAAGAGACTTTGGTCTTGCCGGATGGAACGACGAAAAATGGGTTCGTTCATCGGAAGGGCGCAACTCGAGCTTTTCCGGCAGGGCACCCCGACCTCATAGGGACTCCCTGGGAAACAACCGGGCATCCCTGCTTAATCCCCGGATCAATGCTATCTGGTAGTGCCATCTTGTTTGGCCAGCAAGAGGCCTACAAGAGTGCGTGCTCAGTCAACCATGGTTCAGGTCGTACCCTTGCTAGAGGGAAGGCCAAGAGGCAACTGGAGCACAAACAGCTTAGGATTGACCAGGAGATGGCGACCATCAAGAGAACATTCAATGGGGTTTCTATTGAAGGGATCATCGGGAATTACAAACATGTCCCACTTGATGAAAGTGATGAGGTTTACAAGGATCTTGACGAAGTTCTTGGAGTTCTTGAATCCGAGGGTATAGCACGGGTAGCTCATAGGTTGTACCCACTGGCTAATCTTAAAGGTCAGGATTAAGTACCTACGGAATCTTCATTCTGTGTTGGGTAGACTCCTATTTTACGTAGTCGCAGTCTACACGCTCTAACGCGAACGCTTTTTTCGGTTCGTTTTAGCATTTTTGCAGCAACGTCTACTGGGTTACCCTTCACAATGTTGTCTTCTTCTGGTAACCAACGCCGCACCTCCCATGTTTTTTTTCTCATCTCAGCGGGCCTAGCCCATGCAGCCACCTCTGAGGCTAGCTCAATTTTCCTACTCAGAGCTAAACAGCCATTATAGTAAAGCGAAGCAGAGACTGTCTGAGCATCCTCTTTGAATAGGCACGGGTTAAACATGCCATCTCGTTTCGTAGGTGTAGTTCGCTTATGTTTCCCTGTGAGATCCAAGATAAGCATAAGGTATGCCTGTGCTAAGGATTTGCTCGATGTGCAGAACGATAAGAATGGGAAACCTTGTTTCGTGAACCCTAGAGAGCCGTCACCATCCACCAGACCTCTGAAGTAGTCGACTTTCGAGAATGGTTCTGTTGGAGGGGCCACGGTATCTGACTTTCGTCCGTAAGGGAGTCCTAGATCATTGAGTGTTTTTCTCACATCTTGGTCATAGATTCTCAGAATGGAACTCCTGTAATCTTTTTTGAAATTTGTATCCCGTACTCTGGCGCCAATTGAAGAATAGGCTGGAATGAGAAATTGTAGTTTCTCCAGAATGTCCTTGTCTCTGTCAGAAAGTTCAAGAGACAGTCGTCCCTTATTTCGATCTCCTCGTGAGAGTGTTCCGTCCGTTTGTAAAAGACCAAAGAGGTAAGACATCTCAGCCGTGGGAAGGTCAAACGGTTTCATTGAAATGGGTTCCTCACTTCAATGAAACACATAAGTGCTTTAGGGACTGAGGACATAGCCCGGGTAGTGCATCGGTTGTGGCCGGTGGCCAACATTAAGGGGGCTGATTAGCTTTATGTTGGTGTAGACATTGTGAAGTTGACCTCAGACAAAGGAAAATGAAAAATGGGTGGTTTTACAGATATCGAGATGGGTGAGGATGTTGCTACGGCTCCAAACGAGAAGCCTGAGGTTAAGGCTTCGCCGGAGGATGTGAAGGTTCCGGAGACATTGAAGACGGGAGAAGATCCAGTTCCCCTCGTGTCCGAAGCGGTTGAAGATAAGAAGACCGCTTAGTTGTGCCTTCCATCGAGCGGATTTCGATTTGGACAAACGAGGAGACTGTCGAGGAAATTAAGCGACTTCTTCCTGAAGACTCCTCTTTCGTCGAGAATTGTCGAGACGGTTGGTTCTTCGGGAGGATTCAGCAAGCTCTTCCTGACTCCTCCGAACCCAGTGTTCTTTGGGAAGATATCAACGCCGATCGTCATCTTCTTTTGTTAAACGCCTTTGGATGGCTTTGGCTTCGTGGCCAGAAAGAAAGCCATCCCATTTGGCGACCTCGTCCCAATAGCCAACCTTCTCGTCGGCATCCCGCCCCTTTCCCGAACACCCCGGATCCTCCTGATCTTGACCCAGAAAATATTCGAGGGGTGTATGAAGGGGGTCCGAAGAGGAAATCATGATCAGATACGGAACAGAAGTACGACGTGCGATGCTTCAAGGGATCCTCAAGATGGCCGATGCGGTTGCGGTCACGTTGGGCCCTGGAGGTCGAAACGTCGGGTTGGATAAGGCTTTTGGCAGTCCCGTTGTTACCAAAGACGGGGTTTCGGTAGCCAAGGAGATTGAGCTTTTTGATCGTTTCGAGAATCTAGGAAGCAAACTGCTTCAAGAGGTTGCTTCGAAAACGAGTGATGATGCGGGAGATGGCACGACCACAGCGATCGTGATTGCCCGTTACCTTGCGCAACACGGGATTCGGTTGGTGGAAGCTAATCATCCCCCTGTGGCCATCAAGCGAGGCATGGACATGGCTCTTCCGCTTCTGGATGAGGTGATCCTCAAGATGAGCAGTCCGATTCAAGGTCCTGACCACATCGCGAGCATTGCTACGATTAGCGCCAATGGAGATCGCAGCATTGGAGAGATCATTGCGAAAGCGGTCGCCATGGTTGGTAAGGACGGCATCGTGAACATCGAAGAGGGGAAGACCATGTCCACGACCTTGGAAACGACCGACGGTCTCAAGTTCGATCGGGGCTGGGCGAACCCTTTCTTTTGCTTAGACATTGAAAACCAATCGGGGGTTTTAGAGAACCCCTTCGTTCTCGTGACGGACATGGTGTTGTCCAATGTCAAGATGATCGTTCCTCTTGTCGAAGAAATCGCCAAGCAGCAGCGTTCTCTTTTTATCATTGCTCCGGACTACTCGGGAGATTTTCTTCCGATGTTTGTTGTGAATCTTGCGAAAGGCAAGTTCACTTCGATTCTTGTCAAGGCTCCTGCCTTCGGCGCACAGCAAGTCGAGCTTCTCCAAGACATTGCGGTGTTGACGGGAGCCACGATGCTTTCGAAGAATTTGGGGATGACCTTGGAGTCGCTCACGCTCGAGATGTTGGGGACGGTTCGCCATGTGACGGTCAAGGTGAACTCAACGACCCTCGTGGATGGGGGAGGTAGCGCGGAAGCCATCGACTACCGGGTTCGGCAGATTAAGGCGGAGATTGCCAGTTCTGGGTCTGAGTACGATAAGGATAAGCTTCGTGAGCGCATGGCAAAGCTTCTGGGGGGCATTTGTGTTATCAAGGTTGGCGCGGTTTCGGAGCTTGCCATGAAAGAGCTGAAGGCCCGCATGGAGGATGCTCTTTACGCCACGAAGGCGTCGATTGACGAGGGGGTTTCTCCCGGAGGAGGCATCGCTTATCTACGAGCGGCCCAACGGGTTACGGAGTCTCTTCAGGATGAGAAAGCCGCTCCTCAGATCGTTGCTCAGTACGATCTTCCCGTCGATGATGCAGAGCTAGAGGGGTTCAAAATTGTGTTGAGAGCTTGTGAGGAGCCTCTACGCCAGATGATCTCGAATGCTGGACATGTGGGAGAGGTCTATGTCGAGAAGGTTTTGGCCCTTAAGGATCACTACGTTGGCATCGACTTCACGGACTTCCAGTTCAAGGATATGCGCGAGGCGGGAATTCTTGATCCAACCAAGGTTGTTCGGAGTGCCCTGGCAAACGCCGTCTCGGTGGTAGGGACTCTTCTTTTGACGGAAGTGGGCATTTGCAAGCCGAAAGAGATTAAGTCCACGGCAGCTTCCGCTTGATTCCTATCTCTTTTTCGCCCCTGTAATCCTTTTTTGAGAAGGTCTGTTAGACCTATGTACGACTATGACAGAAGATCCTCTCTGAATTCTATTGGGGACAGTGCTATTCTTGCTGCGAAGCCTAAATGGCAAGAGAAACTTCAAGCTCTTCTGGATCATAATCCTCTGTGGATGCTGTCTAACAACCGCATTGTCTGTTCAACCTGCAAAAGTCCTGAAGATAGGGGTAAGAAGCTCACTTTGCGTCAGGTTGTCAACTACGGTTGGAATACGTGCTCGGTCTGTAACAAGCACTATATGTGAAGAGCCGTAAATTTAGGCAGGAAGTCATCTCTGTCTTTTTGTGCATTCGTCTTAGGGATGGACGCACGTATTTGGCTAATCTTCGAGAGTGCTCCTGGATGGTTCTTTTCAGGATTGTTGGATCATCTGGGATGCTGACAATGGATGGGTAATTCTATGTATGACTATGACAGAAGGTCCTCTCTGAATCCTAAAATTCCCATTTTGTCCAGACAAATTGAGGAATTAATTGCTCAATTTGCTGGGTCTATTCCTAGGGGATCTGGCCCTTACGGGACGTTCCTTCCAGGGGAGGCTACTCCTGAGGTTAAAGAGGCTAAGCTTCGTCTGAATGGCGCCAGACAAGCTCAGGCATGGTGCAATGCCGCTCGTGAGATGCAGACCATGCATCATGCCCCCGATGAGGATCCTGGAGTAGTAGCCAAACTGGATCGAGCTGTCGAATGGTACAAATGGGCAACCGCTTCCAGACTTACGAAGAAAGAGCCAAAGCGTTGGCCTAAACTTAGGTGGGATGAGATTATCGGTACTGGTCAGGTTTGACATCCCCTCAACCATGATCTAGCCTTAACCCAGGTAGAATGATTCGAACGTTCAGATACCCGCTGAGACCAACCAAAGAGCAGGA
>Ga0181538_10006449_pt1 | contig 10130 bp, 5 predicted proteins | sample PEATcosm2014_Bin_40_FD_119773 | JGI IMG/M metagenome (GOLD analysis project Ga0181538, IMG submission 119773) | Peatland microbial communities from MTU Mesocosm Facility, Houghton, MI, USA - PEATcosm2014_Bin23_30_metaG | ecosystem: Environmental > Terrestrial > Soil > Wetlands > Peat | place...
AGCAAGGGCGGGAATTTTCTCCTGGACGTTGGCCCAACGCCGGAGGGCACAATCCAGCCTGAATTCGTTGAGCGCCTCCAGGCGATGGGGCAGTGGATGAAAGTCAACGGCGAATCGATCTACGGGACCACCTACGGGCCGTGGCAGGACCTGGCTTTCGGAAAGTCCACCGCCAAGGGAAAGACGGTTTACTTACACGTCTTCGATTGGCCATCGAACCACGAATTGGAGTTGCCCGCTCTCGCCAGTCGCATTTCCCGAGTCACCCTGCTGGCAACGGGTCACAAGACCCGCTTCAAGCAGGAGAAAGATCGCTTGTCGATTACGGTGCCGTCCGCGGCGCCCGACCCGAACGACAGCGTATTGAAGATCGAAATGCGTTAATTCTCCGAGCGCGCGAGCCCTTGGCTGGAGGTTGCCGCTCCTGCGGTTCGTCTGTTAGACTCTTAACATAGGATTCGGAGACTTGGTTACTATGAGAGCCTGTCAAACGATCACAGTTTCACTCCCCGCCGCGATGGCAGAGCAGGTCGAGAAAACTAGCCGAGAAGAGCACCGGACTTGCTCCGAACTCGTACTGGAGGCGCTCCGGATCTACATTTCGATTCGGCAATTCCCAGAAGAGGCTCCTACCACGGCCGAGCAACGAGCTATTGCTCGCGGTAGGGCCGCATACGAACGTGGGGACTACATCACCCTCGATGAACTCCGCAGACAAGAACCATGAAACCCCTCCTGCGCGGAGTATTGATGATAGCGGCAGCATTGGTGTGCCTGGGTTGGGGAGCGCAGCCGGCCTTGGCCAGCCAGAAGCTGTTTCTGAAGGATGGGACCTACCAGCTCGTTTCGAGCTACGAAGTGACCGGGAATCGAGTGCGCTATTACAGCGTGGAGCGCTCGGAGTGGGAAGAGATTCCTCTATCCCTGGTTGACTTGGAGGCGACGAAACGAGCGCAGGAGGAAGATAAATCCGTCCAGAAGAAACAACTCGAGGAAGGCAACCAGATAGCGAAGGAACGCTTCTACAAGCCTGCGGACACGGGATTCGAAGTTGCCCCGGGGATTCACTTGCCCAACGAAGACGGGGTCTTCGCATTCGATGGAATCCGCGTCATCCGGCTGATTCAATCCACTCCGGAAGTGGTCACCGACAAAAGGCGGGCGGTATTTGCCACGGCCGTGCCCGGGCACTTGTTGAAAGCCCGGGTCATCCTTGAGCTTCCTGGCGAAAAGGCTGCCGTGCGGCTTCAGCAAGCGATGCCGACTTTCTACGTTCAGTCGAGCGAGGGGCTGGGCTCGAAGATGGAGCTAGTGCCGGTGAAGGTGGTGAATGATTCGCGCATTGTGGAAAAGGTTGAGGCGAGCCGCTCCGTCCTGGGAAAGCCATCGCAGGCGTCTGCTCCCGTCGAGTTGCAGCGGACGCAATTGGCTCCGGGCCTTTACTGCCTGAAGCTCCTGCATCCCCTCGACCCCGGTGAATACGCCCTGGGCGACTTGGCTCAGCAGGGCATCACCCCAGTGCTTTGGCCCTTCGGCCTATTTGAGCTCCCTAGCAAGAAACCCGCGAAAAGGCCACCGCCCAGTCCTTCCGATCAAGAATAGCGCCGCTCGAACACCTGGGAATAACTCCCCTCCTTGGCTAAGGAGGGGGTAGGGGGTGGTTGGTCCTGTCGTGACACTGGCGCCCGCCACCCCTGCCCCTCCTCCCGCTGAGGAGGGGAGTCACTTTTAGGACCGCGAAGGCTTCGAGTCGCTACACGATGTCTTGCCGGCTTTCATCCCACTGCACCGTGCGGCCCAGTCGGTAGGAAGCATTGGCCATCTGGCAAGTGATGGCAGAGCGGAATCCAAGTTCGAACGGGCAATTGGGTTCCTGGCGGCTGCGCACGCAGTCGAAGAAGTTCTGCATGTGGACTTTAGTCATGCCCGAGTCCCCGATCCCCGTGGCATCGGGAGGCGTGTTGGCGGCCTCGCCTGCACCTTCGGCGCCGTGCCGGGCCTGGGGCATGTAGCGAAGCTCGTCCAATTCCTTGCAGACCAGCGTCCCTTTGTTGCCGAGCAGCAGGTCCTCGCCCTCGTGATAGAAATTGTTGCCAAACATCGAACTCCAGGTGAACAACATCTTCTCGGGCTGATGCAAGGTAGCGTTCATGGTGTCGGGAACCTGCATCTTCGGTGAGAGGTAGTTGTCGCCGGTCATCGTCACGCGGTCCGGGATTTTGAGGCCCAGCGCCTTGTACCAGAAGCCCACCTGGTGGACCATGTTCTCGAAAACGTTCCCGCCCGAGTAGTCCCAATAGAAGCGCCAGTTGATGTAGCGCTCGGGATCGAAGGAATAATGGTCCGCCTCGCCCTCGAAGGCCTTCCAATCGACATGCTGGAGGTCGCAGTCAGGGGGAATCTTGCGCAGCCATCCGCCGTAAGGAGCGTTGCGGTAGTGATGAGTGTGCAGACCCGTGATGACGCCCATGCGCTCGGGCGTGGAAAGTTCGCGCGCTTTGGGCTCCGCCGGGCCGCTGGTGGATTGAATTCCGATCTGCACCACGCGGCCTGACCCCTCGAAGGCTTTGCGCATGCGCCGGGCGTGGTCGGGATTAAACGCCATGGTCTTTTCCTGGTACACGTCCTTCCCGGCCTGAAGTGCCGGAACAAAATTGAGCACGTGCTGGTGCTGGGGCGTAGCGATGAGGACGGCGTCGATCGTTTTGTCGTCTAGAACCTTGCGGAAATCTTGATACATGGCGGCGTTGGGTACAATTTGTTTCGCTTCGTCCAGGCGGCACGTAAAAATGTCAGCGACGGCGACTGCCTCCACGTTCGGGCATCCCAGCGCGGCCTTGAAAATCTGTTTGCCGCGGCTGCCTGCCCCGATCAGAGCGAAACGGACCCGGTCATTCGCACCCAGCACGCGGCTGGCGGGCGCGAGACTGTAAGCTGCATAGGCCGCGGCTCCCGCGGCTGCCTGTCTTACGAACGTGCGTCGAGTTAGCATAGTGTTCCTCTTGTCTTGAAATTTCCTCTCCCCCTTGGGGGAGAGGGTGGCCCGCGACGGCGCTTTCACCAGCCGGTGCGGGTCGGGTGAGGGGGTCCCGGCCCCCCGAGATTCATGGCAGCGCAGGATCTCTGCGTCAGTGCTATTGCGATGATTCGCAAGCAACTGCCGGGATCCTTCGCTTCGCTCAGGACGACACGTATTGAGCATTACCTAGCTTATTACACAGTCGAGTATTTCTTATTCAGCTCCTTGATTCGCGCCAAAAGCTTGGGCACGCCCGTCTTGGGATCTTCCTCGCCCTCGTATTCGGCGGATGTAAATCCTTTGTACCCGCCCTGCGCGAACAATTGCCAGACCCGCTCGAGATCGAGAGGCTGCCTGGGTTCGCCATAAAAATCGCGGATGTGCGTGTGGGTAGCGTAGGGAAGGCAAGCCTCGATCTGGGTGTAGGGATCTTCCGGAAAATTACTGATGTCCAGATTGCACCCGGCGTAGGGAGAATCCACGCGGCGTAGAATCTCGAGAATGTTCGCAGCCTTGGAGGTAATTCCGCCGTGGCTTTCGATGCCGAGCGTGATCCCTTTTTCGGCTGCAGCGTCGCAGGCCGGCTTCATGGTCTCGACCACCCACTGGATACCCTGCTCGTCGGTTGCGCCCTTGGGAATCTCCCCACCAAAGACGCGCAGGTGGGATGCCCCGAGCAGTTCGGTCGCGTCGAGCCATTTCTTGATTTTCTCAAGTTCGGCGGCGCGCTTGGTGGGATCGGGCTGGCACATGTTCGTGCCGATCGCCGCGCCCGAAAATGGCACGCCATTCCGAAACGCCAAACGCCGCAGTCCGAGCAGGTACGAAGGTTCGGTGGACGTAAAATAATACGTGGTCATGTCTACCCCGTCGATCTCCTGCTCGACGGCGTTGAGGATGAAGTCTTCCATGGTCATGGGGCCGTGTTGCAGATACTTGCGGTAGGAGTAAGCGCAGCAACCCGAAAGCAGCCTGGGATGGTTGGGAGAATTCTTGATGAGTTCCGGAGGTCGAGCGGAAAGCGCTGCTCCGCCGACCGAGAATGACGCGGCCGTAAGGCCCGCGGTCTTCAGAAAATCACGACGAGGAATGGCGTTGCTCATAGCGTCTCCTATGGTTTGGGATTCGTAGGGCGGGTTGTACCACCTCGTACCCCTGAAAGACAGGGAGTATACGCCAATCCATGCATCTTTGCACGTTATGTGTGGCGGTGCGGTGTAGGTGTAGGGCTTGCCCTACCCACGTCGGGTTCAACGGAAATGCGGGGATGGCAAGCCGTCCCCCTACGGCGGGAGAGGGCGAACCGTCCGCCAAACATGGTTGCATGTAGGCAGCGAGTTATAATGTCAGACCGGTTGAATTTGGCGGAGCTCAATACGCTGACCTTAATGACCGATCGCCGTTCTTTCGCCTTGCACGTGGCCTCGCTCCTACTCCTCAGCATGTGCGGCGCTTCGCGGGCGGCTTGGGCGGCGGAAGATCCGAACGCCCAGCAGATCGCGGCGATCTTCGCGCCACTGGTGTCGCGCCAGGGGCCGGGCCTCGCGGTGCTCGTGCGCCTCAACGGCAAAAAAGTGTTCGAGCGAGGCTACGGCAGCCGCGATCTGCGCTCCGGAGCGCCTATCGATGCGCGCTCGAACTTTCGGCTGGCTTCCTCGACGAAGCAGTTCACCGCCATGGCCGTACTGCTCCTCGTCCACGACGGCAAATTGCGTCTGGACGAGACGCTCTTCGAGGTTTTTCCGGAATTCCCGGCTTATGGGAGGACGATTACCATCCGCAACCTGCTGAATCACACTTCGGGACTCGTCGCCTACGAGGACCTGATGGACAAGACATATGCTGGCAAATCCTGGCAGGAGATTCCACAGATCAGCGACACCGGCGTGCTCGAGTTGATGGAGCAACAGACGGCCACGAAATTCCCTCCCGGCACGGCCTGGGAATACAGTAACTCCGGCTATTGCGTGCTGGCCAAAGTCGTCGAGAAGGCGTCCGGGGTGGGCTTCGCTGACTTCCTCCGTCGGCGAATATTCGACCCGTTGAAAATGCACGATACTCTGGCCTACATCTACGGCAAGAATCAAGTGAAGGCTCGCGCCTACGGCTATACGAAAGACGCGGGCACGTGGCTTGAGACCGACGAGAGCCCAACCTCCGCAACTCTCGGCGACGGCGGAATCTATAGCTCTCTCGACGATCTGAGCAAATGGGACGAGGCGCTTCGCCGCCACACACTGTTAAGTGAGGCCGAGATGCGGCCGGCGGTGACGCCGGTGGCATTGCCGAAGGACTTCCACTTGTCGTCAGAAGGCGGCGAGCCCGTCAAGTATGGATTTGGCTGGTTCCTTGACCCTTATCGCAGCCACGAGCGTATGTGGCACTCCGGTGAGAGCATCGGATTCCGCAGCGTCATCGAACGCTTCCCCTCCGACGCACTGACGATTATCATTCTCGCCAACCGGACCGACCTCGACCTCTCAGCCCTCGCCTTGAAAGTTGCGGATTTGTTTCTTCATTAGTCCTTAGCGACGAAATCCGGCGTCATATCATGGAAACTAAGGAAGGGCGGGGCTTCAGAGTCGGTGTGAAAGCATCATTCAAGCTGTCATTCCGAGCCCTTCGCTGTCATCCTGAGTCCATCGCTTGTCATTCTGAGCGGAGCGAAGAATCTCGCTCTGCAGCTCAGGGTAAACTCCGCCAGGAATCTCGCACTGCTTTGAAGATACCCGGGAGCGCGGGCATCCTGCCCGCCCATCGCGCCGCAATCGGATGCACGCTGCGGGCAGGATGCCCGCGCTCCCGGGTGCTTCAGGGTTTCTGGGTGCCCGTCAGCCGGCGGGCATGAGCGACTGCCTTGAAAACACTCAGGGCAAGATTCTTCGCTTCGCTCGGAATGACACGCTGAATAAGAGTCTTAATGGGACGGCGGCGGGTGTTTTGACGGACGACACATTGTCAGATACACTGCTCCTATGCCTATCCCTACTGAACCCATTGGCAGCATTCCCAGGCCGCCTCAATTGATCCAGGCAGTCCGAGATTTCGAAGAGGGCCGCACCTCGCGCGAGGGTCTTGACGCGGTCTATGCGGCGGCGCTCCGCGATACCATCCAGAGGTTTGAAGCCACCGGCTCACCCGTAATCACGGACGGTGAGCAGGCCAAACCCAGCTTCGCCACTTACCCCATTCATGGCCTCACGAACCTCGCGCCGGACGGCATCTCAATCCCTTTTGCCGACGGCCACACGCGCCAACTGCCACGGCTGGTCTCGGGCCCTTTCCGCTACAAAACGCAGGCAGCTTCCTATCTCGAAGCGGCCAAACACTACACTCACACCCCGCTGAAGCAGGCGGTCATTTCCGCGTCCGCCCTGAGTCTTTTGTACCCTCAAGCAGGAATTGAGGGCTATTCGAGAGACGAGTTTCTCGACGACCTCGTTCACGAGGCCGAGACCGACATTCGCCTCTGCCTGCAGCAAGGCGCCCACACGGTGCAGGTTGATTTCACCGAAGGCCGCCTTTCCCTCAAGCTCGATCCCTCCCGCGGGCTCCTACGGCAATTCATCAGCCTCAACAATCGGGTACTGAGCCGCTTTTCGCCCGAGGAGAAGCGGCGCATCGGAGTACATACGTGCCCGGGCGGCGACATGGATGCCACTCACAGTGCGGACGTCGATTATGCTGGCCTATTGCCCGATCTGTTCACTCTCGAAGCTGGGAACTTCTATATCCAGTTGGCAAGTGAGAAAGACCGCCGCCGGGTTTTGAATTTGATCAGGCAGTACGCGCCGCCGGATCGTAAGATCTTCGTTGGCGTTATTGATCCGATTGATCCGCGCATCGAATCCCCGGAGGAAGTCCGGGATCGGGTTTTGGAGGCGGCAGAGTTCGTTCCTCGAGAGCAACTTGGAACCACCGATGACTGCGGGTTTGCCCCCTTCAGCGACGATACGTCCACGGCGCGTGAAACCGCCTTCGAAAAGATCCGGGCACGAGTGGCCGGCACGAAGCTGGCGGCCCAGAAACTCGGATTGTAGCCCCCTCCCTAAAGGTCTCACCGACAACCTCCGATAGAAGAAAGAGAGTGCTCGAACCAGATCGTGAAGAGGTGAGGTGCCCTTCACAACGAGCGTAGCAATCCGCCTGGAAGCAGACGAAATGTAGTCGTCCCGGTTGTGGTACAGGGCACAAGCGAATATGCCGACGCTCAAATTGTTTCGACGCTTTTCGGTCCTGGCATGGGCGTGTCTCCTTCCGCTCGCCTTCCCCTTCTTGTGGAATGTCCCGGCCCAAGCTCTGGAGCCTTCCAAAGCCTTGACGCAGTATGTGCAGGAAGTCTGGCAGCAGGAAGAGGGTCTGCCGGAAAACGATGTCACGACGATCCTCCAGACACGCGACGGTTATATTTGGCTGGGCACTGAGGAGGGCTTGGTACGCTTCGATGGCGTCCGCTTCACGGTGTTCGACAGAAGCAACACGCCGGAACTTGCCAGTCCTTATATCACCAGCCTGCTCGAGGGCCGTGACGGCAGCCTTTGGATTGGTACGGGCGGAGGCGGCGTTTGCCGGCTGAAAGCAGGAAAGTTCAGCGTCCCCCCGGCTCTGGTTGTCCTTTCGAGTGACGATGTTCGGTCGTTCTATGAAAGCGCCGATGGCGCTCTATGGATTGGAACCGGTGGGCACGGAATCGGTTGTTTGAAGGACGGCAAATTCTCGCGCTACACCACAGCGGACGGCCTCGCGAACGACTTCGTTTGGGCGCTCGCGGGAACCGGGGACGGAACCCTCTGGGTCGGCACGGATCATGGCCTCGACCGGCTCAAGGATGGAAAGTTCACGCTTTATTCAACCAAGGACGGGCTACCCAACGACGTCGTTTGGTCGTTGGCGTGGGGCCGTGCCGGGACCTTGTGGATAGGAACTGGCGGAGGCCTCTGTCGCCTGCAAGACGGGAAGCTACACGTCTACGCGTCGAATCGGGACAAGTACCCGGTGAAATCCCTCTACGAAGACCGTCACGGTACCCTGTGGCTGGGCACAGAGGGGCACGGCTTGGAGCGAATCACGAACGGGAGCGGTTCCGCCTACACTACCCGGGAAGGGCTTCCCAACGACACGGTCATGGCAGTTTTGGAGGACGACGAGGGAAGCCTTTGGATTGGCACGTTCGGAGGCGGGTTAGTGCGCTTGAAGGACGCAAGCTTCGTGACTATCGGCACTGAGCAGGGGTTAAGCGCTGCGGATATCAACGCCGTTTACGAAGGCCATGATGGGAGCGTCTGGATCGGGACTTCGGGCGGCGGCTTAAACCGGCTCAAGAATGGGGAGGTCACTCACTATACCAGGAAACAGGGGCTGCCGAGCGACGAGGTATGGAGCGTGCTCGAAGGCCGCGATGGAAGCATCTGGGCGGGAACCAATGGCGGAGGATTGGCGCGCCTCCGTGACGGCAGAATCGTCACCTATAGCACCAAGAACGGCCTTTCCAATGATTCCGTAAGAGCCTTGCTTGAGGACCCGCAAGGCGACCTCTGGATTGGCACACGAAGCGGCGGGCTCAATCGCCTTCGAGACGGAAAACTCACCCTTTATTCCACCCGCAACGGCTTGCCTTCCGACGTCATCCGGGCTCTTTACATTGACCCGGGGGGTACGCTCTGGGTGGCCACGGATGGGGGCCTGGTGGCGCTCGAGGGCGGTGGAGCCACGGACGACGAAGGCAGGGGTCGCCGTTACAGCATCAAAACCTATACCACCAAGGACGGCCTGGCGAACAACGCAACCTGCTCGATCGATCAGGACCGCGAAGGGACGCTTTGGGTGGGTTCGTGCACCGGAGGGCTGAGCCGCTTCAAGGACGGCAAGTTTACTGCCTATACAACTCGGCAAGGAATGTTTGACGACATTGTATTTCGGATCCTGGAGGACGATCAGGACAATCTCTGGATGAGTTGCAACCGGGGCGTCTACCGAGCCAGCAAGAGGGAGCTGAATCAGCTTGCCGAGGGAAAGATCAAGCAGATTCACTGTGTTTCCTACGGCGTGTCCGACGGAATGGGCAGCCGGGAGTGCAACGGCGGCTTTCAACCCGCAGGGTGGAAGACCAAAGACGGAAGGTTGTGGTTTCCAACTCTCAAGGGAGTTGCCGTGGTTGATCCGGCCCGCCTGAGGATCGACGAACATCCGCCAAGGGTCATGATTGAGAGCGTCTTTATCGATGGCGAGGCCGTCCCTGCATCAGCGAACATCGAGGTTCCGGCAGGGCACAGCAAGCTGGAGATCCACTATACCGGTCTCAGTTTCTCCGCGCCTCGCAAGGTCCGATTCAAGTTTCAGCTATTAGGGTTCGACAAGACCTGGGTGGATGCCGGATCGCGCCGCATCGCCTATTACACGAATGTTCCTCCCGGCAAGTACTCCTTTCGTGTCATCGCCTGCAACGGGGAAGGGGTCTGGAACCTGCAAGGTGCGACTCTGGAGCTTTATCTCGAGCCGCATTTCTACCAGACTCTGTGGTTCTACACATTGTCCGCCTTATTGCTGCTGGCGGCAGCGATGGGCGGATATCGGCTTCGCATCCGGCAAATCCGAGTCCGCGAAAGGGAACTGGAACGGCACGTCAAGGAGCGGACCGAAGAGTTGCAAAAAGAGGTCACGGTGCGTAAGCGCGCGGAGGAAGCGGCGGAAGCTGGCAGTCGCGCCAAGAGTATGTTTCTGGCCAACATGAGCCACGAGATTCGCACCCCCATCAACGGCATCCTGGGGATGACGGAGTTGACGATGGAAACGGAGTTGAACTCCGAGCAGCGCGGCTACCTGGGTTTGGTCAAAACCTCCGCCGACGCCTTGCTCACTGTCCTCAACGACATCCTGGACTTTTCCAAAATCGAAGCCGGCAGGCTCGACCTCGACCCCATTCGCTTCAAGTTGCGCGACAGCGTGAATGATGCGTTAAAGATGCTGGCCTTGCGCGCCGACGAGAAAGGCCTCGAGCTGACGTGCGATATTCACCCCGAGGTGCCGGAAATGGTCGTTGCCGACCCCACGCGGCTGCGCCAAATCCTCATCAATCTGATCGGCAACGCCATCAAGTTCACGTCCCGCGGCG
>Ga0181538_10006456_pt1 | contig 10125 bp, 5 predicted proteins | sample PEATcosm2014_Bin_40_FD_119773 | JGI IMG/M metagenome (GOLD analysis project Ga0181538, IMG submission 119773) | Peatland microbial communities from MTU Mesocosm Facility, Houghton, MI, USA - PEATcosm2014_Bin23_30_metaG | ecosystem: Environmental > Terrestrial > Soil > Wetlands > Peat | place...
CCCTGCCTCGCGACTGCGCCATTTTGGCAACAGTCTTAGTTATACTTCAGGTACCTCTTGTGCAATAAACTTGCGTGTCAGTAAACGCTATGTTACGAATTGGGTCTGCCGATCACAAGGGGATCGCGAAAAAGCGCGAGCGGGATGCGGCGCATTGTGCCCGTTCACAAGCAATGGGATCGCGCGGCCGTTTGATGTATTTCTTGAGGGAGATCCAGACATGAAAAAAGTGTTGTGTGTCGCCGACGCGGCGGCCGTTTCACCTACATCGAAATTCACCACACTTCTGAGCGCCGCACTATTTGGCGTCGCGCTGCTGTGCGGCCCGGCAATGTCCGACCCCGACCCTGCGGCAGGTCCGGCCAACCCGGCCGGTACGGGCCCCGCCGCCAAAAGCACTGGCGAATTGGAAGAAATCGTGGTCACCGCCGAAAAACGCGAGTCGACGGTACAGGCCACGGCGATCAGTCTGACGGCGCTCAGCGCCGGAGATCTCTCACAACAGAACATCGCGGTGCCGGAGGATTTGATCGGCAAGGTGCCTGGTATTTCGCTGCGCACCTCGGGACCGGGTCAGACGGAGTACGAGGCGCGAGGCCTCTCGGCGGGCGGCGGTGCCGCGGCGACCGTCGGTTTTTACATCGACGAGACGCCGATATCGGCGTCGGCGATTGCGCTCAACGGGCGTACCGTGATCGACGCCGACCTGTTCGATCTGAACAATGCGGAAGTGCTGCGCGGCCCACAGGGGACCCTCTACGGCTCGGGATCGATGGGCGGCACGATCAAGCTCGTCACCAATCAGCCGAAGCTCGGAACCTACGAGCTGGCGACCGATACCGCTGCGTCCTATACGGACGGCGGCAGCGGCAGCACGAACGGCAACGGCAGCCTGATGCTCAACCTACCGGTGGGCGATATCGCGGCCTTGCGCATGGTCACCACCGCAAAATACATCAGCGGCTGGATCGATCGCATCGTTGCTGAGCCCGGTGAGTTTCCACCCCCGACCAATCCGGGCGGCGTCCCCGGAGCGCCGGTCTTGTGCGGCCTCATTTACTGCACTCGTGGCAATGTCCTCGACATGCCGGTGGAGACAGTCGTCCGGGGTGTCAACCTCGAGCGATTTGTATCGGCGCGAGCGAGCCTGCTCGTGAAACCCACCGACGCTCTATCGGTTACGACCACGCTGCTCTATCAGCGCATCCAGCAGGACGGCTATAACGCCTATCAGCAGCAACCCGGCACGCTCGCGATCTATCAGCCCTACGACCAGCCGGAGCCGTACTATGACTCCTTCAAACTGGCGAGCACGAAATTCGAGTACAACTTCGGCCCCGCAACGCTCACATCCGCGACGAGCTACACGGCGCGCTTCGTCGAGCAGTCGGAGGATGCGACCGAGGCTCTGCAAAACATCTTCAACACCACGCACCTGGTCAACGGCAAATACGTTGCCGATTACATCCAGAGTCTCTATGTCGAAGACGATCCCACCTCGCAGTTCGCCGAGGAGCTGCGCCTGACCTCAAATAATTCGGGCGGCCCATTACAATGGGTCGGTGGCCTCTATTACTCCAAGCTGAACTCCGGATACATCACGTACAACGCAGAACCCGGATGGGTAGGCGTACAGTCGTGCGGTCTCGCGGCCACGGCCGGTCCCGTCTCCGGCTCCTGTCCCGCCGCCGACGTTTACAGTGCAACCGTCCTCTATCGGTACCCCAATTCTGCATTACCCCCTTACCCCAACGCGCAGGCAGCCAATCCGAACGGCGTCGTGTTCAACGATGTCGATGATGAGATCCTGAAGCAGGCCGCCATTTTCGGCGAGGCCACGTATAAGCTCACGGATGCTCTCAAGCTAACGGGCGGAATCCGCGCTTACTACTTCCAGGTCAATTATCATGCCCAGCAGGCCGGCTTCGGAACGGCGTCTGGGAACCAGGACGCCCAATTCATCACGCAAAGTTTCAACAACAATGCGACTCTGCCGAAGCTGAACCTTTCCTACGAGCCGAACCAGGACCTGACGGTGTACGGCACGGTCGCCAAGGGGTCGCGGCCCGGTGGCGTCAATCTGCCCATACCGCTTCCGTCCGCTGCGACGCTCAAGGCCAATCCGAGCTCCATCAACTGCGCTGCCGGCCCGGTGAGCGTGACCTCACAACCGAGTTACACGCCTGACTCGGTGTACAGCTATGAGGTCGGCGAAAAGGCGAGATTCGACGATCGGCGCTTCACCGTTAACGCGGACTATTACTACATCAAATGGGTCCATATCCAGCAGGTGCTCGACCTCACCTGCGTCTATCCCTACGATACCAACGCCGGCAATGCAATATCCTATGGCCCCGAACTTGAAGTGTCGGCCCTGCTGGTTCCGGGACTCACGGTGGATTTGACCGGTGTCTACAACACGGCGGTGATCAACCAGCCGACGGCTGCCGCCATCGCCTCAGGGATAACGCCCGGAATACGCGTTCTCAACGTGCCGAGGTACACAGGCAGCGCGGCAGTGAATTACCACGCACCGATTACCGACAGTATGGACGGCCTTCTGAGCCTCTCCGTCACCACGGTGGGGTCGGAGAGGGACCAATCCGGGTATCCGCAAATTCTCCCGCCGTACACTCTCACGGATGCGCGTGCGGGCATCAAGAGCGGCCCTTGGGGCGCTTACCTATTCGGTACCAACCTCACCAACAGGATCGTGGAGCAGAGCATCAACAACACCAACTTTGCCTGGACGACCTACGCCATCACGCGAGTCTCGACCAACCAGCCGCGCACCATCGGTTTGGATTTCCAGTACAAATTCTGATGGGACAGCAGCCGGCGATGGCGTCGTTCTGGGTGTGGGCGAACCATGGGTGTAGGACCATCCGGGGGCGCACGCCCCGAATTGCGTAACATAGCCGCTATCACGAAGAAGGACGACGGTTGGTGAATGACAAGCCGGCACAGCCGATCGATCAAGACGCCGAGCAGCTGCGCGCCCTGGGCTACGTCTCGCATTTCGACCGAACGATGTCGAAGTGGGAGAATTTTTCCCTAGGGTTCACCTATCTGTCGCCGGTGGTCGGCGTCTACACGTTGTTTGCCACGTCCTTCGTGGCCGGCGGCCCGCCGATGTGGTGGAACTATATCGGCGTCGGGTTGGGGCAGCTGATGGTCTGCTTGATTTTCGGCGAGATCGTTTCGCAGTTTCCGATTTCGGGCGGCCTGTACCCCTGGGCGCGCCGTCTGGTCGGCCGCCGCTGGGCGTGGATGGCGGGCTGGGTGTACGGCTGGGCACTGTGCTGCACGATGGCGGGCGTAGCCAGCGGCGTCGCGCCGTTTCTCGCGCAACTTTTCGGGCTCGACAGCACGCCGCTCGCCACCACCCTCATCGCCTTGGTGCTCATCGTCGGCAGCACGCTGTTCAATTTGAGCGGCACGCGCCTGCTCGCGCGCGTCGCCATGTTCGGCTTCATCTGCGAACTCGTGGGCGCCATCGTGGTGGGCGGCTACTTGCTGGCGTTCGCACGCCACCAGCCCCTCAAGGTCCTCATCGACACCTCGCTCGCGCACACCGATGGCCATTACCTGCCGGCATTCTTGGCCTCCTCGCTCGCAGCCATGTTCTGCTACTACGGTTTCGAGGCCTGCGGCGACGTGGCCGAGGAGACGCCCGATGCGAGCCGGCAGATACCGAAAGCGATGCGCATGACCATCTACATTGGCGGCGCTGCGGCATTATGGGTGTGCCTCGCGTTCGTGCTGTCCATCGGGGATATGAACGCGGTGATGTCGGGCAAGGACGCCGACCCCATCGTCACGCTGCTCAGGGCTGCGATGGGCGAGGTCGGCTTTCGCGCGGTGATCGTGGTCGTGCTGGTCTCGTTCATTTCCTGTCTGTTGAGTCTGCAGGCCGCCGCCAGCCGATTGGTGTTTGCCTACGCGCGCGATCAGATGATCTTCGGCAGTCGATTCTTAAGCCGCATGTCGCCGGGCCGCCATGTCCCGTCCAACGCGCTCATCATGATGGGGGCGATACCGGCGCTGATCGCGCTCTCCGCGCTGTGGCTGCAGGACGCGATCGCGACCATCATCAGTTTCGCGGCGGTCGGTATCTACATTTCGTTCCAAATGATCGTGCTGGCTGCCTTGTTCGCACGCACCCGGGGATGGCGGCCGGCCGGGCCCTTTACTCTGGGCGACTGGGGATGGTTGGTGAATCTGCTGGCCCTGGGGTACGGAGTCGGCGCCATCATCAACATTCTATGGCCGCGGCCGGCCACGCCGACCGATTCATGGTACGTGGTGTACGGAATGCTGGTGACGACCGTGGCCATCGTGCTGCTGGGCGGCGTGTACATGGTGTTCGCGAAGCCGCATGGACGCAGCAACGCTCCGTCCGGCGATGCACACCGATTGGAGGCGGGAAATCCACCGCGGGGCGCCAACGTAGAAACGATCGGGTAACCGATGACATGCCGAGCCGCGGCGGTCAACGACATGACGTCTCGCTTCCCGTTCAAGGATAAGGGCCCGCGGTCGCGTCATTGCCGCCATCGACGCTCAAGTTCGTACCGGTGACATAGCTCGCAAGATCCGATGCCAAGAAATGCACACAATGCGCGACTTCGCTCGGATGTGCCAGACGTCGCATGGGAATCCCGGCCGCGAGCTCGCGCAGGCTGGCGGCGACATCACCGCCCCGCTTGGCCAGAATGTCATCGACCATGCGGGTATGGATCTCGCCGGGGCACACGGAGTTGATGCGAATATGGTCACGAGCATGATCGAGTGCCATGCAGCGTGTGATCTGCACCACCGCCCCCTTGCTGGCGCAGTACGCCACATGATTCGGCTCACCGTTCAATCCCCATTCCGAGGCCACGTTGACGATGACGCCGTGGCCCGCGATCTTCATGTGTTTGACCGCGGCACGGCTCATGTAGAACAGCGCGTTGACGTTCACCGCCATGGTATCGAGCCACTGCGCATCGGTGGTCTCGAGCGCATTTGCCGTGTACAGGATGCCGGCATTGTTGACCAGGACGTCGAGCCCTCCCAGAGCGTCGATGGTGTCCGCCACCAGCCGTTCGCATGCGCCGGCGGCGCGCAAATCGACCGCGCGGAATTGCGCGATGCCGCCTGCGGCCGTGATTGAGTCGACGACCATGCGCCCTCGGGCGGCATTGCGACCGCACACCATGACGGCAGCACCCGACTCGGCGAAGACACGCGCACAGGCCTCGCCGATTCCGGTCGTCGAGCCCGTGACCAGCACCACTTTTCCGGCGAAACGCATTGCAAATCACTCCGCTTGCGGGGTCAGCGCCCCAGGGGCATCAGTATAGTCAGTGCCGTGCAGCGGATGGCTGCCGGCTTCAACGAAGGAAAAAACATGGCTCGTGATCCCAAGCATGATGTGTTGTTCGAGGCGGTCAAACTGGGGCCGAAGAGGACGCGCAATCGCTTTTGGCAGACCTCGCACTGCGCCGGCCCGGGTGCGGAGCGGCCCGGCGCACAGGCGCATTTGCGCGGCATGAAGGCCGAGGGTGGCTGGGGCGTGGTGTTCACCGAATACTGCTCCATCCACCCCGAGGCGGACGAGTACCCCTATACGTCAGCGCGCATTTGGGATCAAGGTGACGTGGTGAACTTGGGCTACATGTGCGAGGTCGCGCACCGGCACGGCAGCTTGGCGGGTATCCAATTGTGGTACAGCGGCGGCAACGCACCCGCCCTCGAGTCTCGCGAGGTCGGGCGCAGCCCCAGCCAATGGCTGTCGCCGCTGTTCGCCAGCCGCTCGGTGTACGGCTATGAGATGGACGATTTGGACATCCGCGCGGTCATCCAGATGTACGTCGAAGCCGGCAAGCGCGCCGAGCAAGCGGGCTTCGATCTGCTCGAGGTCTCGGCGGGGGATGACACGCTACCCATCCAGTTTCTGGAGCCGCGCTTCAACCGGCGCACGGATCATTACGGCGGCAGTTTCGCCAATCGCTCGCGCTTTTTCATAGAGCTGCTGCACGCGCTCAAGCGCGAACTGGGGGACCGCTGCGGCATCACGACGCGCTTCGAGATGGACACGCTGCACGGCCCCGAGGGGGTCGAGGCGCATGAGGATGGCGTGCGGCTCCTGGAGCTATTTCGTCGCGAAGGCGTCCTCGATGCGGTGGCGCTCAAGATCGGCGATTATGCCGAATGGGGCGAGGATGCGGGCGTATCGCGCTTTCGCAAATCCGGCTGGATGACGCCCTTCATCAAGCAGGGCAAATCCATTCTGGGGCCGAACATTCCCGTGGTCGGGAACGGGCGCCTGACCAGCCCGGACGACATGGTGGGCCTGATCCGCGCCGGGGTGCTCGACCTCATCGGCGCCGCGCGTCCCTCGATTGCCGATCCGTTCTTGCCGACGAAGATCGCCGAGGGCCGCCTGGAGGACATTCGCGAGTGCATCGGCTGCAACATCTGTGTCTCCAAGTTTCAGCAGGGCGGCCAGATCATGTGCACCCAAAACATGACCATCGGCGAAGAGTATCGCCGCGGTTGGCATCCGGAGAAGTTCACTCGGACGACAAGTCCCTGCAGCGTGCTCATCGTCGGCGGCGGTCCCGCAGGGATGGAGTGCGCGCGGGTTTTGGGTGAGCGCGGCTACGTCGTGCACCTGCGGGAAGCGCACAGCGAACTCGGCGGTCATTGGAAGTCGATCGCGACGCTGCCGCGATTGAATGAATGGAGCCGTGTCATCACCTACCGGCAGACCCAATTACGCAAGCTGAAGAAACAAGTCGAGGTGCATCTCGGCGTCGGCCAGATGTCCGCCGATGAGGTGCTGCACTATGGCGCCGACCGAGTCGTCATCGCCACGGGTTATCACTGGTGCAGCGACGGCCGCGGCGCCAACTATGGACCGATTCCCGGCGCCGACGATTCATTGCCGCACGTGCTGACGCCCACGCAAGTGATGCAGGGCAAATCGGTTCCGGGTAAGCGGGTGCTGGTGTTGGACGGCGACGGGCATTTCATGGGTATCACGCTCGCCGAGTTGATGGCCAATCAGGGCAAGCAGGTTACTTACGTGTGCGATGCGTCCGACATCGCCGAGTACGGGGTCTTCACGATGGAATCGGCCAATAACAAACGCCTGCTGTTCGAGAAAGGCGTCAAAACCTATTGCAATCACTGGGTCGAGCGCATCGGACCCAAGCACGTGCGGCTCACCTATCTGTATAAATTCGGTCCGGATCTCATCGGCCCCAGCGCCGGCCACGTGCCGCGCAAGGACAATGGCGGGGAATTCGATCTGGAAGTCGATGCGGTGATCCTGGTGACCGCGCGTTATTCCGAGGATCGCCTATGGCGCGAATTGAAGGCACGCAACGCCGAATGGTCCGCCAACGAGATTCAAGCCATATTCCGAACCGGCGACTGCAAGGCACCCGCGCAGCTGAATCAGGCGATGTGGGATGCGCATCGGCTCGCGCGCGAATTCGATAGCCCGCATCCCGCCTATCCGCTACCGTGGATCCGCGAACGTCAGCTGTGGGGCGGCGAGACCATCCCCAAATTGGGCGACGCGCGAGTGAACGTCGAGAGACAGTAAAGAGACGCAGGGTAAGATGAGTTCTGGTTCACAAAGGTGCTACTGATGGTCCAACCGAACCCGACAATGGCAATCCCCGGCAAGAACGAGCTCAGCCGCTCGCTCAAGGGCCGTCACCTGACGATGATATCCATCGGCGGAATCATCGGCGCGGGACTGTTCGTGAGCAGCAGCACCTCGATCATCGCCGGCGGTCCTGCGAGCTTCATCAGCTACGCCATTTGCGGCCTGCTGATACTGCTGGTCATGCGCATGTTGGGGGAAATGGCCACCGCCCTGCCTCAAGTGCGCTCGTTCACCGAGTTTGCCCGCGCCGGCTTGGGCGACGGCGCGGGATTCGTCGTCGGCTGGCTGTATTGGTATTTTTGGGTGTTGGTGGTTCCGGTGGAAGCCATTGCCGGGGCGAAAATTCTGCAGCTCTGGCTGCCGCTGTCGCCGCTGCAAATCGGGCTCGGCCTGATGACGGTGATGACGGGCGTCAATCTCATGTCCGCACGCTCCTATGCCGAATTCGAGTTTTGGTTCGCCTCCATCAAGGTGGCCGCCATCCTGGTGTTCATCGTCATCGCCACTTCATACGCGTTCGGTTTGACCGCCCCGAATGGCCCCACGTTCGGCAATCTGGTCGATCACGGCGGCTTTACGCCGCACGGTTGGATTGCCGTGCTCGCCGCCGTGCCCACGGTGTTCTTCGCCATGACGGGCGCGGAAATCACCACCATTGCCGCGGCGGAGTCGGCACAGCCGGGCCGCGCCGTCGCCCGGATGGGCAGCGCCGTGATCTGGCGCATTCTGATTTTCTACGTCGGTTCGGTATTTCTCATCGTGTCGGTGACGCCCTGGAATACCGTGCGCTCGGGAGAGTCGCCGTTCACGTTGGCGCTCAATACCATGCACGTGCCCTGGGCGGGAGCGGTCATGAGCGTGATCATCCTCACCGCCGTCCTATCCTGCTTGAATTCGGCGTTCTACGTCAGCTCACGGGTCCTGTTCATCCTGGCGGACCGTGCTGACGCACCCCAGGCGCTGGTCAAGTTGAACGCTCGACGTGTGCCGGTGGCGTCGGTGTTGATGGGCGCAATGGCGGGCTTTCTCGGCATCATTGCGGCCACCGAGGCGCCGCAGGTAGTGTTCGATTTTCTGGTCAGCTCCTCCGGCGCGCTGATCGTTTTCGTCTACATGACGATCGCCGTCGCCCAGATCAACCTGCGGATGCGCCGCGAGCGCGCCGCACAGCCCAAGCCTGCCGTGGTGATGTGGCTCTTTCCCTGGTTGAGCTACGGCGCCATCGCCGGCATGAGCGCCGTGCTGATCGCCATGGCATTCACCCCCGCCTTGCAGCAGGACTTCAAAGCGAGCTGTCTCACCCTGACGGTGACGATCGCGGCGTACTTGATCGTCAGGCGCGTGCGGCAGCCGCGTAACGCACCCTACCCGGCTACTTGAGCTTCACCGCGCGAGCGCGGCCGCGCTTGAGAACGGCAGCGAATAAGCTGCTGATGATTAGTCATTTCCACCGCCGGCCGCGAACGGCGATGATGGCGGCTGCTCTCGAGTGAGCTGCCGCACGGCGCGTCACGAGTCATATGTCAAGTGAGAAAATTTGCATCATCGAATACAAAGAGTACCCCGCGCATCGAGCAGTTTTTGGCAGTATGAATCACGACCCGCGGTGGCAGCGGGTCACGGTTTAGGAGAATCTCGCGCCGGCAAGCCAGCCAACTCCCCCGTCGGTGCGATATCCCGGCGGCGTGGGTCCTCAAGGTCCACGCCGTTTTTTATTGTGCGGCCGGCGAGGCGCATGGCAAACCGCGCTCCCAGAGCGTGTGCGCGAGGACGCCGATGCGACGCTCGATCGCCTGCGCGGCATCGAGGCACAGATCTTCACGGTAGCGCGAGGCGATGAGTTGCACGCCGACCGGATGTCCACGATGCAAACCAACCGGTACCACCGCCGCCGGCAATCCCAGCACGTTGACGGCCGAGATGAATCGCAGATCGTTGCGAAACAGCTCCCGGACCCGGGCATCGCCTTCGAGATCGGCGCGCGGCGCCGGCGTCGGTCGAACGGTCGCCGGCGTCAGCACAATCGGCCATCGCTCGAGAAACAGCATCCAGTTGCGCAGGTGCCGCGAGCGCGTCGCGATGGCGCTCATGTAGCCGCGGACATCGAGTCGATTCGAAATCGACTTGTAACCCCGCAGGACCTGCTTGAATGCATCCGTGGTCACGGCATTCATCTGTGGCTCCTGCAGGATCTCGATTTCCGCGAGCAGGATGTCTACCCACAGCTGCCAGGTCTCGGTCATGTCGGGCAGCTCGACCTCCTCGACCCGGTAGCCGGCGTCGCTCAATAGGTCCGCGGCGCGCCGCACGAGCGCGAGCATCGCAGTATCTGCGATCATGTCCGGCGGCAGGCGGGCGCAGGCGACCTGGATCGGCTTTTTGAGGGCCGGGCCCTTCAGCGGTGCAGGCACCCACCAGGGGTCACGCGGGTCCCGAGCACTCATCGCTGCCAGCGCGAG
>Ga0181538_10006460_pt1 | contig 10124 bp, 9 predicted proteins | sample PEATcosm2014_Bin_40_FD_119773 | JGI IMG/M metagenome (GOLD analysis project Ga0181538, IMG submission 119773) | Peatland microbial communities from MTU Mesocosm Facility, Houghton, MI, USA - PEATcosm2014_Bin23_30_metaG | ecosystem: Environmental > Terrestrial > Soil > Wetlands > Peat | place...
CGTCGGTGAAAATCTCACGCCAGAATCGCGCATGGCCAGCGTCAGTGCCCGGGTCTCACTGAGCGAGAGCCCTCTGATCCACGACGCCATCAGCCAAGCCGCCAGCTCGGCTTCCGGAACCGATCCATCCGCCGCGCCCGCCGCCACAAACCCAATCTCGCGCGCGTCCAGCTCCCCGCCGTCGCGCTTCTTGCGGATGATGTCGACAACGTGGAGAGGCGTAAAAAAGTTGGATGCCATGGTTTATAACCCGCGGTGCAAGGCAATAAGAATACCGCATCATGCCAGCGTCAATGGGCAATGATGCGTTGGTTTCGCATGACACCACGCTTGACATTGACCCTCCTGTTTCCCTAAGGTTCGTCAACCCGCTGATCCAAATTCGCTACGCGCCTTTGGCGTGCAGCGGAGCCCCTGAGAGGCCGCCGCCACCAATGCGCAACCTGTCGTGGATGTATCCGAATCCGCTTATCCGGAATGCCGCGCCAGGCTTCAAGGGGCCATGTTGACCTAAAGGAGATCTGCGATGAACTGTACTGCCTGTGGAAAGACAAATCCCGACGGAGCCGCGTTCTGCGAGCAATGCGTAACGAGTCTGCGCGTGCAACCCGCCGCCGGCCCTGGTGTTGCCGCCCCGCCGCCTCCGCCTCCGCCCTCAGCGGCCCCAGCCGGGGTCACGACGGCGCAGATTGCGCAACAAGGCCAGGCGCTGATCGCCGCCATGTCGCTGGGCGAAAAGATCTCCGGCGCGGGCGCGATCATTGCCATCATTGCTTTCTTTTTGCCATGGGTTTTGGTCGCGATTCCAGTATTGCTGACGGCGGACACAGCGGCCAGTCTCAGCGGCCTCGATCTGGGAAAGACCATCGGAGCCGTGTATTTCATTCCTCTGATCGCCGCCATTGCAGCCGCCCTCTGCTACTTGTCGAGTAAAGCTGCGCCTCCTCGGAAACTGCTCATCGCCGGATACCTGGTGTTCATCGGCGCGCTGTGCGGCCCGGCAAACCTAATGGCGCTGATCTTCGTTTCCCAGGTGCACGCTATGGCCGGTTTTGGGCTTTGGCTGTTTTCGCTTGGTTATACCGCCATCGCGGCGGGTGGCATGTTGACCATCCAGGGCTTCAGCAAAAGGGTTTATTGAGTCGAGACAGATGGCGCGGTAGAGGAGTCGCGCGTCGATGAGGCTGGACTAGCATCCTACTTCAGCTTCATCTCCGATCCCAGCGGTAGCAATTCGCTGAAGATCATTGTCCGCGTTCCTTCCGCAATAGGAAATATCACGGGCGCGTTGGGCTCAATGAATTCTGCCAGCACCTGTCGGCACGCGCCGCACGGAGGGCTGGCCTTTCCATTCAGGTTCACGACCGCTACGGCCGCAATTCGGATCTTTGGGCCAAACTGGGAAATCGCTCGCACGACCGCTGCCCGCTCCGCGCAAATCGTCAGCCCATAGCTCACGTTTTCTACATTCGTCCCCGTCACCGTCTCACCGTTCGTAAGCCGCAACGCCGCCCCCACGCGGAACTCCGAGTACGGCGAATACGAATTCTCCGCGGCCTTCCGCGCCAGCTCCAGGAGCGTTTCGAGCTCCGGTTCAGTGGATTCCTTCATCGTCAATCCGCCCCCGCATGCACCAAGGGGAAGAACTAGAGGCTAATCCATCGCGACCCCTCATGTACACTCGCGCCACCGCGCACATCGGCAGGCCCGGGCTCTCTTACGATCCAATCCGGCTTTCTACCAGCGCCGCCATCGAAATATCCCGGCAAATGTCCAGACCAGCTCGAGGATCATCGGCCACACGATGACCATCGCAACGAACCATCCCGATCGCGATGAGAACCTCCCCGACGCTCCGGCATAAACCACGAGAACCAACGCCATGTTGGCGAGATAGGCCGTATTAAGCCCGGCGATGCAGGCCCGCGTGGGCGCAATCCGGCGTCGCCACAGGAGCAGCAGAACACCGCTCGTGATCATGACGCCGAAGCCGAGGACCAGTGCGGCGAAGCGCTGCCAGTCGCTGGTTCCAGCCAGATGCAGCAGGAATGGCGTCTCCACCAGTGTTGTCCCGCAGGCCGACAGGCCAACCACGATCCAGATCACGCGTCTTCCTGCCGCGGTGGAAAGCCGCTCCCAAAAAAGTGCGCGCAGCCGCAGCCAGATCATCGGAAAGGCCAGAAAGGCTGGAGCACCAGCAAGAAAGTGCCACCAGTTGCCCTGGTTGCCTGGAACCCGAAACGTCACTGCGTCCCATGGCGAGGTGTCGAACGCGAATGGCAAGAACGCGACCGCCCCCGCTGACAGCCAGACAAGAAGCGCTACTGCGTTCACCGACGCCGGACCTCGTTCGTCTTCAGGCCGCAGCTCACCGCTGCTTCGCCCAACGCTCGAAAAACCTCCCACGACGACCTCCAATTCAACCTACGAAGAAGCCGTTGATTGGGTTCCGCGGGGACGCCAGCTACTACCGCTCGCGACAGCCCAGCTAAAGGCCAAAAGCTTGGATCACCTGAATCTGCCATCGCGAAAAATAACCGACAAGGATTATTCGAGTCCGACGCGGTGTATCAGGTCACGGAACCGCGGATCATTGCGGATGGGGTCAAAGTAGGGATGAGTCTTTGCGAACTGCAGGATGTTCGACTTCTCCTGAACAGCCTGCCCGAGCGCGGCAAAGGCCTGTTCCTCATCGCCCAGACCCAGGTAGGCGTTGACGAATGCCGCAGATGGTACATAGCCCGCCTTCTTGCGCTGCTTCAACTCGGCAAGGAGCTTGAGCGCGTCAGAGCGGCGGCCGGCCAGAGCGTAAGCGCGAATGAGCACGCCCTCGACCGCTGGACTGCCCTTGGAGAGTAAGAGGGCTCTTTGCAATACCACGACCGCCTCGCCTGCTTGATGATTGGCGTTGAGCGCAAATCCAAGCGACAACATATCGGCGGCATTATCCGGCTGCACTGCGAGCGCGCTTCGAGCTTCACGAATGGCCTCATCGTACCGATGGGCCTGAAACAAGATCCACGAGACGCTTCCGCCTGTTACGACCGTCGGATCAAGTTCACGAGCCCGCCGAATCCATGTGACAGCCTCGTCGGTGCGCCCCTGACAGCTTAGCCAAAGCGCGTACCCAGCGTATGCATTTGCATCGTTGGGAGCCAGTTCGAGAGCTCGCTTATGCTCGGCCTCAGCCCCCGCCCAATCCCACTCTTGCTGCAGCACGTTCGCCAGCACGTTGTGAGCCTCAGCGAGTTCCGGATCCAGCGCGAGGGCCCTCTGCGCGGCAGCGATAACCCGGGGACGTGTTTCAGCCGGAGAAATGCCGGCAAAGACGGTGCCAAGGGCGGTGTAGGATTGCGCGAGTCCGAGGGGAGCCAATGCGAATGTGGGATCCTGGCGGATGGCGGCGTTGAAATCGCCGATGCTTTCTTCGATACCGGCCTTGCCGTTTCCTTGTTCTAAGACGAACCTGCCCTTGAGATAGCTCTCATAGACTTCGGGCGCGACCGGTCGCGCCGCGATAAGCCTTTGATGCTCCTGCCCTGTGACGGTCACTTCGATCTTTTCCGTGATCGCTTGCGCCACTTCACTCTCCAGGGTGAGCGCATCGCTCAACTCGCGATCGTAGGTTTCCGACCAGAAATGTTCGTCCGACGCGCCCCGTATGAGCTGGGCAGTGACGCGAATACGCGTGCCGTCGCGAATCACCGAACCCTCCACAACAGCATCCACGCCGAGTATTTTCGCGATCTCGGGAACGGAAACCTGCGGGTTCTTGAAGCGCATCACGGAGGTGTGTGAGATGACCCGCAGATCGTGAATGCCAACCAGCCGATCGATGAGGGCCTCGGTGAAGCCGTCGGCGAGATAGTCCTGTGAAGGATCGCCGGAAAGATTGCGCAGTGGAAGGACCGCGAGAGAACGGATGGTGGCCGGGGGCTGATTTACCGGGCGATGGCGGAAGACAATAAAGACGGCGGCAAGCACGACAATCGAAGCAGTCAATGCCAACGGAATCCAAAACCGGAATCTCGAGGCCGTTTCGGCCGGATCGATTGTTTCGGAATTGGGCGGCATCGCATCGGATTTTTGGGATTGATCGGCTTTCAGGCCTCGAGTCCGACGCCAGGCGTCCAATTCCTCCGGCACGGCGTAGGCAGAGCCCCGCTGGTCGTGGAGGTGCCGGTGGACCGGCATGCCTTCACGCTTTTCCCAGCGCTGGACGGTGCTCACATCACGGTTGAGGTAGGCCGCGATCTCCTTCCAGGATTCGAGGCGCTTCCCAACCAGATTTTTTGAGATCGCAATGTCGAGCGGCCCTTCAGCCATCGCTTTCTCCTGATGGTTCAGGGATTTGGCGAACATGGTGAGCAGATTCTACCTCGGCCGGTTCGGCACGGCAAAAGACGGCATTTAGCAGCACTTCACCTTCCCGCGCAATGCCGTTTGACTCCACTGGAAAGATGCGTGACTGTGAATCCGGAAGTTCAAGCGCGAAATCGCCTCAACGCGACACCGGAGTCATTGAAGAGCAGCGGAAACACGACGCTCTTCTAACTCTGATCAGCCTTCGGCGGGTAGCGCAAATATCGTGATGGAGGTTTTCCTCATGAAAGGAATCAGGTTTATTGCAGCTGCGGGGCTGCTCTCAGGTCTAACTCTGGCTGCGAGTCCGAGCGCTCGCGCCCAGGACCCTGCTTCGCTGAGTTTTAACGGTCTGCTCAATGACTACTCGCCTTCAACGGTGTCCGGCGGCCCATGGGAAATGCATGGCCAATGGACTCTGAGTATCAACCCGTGGTCCGGAACCGCAGATTTTTCCGCGGATATGACGATGTCAGGGTATGGGAAGACCTCGATGGGCACCCCTGATCCGACGCAGGGTGGCGCGTCGGCACACGAGCACCACATCAAGTTGACCAACGTCATGGTCACATGGAATACCAATGGTTGCCCCACGTACAGCCCGGCTACCTATGGGGGCTTTCAAGTGACAGGCACCGTCAGCCTACTGACAGCCAATGGAAGCAACGCTGTATTTGAAACGCAACCACCGTCTTCCGTGTTGCAGGTCTGCGTGACCGGGGGCGAAAATGCGAACTCGATTCCCTATTCGAACATTACCCTGCAATTCCAGACCGACAGTCCCGCGATCAAGCATTTTGGCTCGCAGCCGATTCATGGAGTGGTGCGCGGGTGGAATCAAAGGTGGGACGTGCTACATCAGTTCGGTATCCATCCGGATGGGTCGAACTAGCAAGCGAATGGGCTCGAACATGGGCTCGCTTCGCACTCGCTCATTTCGCTGCGGCTCACTATCGTGGCTGACCGAATGGCATGGCTTTCCACGCTGCCCAGTCAGAATTGGCACCCGAACCCTCTTCAATTAAGTGAGCTGTGTTTTTTGCCAGACACCGAATCGCTCCGAGCGACCTGCACGTCATATTGCTGCCGACAGCAAGACCTGCAGGTCGTCGGTTTTTCCGCGTCTGAACGCATTCGCAAGAGCGCACCCACGCCATGAGTTGAAAGCTGACATTTGGGGGCTAACTCTTTTCCCCCAGTAGCCGCTCCACCTCAAAGTGCAGCCGGGTCGTAATCGCAGCTTCGGCTTCTTCCGGGCCGAAGCAAATGGCCTCGCCCACGTGAATCTCGATCGTCCCCGATCGGAACCAGCCTCGCTGGCGCGTCTTCAGCTCGCCCAGTCCCCGCATGGCCACCGGCAAGACAGGCACATAGCTCTGCTTCGCCAGCAATCCAATACCCGGCCGGAACGGCGCCATCTTGCCATCGGGCGAGAGCGTTCCCTCGGGAAAGACCAGCACGTTATAGCCGTGGTCCAGCGCCTTACCAGCGTGGGCAAAGCTCCGTTGGAAGTCGCGCTGGCGCGGCAGCGGAAACACGTTGAACAGTGCCGTCACCAGCCAATAAGCGAGAGGCCCGAAGACATAAAAGCTTTTGTCTCCCGGCTTCCATGGGTTGCGCCAATGCCGGAAGTCCTCAAGCATCTCGCCCAGCATCGCGACGGCCATCTGTCGGCGGTAAGGCCCGGGCAGCGCGTGCACGATCAGCGCTCCGTCATACGACGTGACGTGGTTGGCCACGATGAGCAACGGTCCCTCGGGAAGGGGTTTCTCCGGACCCACCACGCGTGGCTCGACCAGCAGCCACGTCATCGGGCGCAGCGCAATCTCAACAAATGCAGCGCGAATCCACTGGAACGGCTTCCACCACGGCCACTCGGGATAGGCGAAATGCGGCCGTCCCACATCACGCGGCATTTCTTGCTGCACCGCGGGCTGCCTCGCCCCTTGCAACGTTTCGTGAGCTTGGGAATTCGTCTCCGCCGCTGTCGCACGGTCGCTCCGCGCGTCGTTCCGCCGAAGGCTATCCGGTTCAACCGCAGCCGGCTGCACGGCAGTTCCTTGCGCAGGTTCTGGCTCAGTTATGACTCCGCCCGCCACCACCCTGCGCAGCTCTCCCAGCGTCTGCACTTCTTCAAGCAGGCTGGTGCCCGAAACGATTCCCAACCGCTCCTCGATCGCCGATGCCAGTTGCACGCGCCCCAGGCTGTCGAGATGCAAGTCCTCGGTCAGCCGCAGCTCATCGCCAACTCCCGGATGTGCCTCTCCCGTAATCTGCGCAATGAGCGCGAGCAGCCAGTCCGCCGATGGCCCGAAGGCGTGGTCGCCGTTCGTTGCAGCTTTGCCGCTCGAGGGCGTCGCGGCCGCGCTCTGGATGCGCTTTAGCCACGCCGCGACGGGCTTGCGCCTCACCTTTCCGGTCGAAGTCCGCGGCAGATCGGGCTCCGGCCACAGCACCCAGCGGGTAATGCGCTGGAACTCCGGCAGCGTGGCATTGGCGCGCTCGATTGCCGTCAGCGCGCAATCGCCCGACCCACGGCACGCCAGCACCGCGCACGGCTCCGACCCAGTTGGAGTGTCCATCGCGACCACCGCGCACGCCGCAATGTCGGGTTGTTCCTCGATCGCCGCTTCGATGTCCTCTGGGTGAATGTTTACGCCGGCAGCGGTGACAATAACCTCGCTTTTCCGGCCCAGAAATTTAAGCTCGCCACTCTCCGTCCGCTCCGCAATGTCCCCCGTCGCCAGCCACTCGTCCTCGCGCGGGCGCATGGCTCCGTCTTCCCATGTGGCGGAGGAGATGACTGCGCCGCGCACCAGAACTTCGCCGTCGGGGCCCAGCTTCACTTCGCTGCCCGTGACTGGCTTGCCGATCGTTCCCTCGGCCACATGAAAAGGATGATTGAGCGTAATCATCGCCGTGGTCTCCGTCATGCCGTAGCCCTGCACAAGCACAAATCCCAGCGCGTTCCAGAATTGCTCCAGCGGCCCGGGCAGCGCGCCGCCGCCGCAAACAAAAGCCCAGAACTTCAGCCCGAACTCGCGATGCACTCGGCGATAGCGCCACCAGCGCCGCCCCGGACCGATCTTCTCGGCCGACTCTTCTACGCGCTCAGCCAATCCATCGTGCGTCACTTCCAAGTGTGTCTTGAGCAGCGCCAAAACACGCGGCACTGCAGCCAACACAGAAATGCGCTCGTCGTGGATCTGCTCGATCAGCCGCGGCGCTGCCAGCCTGCTCTCGAAATGCACTTCGGCCTGGAGAAGCGGTGGAACCCAAATGCCCAAGGCTTGGCCAAAGACATGGCTTAGTGGCAGCGTATGCAGGATGCGCAGCGGATGAACGAGACGTTCGTAGCGCATGTAGGGTTTGGCGCCGTCTTCGATTGGAACCATGCTTGCCAGCACGTTGCCATGAGTAAGAACGATTCCTTTCGGGTCGCCCGTAGTGCCGGACGTGAAAAGAATCTCCAGCGGGGTCTCGTTCGAGAGGCCAGGTATGGCGTCAATCTCCTCGGACGGGAGCTCGCTTTGCCAATCTTCGAAGGCAAGCTTGGGAGGGTTCAAGCTGTCACGCACTGCGGCGAGTTTGGCCAAAAGCACTGCGTCGCCGATAATCAGCATCGGTTTCACGTCTGCCGCCACACGCGCCACAAATTCAGCGGTCCCAAATGCATCGAGCGGCACGGCAAGCACGCCGCGCAGCACGCAGCCGTGCAGGGTGGCGAGCCATTCAGCGCTGTTCTCCCCCCAGATAAGGACGCGGTCGCCCTTGGTGATGCCTCGCTTTTCGAGCAACGCGGCAAAACGCCCTGCAAGCCGCGCCAGCGTGCCATACGTCGTTACGCGTCGGCGATTCCCCTGGTAGCGCACCACCGCGATCTCACGGTCAAAGCGGCGAAAGTCATCGATGATTGTGGCCAGATGATCGCGCATCGCGGTTATAGCTACAGCATTTTCGATTCTGGTCTTTGCGGAAAGCTGCAGGCAAAGTGGCTTCTTCTAAAAGAAGAAACCTCCCTGCATGCCCCAAAAGCGGCAACAAGTGAGTCGAAGATGCTTTCGTTCATCGTAGCAGCGGCACGTTGACTAACTGAGAAATGATGTTTACACGTGCGGCCTTACAGATAGGAAAATCCGCTATGAAGTATCCAATAAACAGCTTTGTTTGCCCGGATCTGGTGCTGGGCGGAGTCTTTGGAATAGCGGGCAGCATAGCCCCCGCGCCCAGCCTTCGCACCGCCCTTCCCGCGTTGGATGCGGTGGGCCTCGAGACTAAAGCATTCATTCTCGCGTTCAACTGGCTCCGCGAGGATACTCAGGCCGTCGCGACAGGATTTTGATGGGTGCTTCATTGCCCGTGCCTGCGATACCGGCGGGAACTGGACGATAACGTTATCACTACCAGGACCTTGCTCACACAGGGCGGGAGTCTCAGAGTAAGAACTCATAGATGATGATAGCAACCCGAAATAGAATCAACGCCGATTTTCTGCGCCTCGCAACGAATTTTTCCTGAAAGAAATCCGACTTGAAGAAGCAGATTGTGATACAAATGGTAACAATCTCATCCGCATGGGAACGCTCTCATCGGTCGAGGTTGCCGGTGTTTGTGGTGTCCGATTTCCTGGATAGCCGTGTTCTTACGTTCGATGTCGGGGGCAGCCACGTTGCCGCTGCGGTTTGTTGCGCCGCGAACTTCAGCCTCGGCTCCGTCGCCAGTGCGCCTTACGCATCGGTGTCCACTTTTCGCGCTTTCCTCGATCTCCTCCACAACCTGGGAATGAAAGCCCAAATTGGCGGCGAAGGGGTCATCGGGGCGATGCTTGCTGTGCCCGGGCCATTCGATCTTCAGGCTGGGGTGAGCCTGATGCGCCACAAATTGCCCTATCTCTATGGAGTCGATCTGCGCCAGGGGCTAGCCGAACGATTTGGTTTTGAGCCCGCCCACGTACGCTTTCTCAACGACGCTGATGCGTATCTGCTGGGCGAAATTGGCGCCGGAGCGGCGCGCGGATTCAGCCGCGCCGTTGGACTCACCTTGGGAACAGGAATCGGCTCAGCTTTTGCGGTCAACGGTCAGCTCGAAACTGAGGGGCCCGGTGTGCCCAGCGGCGGCGAGATTTGGAATCTGGCGTACCGGGGCGGAACCGTGGAGGACTTCATCTCATCGAGGGCCATCGTAGGAAACTACGAGCGCTGCACTGGTAAGAAGCGCGAAGTTGTGGACCTGGCTGACGCCGCTGAGTCCGATCCGGCCGCGCAACAGGCCTTCACCGAGTTCGGCCAGCATCTTGGTGTAGTGATTCGTACGCTCCTTGATTCGTTTCACGCGGACGTAATCGTACTGGGAGGCGGAATCTCCCGATCTGCCAATCTTTTCTTGCCCGCAGTGCGGGCCGAGATCGGCGATTCCACGACCCAGTTACGCGTCTCGGAGCTCAAGGACAAAGCCGCGCTTGTCGGCTGTGGCGTAGCAGCCTTCCGCTCAGAGAACGGCACACCGGATCTCGGCAAATCCACTCCGGTGCAGAACGCCGCACTCTGAAAACCGTCTCTGATCAGACCCCCGCTACTGGTAAAACGTAACGATGCTCTGCGCGGGAAGCGTGTAGCTGAACTGCCCACTCGAAACGGTGACCGCGGTCTGTGCCGCCAACCCTGCGGATGACGTGGATTCATAGGGCGTCAATGAAGTCACGCCGCTTCCATTGTTCAGCACAAAGGTCAGACTCTCCGAAGTCTTATTGGAGTTGAGGACCA
>Ga0181538_10006461_pt1 | contig 10123 bp, 10 predicted proteins | sample PEATcosm2014_Bin_40_FD_119773 | JGI IMG/M metagenome (GOLD analysis project Ga0181538, IMG submission 119773) | Peatland microbial communities from MTU Mesocosm Facility, Houghton, MI, USA - PEATcosm2014_Bin23_30_metaG | ecosystem: Environmental > Terrestrial > Soil > Wetlands > Peat | place...
TACGAGCACGCTTGCCGCTTGTTCCTCGGCAAGTTTCGTAATTCGCGGGAGGCGGATTTTGCGTTACGTTGTAACGCAGCCATTGCCGCTTCCGGCGGCTGTCAACAGAGCGAACTGGTTTGTCATGTTGGTTCCTGGGTTGACCGAATCAATCGGTCTTCTGCCGCAGTCCGTTGGTGGTCTGCTCGGAAACGGTTTTTTCAATGGATTTCCGATCGCTGATTCTGTCCCGTGTCGCCAGCGCTATAAGAGCCGAAAATGTTGAGCCGATCAAAACGGCCACGATCACGAATCCGGTTTCAAGGCGGTCCACCTGGCGTTCCAAACGATCAATGCGGCCATTGCGAATGTAGTAGTTCTGCCACTCTACATTGATTCTGTTCGCCCGCTCCATTTCCGCCAACCCGTTGGTGCCGCCAGCCGGTGGTAACACCACCATGCTCATGCCGGTCATCTCAGTCAAGAGTAAATACAAAATCAGAATGATAGTTTTCATACGTGGAATGTGGGATTGCTTCTATGGAATCTGCTTATTGATCCTTTTCCGGCCAAATGCCTAACCGCGCCATTCGCGGGTCCACAACCCGCGCAATTTCCGTCATGGCCGTGTGGCGAATGGCGGCTGCGACACTCGCTGCGGCGGGCGCAATATTTGGCACCGTGGCGGCGAGTTGCCGCATCTCGACCACGGCTCCGTCCGCCACCTTGTGTGCCGAACCTGCTGAAAGCTCATCGGCACTGTCACGAATAGTTTGCACCCAACTTTTAACACGGTAACGCAGTTCAGCGTCAAACTTGATGGGATCCTTGTGCGCAATGTGTGCCAGGTAATTCTCTCTTGCCCTGATTCGTCTTAGATGTGCGCGGCTCATAGAGGTTTCCTCTGGCAGGCCCTCGTCCAATGCAACCGTGGTTACTTATTGGTGGAGGGCCTAATCGCTTTCGGTGTTCACCGATGGTTCGGCTTGCGTTCAAGACCTTTTAGCTTGATCCATGCCAAGTTACCGAACGCCATGAACGAAGCACATAAGTCGTTGAGGATGCAGCGTATTTGCGCAAAATCTTGCGAGATGGAATCATTGCGCGCACACACGTAATCTCCCGACGTAATCTTTTCATTGCTAAAGCGATTACAACGTAACTTGACCATTCCGTATCCGACATAAGATAGAGCGCGGCGAGTGCAATCATCCGATTCGACAGCCTTAAACGGGCGGAGGGCTGGTGCAATCGGTTTCAGCAACAACCAAGAACGACCGGTGGCGAAGTGCGGTAGTGTAGAATATGCGTCCGATATGTCCGGGCTGCGGTCCGTGTGCAAAATGAATCATCCCGATGAGAATTACTAATCTCAAAAGCCCGTCCGAATTGTCCGGCTACTTCCAGCCTACGCCCTTCCAACCGCGTTGTGCTTTTCCATTCGGACCCGCTATGTCGTTTCGCCGACTGGCACCTAGTTCACGGCGCACCGCTTCCTCCATCAGTCCAGTGAAATGCGCTTTGGGCATTGTGTCCCAGCCGTGCCTGACACAGTAATCCGAGAACCGTTCATACACTTGGTCCGCGGTGAGTGAACCAGTCGCATCTTTTCTCAGGCAGTCCCGGACAAAACGGACGTGTGCCTCGCACTCGCTCAGAAGATCGTCCACGATTCTTTGCTGGCGAAGCGTGGTGCCGAGCCTCCAACCATCGTTACGGACTCGGTTCAATCCTTCCAGCATCCAGTTAAGCACGCCGGACGCTTCCCCGGCCAAGATGGTTTCCGACAGATCCGCGACCACCTTTTCCGGCGGTGGATTCTCGTACCGGACAATCCGAAGACGGCGGCGCCACGCATCCGCGTCCCCCTGGAACCGGACGCGCAGGTGAATGTTGCTAGTCAAAATCACATTAAATGCACAAATGATTTCCGGACGGGCGTTCGTGCTCTTGAATTCCAACGTCATAGGATCGCCTCCGGTCAGTGATTTGAGCACGCTGGCGCTGCAGCAATTCAAGAAATTGGGTGCAACGTCAGCGCCGTATAAAAGTGTCCGCCAGAGTAATCCTCCCATATGCTTCTCCCGTGACTCAGGTTTTATGGTTTTTTCCCAAGCAACATGCATGGCACTGCCCAGGTCCCTGAGTCAACGGGAGAAGCATTTCGTCCCAATTCAAACCGCGTCCCCAAGAGGGATGTTCGCAGCGTTGCCATGTTGTGCGGGCCGATGATCCCGCGAAGAACGCGGATAAAGGTGCCCTTTCCGCCTCCAGCCGTTCCCGTCAGGAGCATGACCACTTGCACCAGGTTCGATCCGACCAGGGCCACGCCACACCAGCGCTGGAGGAGGTCAATATCTTCCTCACACAGGGCGGGCTTCATCAGCACGTCGAGGAACCTGGGGCATGAAGCCCCGGGTACGTAGGGGATGGCCAGCTTGTTTCGCCATCGTGACGCCGGGCTGAAGGGAAGCAGTTTAAGATCTGTCAACCGAATACTTTCAGTGAGCCCCGAATCGAAAAACTGTGCGGCACTGCCAACAGTCCCTTGGCGCGCTGAAGAACTCCTCGCAGGGACGCCGTCTTCCGAAAGCGATAGATGAGATTGCCAATGTTTACCTCTTTGCCGGCTTCCTGCGCGCAAAGCAGAAGGGTCGGGCTTAAACGTGCAGCGAGTGCGTGCTCGGTCTGCTCCATGTAGAGCCCGGTTTCGGGATTGTACGCGTAGAATCGCCCCTCCGCCGCCATGTGAACCGCGGGTGCTTTGGGCGAACCGTCGCTGCTCAAGGTGCCGGCGAAGAAATCCTCAGAAATGTCGGCCACGTAGGGCTGGTCGCGACGGTCCCCTTGATTTGCAGCGCACCACCATAATTTTGTGAACCTTCGGAAACCGATTGGCAAACCAAATGTTCGGTCCTGACGAAGACGGATCGGGCGCGAAGTCGGGCACTTCCGCCGATTCAGCGGTATCGCTTTTCTCATGGATGGCGGCTGGGCTGGGATGCTCTGGCGTCGTTCTCATGCAATTCTCCTTGGCACAGGGGATGCCAATGATCTGAGAATGGTGGCTTAAAATCTCGTAATATGTTAATGTTGAACATGATGTGTCAGATTATGCCTTCCCCTCAGGGTGGCGAACGCCCAAGTGGGACGAGTTGAATTGCAACTTAAATGTTACGTTGCAACTTTAAAATTACATTGCAACTTTGATTAAGAAGGTGCATTTTATTCGTGATGAAAAATGCCAAATTCGTCGGAGAAAGGAAATTCGCTGGTGTTGATGCGGAAATCGGAAATCGCTTAATCGCGATGAAGCCTCGTGTTGCTGCTCTGCGCAGCGTCCGGGTCGCCCTGATGCAACTGGCCTATGCCTTGGCGGAACGGCCGGCATCAGCTGGCTTCTTGGTATTGCCCGACGTTTCGGTAACACCGGAACGTCTCCGCGATGAGTGGCGGCTTGCTTCGTCGGTGCTTCGTTCCGATGTGTTGAATCGATTGAGCATTTGCACAGGTGAGGCGGAACATTTGGTCGGCATACCCCAGGATCCAGATGCCGAGACGCAGCGTGCCATTTCTGATTTGATCGCAGCAGCAGGGCCACGCGCCAGTTTGAGTCTGGCCCGTCCCGAATACCCGTTCACGGTCATGGAGCTGCTCGTTCATCAGTGGTTGCTCGGTAAAGGGCCGATGACGACCAAGTGGCTAATGGAAACCGCCGGATGCAGCTACCCTACGGTCGCGACTGTTTTGCGGCGGTTCGAGCATTGCCTCGTTCGACATTCTGACAGGCGGGTGCAACTCCGCGCCTTTCCCAAGGAGGAGTGGGCGAGATTGGTCGCCGTGTCAGAAAAAGCGCGCGGCACAGTCCGATTTGCTGACCGTTCCGGGCAGCCCCGTTCACCGGACTCCTTGTTGCTCCGTCTGCAACACCAAGACCGCAAGGACATTGCTGTTGGCGGTGTCGTGGGCGCCAGACACTATCATCCTCGACTCGATATTATTGGCAGTCCACGCCTGGACATTTCACTGCACTGCCCTGGGAAAACGGCGGATATGAGTTTCATCGAAAAGCTCGACCCCGCATTGGCGCGAACGGAAAAGCGCGATGAACCTGCCTCAGTCATAGTGCATCTGGTCCGGCGTGCCGACCCGCTTTTCCAGACGGGAGAAGCAGGATTGGCCTGGGCCGATCCGGTCGAGTGCTTGTTCGACCTCCATGAAGCGCGCCTGGAGCCACAGGCGCGTGAGTTTCTCAATTCCTTCCCAACCATGAAAGACCAGATGTGAATAACGCCGAGGACGTCATGAGACTCGTTTCTCCGGCGACCGTGCTCAAGCAGATCGCCGCCGCCGTGCCGGAGGACTGTCGGGAGAATATCATCATCATTGGCAGCTTGGCAGCAGGGTATCATTTCTTTGGCGATAACGCCTCACTGATGGTGCGCACCAAAGATGCCGATTGCCTGTTATCGCCGCGCATCGAGGCCATCTCTGCCGGCGTTGCCGTCACCGAGCGGCTTTTCCAACGGAATTGGCAATTCCGGCCTGACGCCAAATGGTCTACACCGGGAAACGAATCCACGCCCGATGATCAACTCCCAGCCGTCCGCCTGAACCCGCCCGGTGTTCCGGAATGGTTTATCGAACTTTTGACTGTCCCGGAGTCCCCGTCGGACATGAACAAGCGGTGGGTTCGTCTCGCGACATCGGCTGGGCATTTCGGGTTGTGCAGCTTTGGGTTTCTTTCGCTCACAAACTACCAGCCCATTTCCACGCCTTTCGGCATCGCCATTGCCCGGCCCGAACTGATGGCCCTGGCCAATCTGCTTGAACATCCGGAGATTCGTCCTGAAACCATGAGCGGCCTGATTGCGACGCGCGAAATCAAGCGCAGCAACAAAGACCTAGGGCGAGTTCTCGCCATCGCGCGCCTTAGCGTTTCCAGAAGCGAAGACGCTTTGCTGGATTGGCCTGCCATCTGGCAGGAGGCGATGCAAGTGCGCTTTCCCGACAACTGGAGAAGTTTCATGGGCAGAACCGGCGCTGGATTGCGCCAACTTTTGAATCGCCCCAACGATTTGGATGAAGCGCGGCACACATGCGAGCATGGTTTGCTCGCGTCTGCGCCTCCTACATCGGAACAGCTCCGGCTTGTCGGCTTGCGTTTGCTTCAAGACGCGATCGAACCTCTGGAGAGAAGTGGGCGCTAGTCGGCGGGTACGCACCGAAGATGGCCCGGCTTCTTGCCAATTCAAGGTGTCGGCCTCTTATAGTCCGGAAAATACTTTTCGATCCGGTCGTGAATGTCAGGATGATTGGTCTTGAATTTGTTACTAAGGTCGCGAAATGCGCCGTCGCTTCCCTTGGATTCTTTCTCCCACAGGTTGCGCTCGCCGGTTATGAAAGCAACATCACCCATAACTGCCGAAGCAAGATCTTCGTCAATCACAGTCTCTGTCATTGCACGGAGCCCATCGCGCAAACTCTTCATTTTGTGCTCGACAGCATAGCGACAAACAGCACTGACCATTTCGGGAACATGGTTTTCGATGTTTGAACCTCGGCCTTGCTGATAAAGGAGCTTAATGTAGTTAGGCTCTGGATGATAAGTTGCGTCCAGCGTGAGGTCCCGTTCCGAAACGTTTCCTGAACGCGGATCAATGAAGCGGACCGTGAATGCTGGTGGGGAGGTGAATCCGTCCAAGCGCCTTGTTTTGACTTTGCGAGTCCGTTCCGAAGTCTCCATCTTCGCGCCTGGCTCTGCTGGCTCGCGCACCACCTCCTTCAAAGTTGCGCTGCCCAGCGCTTCTCTAGTTTTTCGCCTCACGCTTTCCAGCTCGGCAATCGTCCACAATCGAAAGCCGTTCTTCCTCAGACCTTCCCAAAATGGACGGTGCTTAAGCACGTCAACAGCACCAGCACCTGAGCCTACCTTGATCTCGGTAGTTGCATGTTGAGAAGTGCCCCCCCAGTCACCGCTCGTTCTCTGCCGACCGACGTCACCAGCCTTGTGCAGCTCCGCTACTAGCGAGAAATCAGGAAGGCTTTGCGGCATAATCTCAGCTGTCTTTTCCAGAATCACAGCCCGTTCGATGACATTGCGCAGCTCGCGGACGTTGCCGGGCCAGTGGTGGCCGAGGAGTTTTTCGCGGGCGGCGGGAGAGATGGCGCGGATGCGCCTACTCATGAGCGTGTTGTAATGACGCAGGAAGTTCTCGGCCAGGAGGATGATGTCGCCGCCGCGTTCGCGCAAGGGGGTGGGATTGATGTTGACGACGTTTAAACGGTGGAAAAGGTCTTCGCGGAAATTGTTCTGGCCGATGGCCTCGATGATGTCGCGGTTGGTGGCAGCGATGAGGCGGACGTTCACCTTGAGTTCATCGTTGCCGCCGACGCGGGTGAAGGAGCCGTCTTCAAGGAAGCGGAGGAGTTTGGCCTGGAGGGACCGGCTCATGTCGCCAATTTCATCGAGGAAAATGGTGCCGCCGTCGGCTTCTTCGACGCGGCCGAGCTTTTGGCGGATGGCGCCGGTAAACGCGCCCTTTTCATGGCCGAAGAGCTCGCTTTCGAGGAGGTTTTCGGGGATGGCGGCGCAGTTGATGCGGATGTAATTTCTTTGGCGGCGGACACTGAGGCTGTGGAGGGCGCCGGCGACCAGTTCCTTGCCGGTGCCGCTTTCGCCGAGGATCAGGACGGTGGCGTTGGTGGGGGCGACGTTTTGGATGAGATTGCGCAGCTCCAGGATCTTGGGAGATTCGCCGACGATCTGGTCCAGGCGGTAAACCTCGCGAGTATCTTGCTTTGTTCGTTTTCGGTCTATTGCGATTTCAAGAATCTTCTGTAATGAAGCCTTATAATCGCTGTTTTTGTCCAAATAGTCGTAGAATCCGGCTCGCATCGCAGCGACTACCTTTTCAGGGACCAAGCTGTCGGCATGCGCCGTTAGCATTACCAACATCATTTCAGGAGCAATTCTCCGGATGCAAGTTCCCGCCTCCAAACCATTAGTGGGCATTTTGTAATCCAACAAAGCGACATCAAAGTTGCGAAGCGTCGCTTGAGGCATCGCAATAACTGCATCGCCATCAGATACGGCAACGACCTCATGTCCTGACTTTTTACACAATTCGGACAGTGGTTCTCGCCACTCATATTGATCATCTGCAATAAGGATGTTCATAGAATTAGCTACACGGAATGTGAATTTTAACCGTTACGGCAGGTGCCGCGACAGCAGAGATGTCCCACCCCAAATGATACAGACTGCGTTTCACAATCTCCAATCCACTTGGCTCAACCTCTGTGTTAGGCGTTTGTGCAACACCATTCAGGTAGTCGACCCATTGTCGCTTCCGAGCGGGCCACACTTCGTCCTGAGAAAACGCAACGAGGCGTGATTCGCTCTCTCGATATAGAGCAACCTCGAAAGTTCTCGATTGTGAGTGATCATAGGCACTTCTAGCAGCATTGTGCCAGAGATTCCAGAAAACAAGAAAGATGTCCTCGATAGCATCCTGTGGCGGCATGAAGTCCGCTTCTGGTTCAATACGTAGATGCGCGTGGGCTACTCCAGAAGTCTCTTTTTCTTTGAGCCATCTCAAAATGTCTGCTACGCCCTTATTCTGTAGAGGCCAATACTTTTTGTTCATAACGAGGTCGAGTGTAGCAAAAAGCACATCGGATGTCTTTTCAGCATCTGCGACAAATGTTCGACTTTTCCCGGAGATTTGAGTATCATCTTGAATTAAAGCCGCATGCAGTAGTGGTCCCGGATTAAGATTTACAATGCTATGCCGATGACCCAGGAACCTGGCGCGAATGCGACGCTCTTCCTTTGCAAATGCTGCCTTCGCTCTTTCGCACGCTTCCTTGGTGTCAAGCCCGCCTAGCGGGTCATAAGTCCATTCTGGATTAAAGTAGGGGTTAGGCTCTGTGGCGATCAGAACACGCCTTCCGTCCGGAAGATCGATTGGTTCACCAGCTCCATCAGTGTTGTCCGTCAAGTAGATACGAGGAAACGGCAGATTCCGAAGCAGGGACATGCTTCGTTGGTTGAACCGTGACACGATTGACTGCAAATCAGACTTGGCGATCTCATCGGCAAAAAGTCTCTCAATAACATCGAGGTATAGGGCTTTAGCTTCCGTGCGGAGCATAGCACCGATCCGTGGTATTACATCATGGTAGAAGTGAAATATGTCATACCAATGCGGTCGATCTGAATCAATGAACCTGAGCAACACAATCCATGGCGAACCTTCGATATGAATGGGAACGTAAATCCGATGCTTGGATGCCAGATTCTTAAAGCTGTGCCACTTTGCTTCGTTAAGCTCGTCTGGAATTTGCAGCGGTGCTGCCAATGTCACGGTTCCGGTGTGAAATGCATCTTCGGCTCCTTTGCCAAAGATGCGCAGAAACATTTTAGCCACGTCCGTCGTCGCTTCAGGTCCATTCCTTAGAAATTCATGCTGCTCTTTTGTAAGCACGCTCTGAGGCTGACGGATAAGTCGTGTTGGCTGGGATTCTCTTGCGACCAAAGCCGTGAAGACGAATGAGAACAGGTTCGCGCCACACGATGATGCTGGATCTTTCAGCCGCATATGAGGCAAGCCTTCCAAAAGTTTGCTTATGGTGTTTAGAACACGTCTATATGCCGTATCCCAGTCTCTTGTTTCGTCATGAGTAAAGTTATCGTTCTCGCGAGGAATGTATTTGTGTGCAGTGGGGGCGGGGAGAGATGTGGCTTTGGCCAATGTCTCTGCAAACACTTTACCTTCGTTTGCGCTAGTGAAATCGGGGTGGGCGAAAAGCCGCTCGAAAAGCAACCGGGCATCGTTGTCGCCCACAACCCGACCTGCAATTGAACGATAACACGCGATTGACCGGTCAGAATTCGGGATAACCACGCCGCCTTCCCTGTAAAACTTCGTCTCGATATGAGGATGGGTTGAGAAAATCGGGCGCTGCGTGTCCGCACTATCCCAAAGAGTGATTACAGTTGGATCGGGTTTGTTGAGGAGGATCTTCAGGTAGTCGCAAAACGGCAAAAGAAAGGCCTTGCCATAAAGCCAATAATCGAGGCCAAGCACAGAGCGCCGGATGAGCGTTTGTCGCTCGACTTGCTGCGACTTTGTGAGCGTTCTCGTCATTTTTGGGATTCGTGTGCCGGATGATCGCTCAAAATCCGTCCGTCTTGCAAGGTGACAATTCTGTCCGCAAATAACTCAACCCGGTTCAGATCATGCGTCACATAAACGATGGTCTTCCCCAACTTTTTCAATTCGCCAATCAGCTTGAGACAAATGCCGGCGTTAGTCGCATCCAAGGCGGCCAACGGTTCATCGAGCAAAATCACTTTGGCCGGGCGCAAACTGGCTATCAAGATTGCCAGGATTTGCCGCTGCCCGCCCGACAGTGTCTTTGCTTGTTGTTGCAGTCGTTCAGCGAGACCCAGAGGCAGCAGCAAAGAACGGTTTCTGGCGGCCAAAGTCTTGCGATTCAGGCGGTGGAGGCGCGCCTCTTCGTCAGCCAACACCAGGTTCTCAAAAAGCGTCATCGTTGGCACACTGCCAATCAACGGATCCTGGTGGACATGAAAAACTGCATTCGCAATATCCCTTGGCCGCAACTTGCCTGCCGGTTTCCCTTCGATCAAAACCTCGCCTTGCTCCGGTGCCAACAGGCAGCTCAAAACCCGCAGGAGGGTCGTTTTGCCGCTGCCATTGGGTCCCGTAACAATTAGCGCCTGGCCAGCCGGAATCTTCAGGCACATTCCATCAATTGCCCGGACTGTTTGTCCCCAGCGCGAAAATGTCACCAGCAGGTCGTGAACCTCGACAATGTCAGGACTGTTGTTCATTTGAGATCCTCGAGAAAAAGCTGTCCGTTCTTTGTCCCTCGCAGCGCGATTACCAGGAGAACGAGCACGGCGGTGGCAAGTTTCAAATCCGTTGCGGCTAATCCCAAGCTCAAGGCGTAACTCACCAAAACTTCGTAAACCACCGCACCTATTACAGCGGCCAGAAGCACGTATGATTGGTAGGAAAACCACTTTTCGGGGACCAACTTTTCACCAATCGTCATTGCGGCCAGTGCCAGGATCAGCACTCCCTGTCCCATCCCCACGTCGGCAAATCCTTGA
>Ga0181538_10006463_pt1 | contig 10123 bp, 8 predicted proteins | sample PEATcosm2014_Bin_40_FD_119773 | JGI IMG/M metagenome (GOLD analysis project Ga0181538, IMG submission 119773) | Peatland microbial communities from MTU Mesocosm Facility, Houghton, MI, USA - PEATcosm2014_Bin23_30_metaG | ecosystem: Environmental > Terrestrial > Soil > Wetlands > Peat | place...
CAGCGTCGTGCGAATCCAGATCGAGCGCGGCCACCAAGTCCACACCCGAGGCCCGTATGCGCACGTCCGGCACCCGGGGTACCTCGGGATGATCGGGTTCTTCGCCGCCGTCCCCTTCCTCCTCGGTTCCTGGCTGAGCCTCGTTCCCATCACGGCTGGCGTCGCACTCCATGTCCTGCGCACCGCACTGGAAGACCGCACGCTCCTCGCGGAGCTTCCCGGCTACCGCGACTATGCGGCACGAGTCCGGTATCGTCTCTTGCCTAGAATCTGGTGACCATGGGCGACCGCGCCAGTCTCCAATCCCTGCCTCTTCGCATTCTTGAGCGGTCTCACGAGATTCGCGACATCGGCTGCGCAGTTCTCGGCTGCGCTCTGCTTCACCTTCGCCTTGTCAGCGCCTGGCTGCCATTTCGACACTGGAGACGACCCCGACCGTCTAACCTACAATTGCTCAAGCGTACATGAAAAAAGCCGTAGAATATAGGAGGTTCTCAGTGCGTTGCGCCCCGATCGGCGTAGCAGAACTAACTTGGCTCACACTCCCACTTTCGGGTTGGCAGCAGTCGCAACAACCACCCTGCTTGCGGCTTGTGTGAACCTCACGCAGCCGCCCTGGGGGCAGGCGAATGATGCTGGCGACACGGGCGGAGGCGCGGTCGCGGCAAGGGGCGGCAGCGGTGGAGCGGTCGTGGTTGGACCGGATGCTGCGAACGGCGGTTCGGGAGGAGGTGTCGCGACGAGTGGCACGACGACGGGAGGGGCAGCGACGGCCGGAACGGTTGGAGCGCCGACCACGGGTGGGGCGGGCGGATTGCCGGCGACGGGTGGAACGACAGATGTGGCGATGGGTGGGGCCAGTGGATCACCAGCGACAGGCGGAACGACAGAAGAACTGACGGGCGAGTCGGGTGGATTGCCGGCGACAGGCGGAACGACAGGTGGAACCAGCGGGACGCCGATGGGTGGGGCGACGGGAAACGTCGCACTGGATGCGGGGCCGGTGACAGGCGCGTCTGGGGATGGCGGGATTGACGTCCCATCCCCTGCCGACGCCAATCAGCCCGTTGACCAGGCGACGGGCGGAACCGGGGGTGCGAGGACCGGCGGAACGGGAGGGACTGCTGCGGGTGGCACCGGGGGAACGGTCGTGGTGGACGCGGGGCCGGTGGCAGACACAACCTCACCTCGGGATGGCGGGATCGACGTTCCGTCGGACATCGGAACCGGGGGCTCTGGCGGCGCCGGAACAGGTGGAACAGGCGGTTCCGGAACGGGTGGAACGGGTGGAACAGGCGGAACGGTAGGGACAAGCGGCGCAGGTGGAACGAGTGGAATAGGCGTGGTGGATGCGGGGCCGGTGGCAGGTGCAACCTCGCCTCGCGATGGCGGGATCGACGTTCCGTCGGACATCGGAGCCGCGGGCTCCGGTGGCGCCGGAACAGGTGGAACAGGCGGTTCCGGAACGGGTGGAACTGTCATGGATGCTGCGATTGCGCCAATGATCATCAGCATCGACTTCGTGGGGGGAGTGCCGGTTGGCGATTCTGGAGTAACTGAAACCGTCGTCATGGCCGCCAGTGAATCCGCAGGAGTCAAGCCGGCCACACATTGGAACAGCGCCGCGAGCAACACAGGCACGCTGTCATCGCTGGTGTCGGCAGATGGCACCACCACCTCCGCGTCCGTTGCTTGGGATTCGCCTGTGGCGAGCGGGGAGACGTCAGCTACCTGGAGCCTCTCCTGGACCGACGCCCCGGGCGACGTGCGCATGATGAATGGGTACCTCGATCCCAGAGCGACTGCGTCGCCAGCGACGATCGATGTCACCTTGCCCAGCTCAATGAGCGGCGGATACGACGTCTACGTGTATTGCTATGGAAATATCGTCGGCGTGAAGAATCGCACCTACCAATACACGATCGGAACGACGACACATAGCTTTACACAGCAGGGACCGTCTGCCACGACCTTCCCAGGATATATGGAGGCACCTGAGGGTGGCACGGGTAACTATGACTATGTCGTCTTTCAGAACCTGACCGGAACCACCTTCACGTTGACGGCGACTCCGCTATCATCGACGTCGGGGTCAGTGCGTGCCCCGGTCAACGGCATTCAAATCGTGTCCCCCTCTGGGTCATAGGCGCTCCTCGCGGAGCTTCCCCGCTACCGTGACGTTGCCAGGGATTTGGTGACTGGCCGCGACCGCAGGAATCTCCGACCTCTACTTCTTGAGCGTCTGCGCGAGCTTCACGGCCTCGGCGACGCCCTTCTCCGCCGCGGTCTTCTTCACCCTTGCCCGGTCCGCGCCCGTAAGCGACTTCAGGGCACCCAGGTACTGCCCCTGGAGCTTCCGCGCCCGCGCCACCTTCGGCGTGGCCTTCTTCGCCTTCTTGGGCGTCGCCGGCCTCGCCCCTGTCGCGTGGGTGACCATGCCTGCCCGCCGCGCCTCCCGGTACTTCCTGATCTTGGCCTTGGCCACGTTCTTGTGCTCCTTGCAGACCATGCCGAACACCGGCGCCGCCGGGTTCTTGCAGCCGGGCACGGGACATAGCTGTTTCCTCCGTGCTGGCGCGGGCACGGAGGCCAGGGTCAAAGGTGCCGTGGCCGCCAGGTGCTTCGGTGGACGGCCTGGTCCGCGCTTCTGCGGAACCCCGAAGGCGCCGGCAAGGGCGGCCTGGATTCGCTGGGCTACGGCTGCTTCCACTGTGGCCACGAGCTGCTGGGTGAAGGTTTCGATCTGAGCGGTGATGTTCGGGTCGGTGTTGGGCATTGGTTTTCCTGAGTATCTGTTGGCCGGCAATCGTATGGGGCAAATTGGGGACACGCAACCAGATTGGAGCGGACGGCGGTGTCGGCCAATGCTTGGCCGTTTCGCGGCCCGTCTCGCAGGGCCGCGGACAGGCCCCAGGGTTTGCAAATCCGGTTTGCCTCCAGTAGAAGGAATCCCGTCGGCTGGGGTCCCAAGACATTGCATTCTGGCCGGCTGGGAAAGAGAGAGCATTGATGTCACGAGTCTCGGGAATGCTGTGTGCAGTCCGACTGCGCGCTGACCGTTGGCTTTGCGTCGCAACCCTGTCTGGTCTTGCTTTCGGCTGCGTGGAGCAGGCCGAGGAAAAGCCGACCAAAGAGGACGAGGAATACGTCAAGAGCAACCTGCTGGCCTCAGACCCTACGCCGGAGTTTGCGACGCATGCGGACCTAGACGGCAAGATCGAGTACCTCGGCATGGACGTAGCCCCAAACCCGGCGGCGCCCGGCAAGGACGTTCATCTGACCCACTACTGGAAGGTGAAGTCCGTGCCCGGCCACGAGTGGAAGCTGTTCACCCACATCAGCGGCCCCAAGGAGCAGGGATTCATCAACGTCGACCACGTGCCAGTGAGCGGCAAGTACCCGGTGTCACGCTGGAAGGCAGGCGACATCATCCGCGACCAGCACTCGTTCCGCCTGCCGCCGAGCTGGGCCTTCAACAGCTTCAACGTGTACGTGGGGCTTTGGCGGGGGCACGAGCGCATGGCCATCAAGTCCGGGCCGCGGGACGAAAACCGCGTTCTGGCTGGGACCGTCCCGGTTCAGGTCAATGAGCCGTCCGCGATCAAACGGTACCCGGTGCGCAAAACATCCAAGCCCATCAAGATTGACGGCAAACTGGACGAGCCGGCGTGGAAGGCCGCTCCTTCGACCGGATTGTTCGTGAACATCATGACCGGCAATCCGGCGCAGCCCAACACCGAGGCCAAGCTACTGTGGGATGACCAGAATCTCTACATCGCGTTCGAGAACGTCGACACCGACGTGTGGGGCACGCTCACCGAGCGCGACTCCAAGCTGTGGACCCAGGAGATGGACGAGGTGATGATTGACGCCAACGGCGACGGCAAGGGGTACATCGACTTGCAGGTGGCTCCCAACGGCACCATCTTCGATGCCTACCTGCCCTCCTACCGCCAGTACGAAGACAGCTTGGACCCCAAGCGCAAGCCCTATGATTGGAACTCGAAGCTGAAGGCGGCGGTCAAGGTCGATGGCACTCTCAACAAGCGCGACGACCAGGACAAGGGCTGGACGGTGGAGATGGCGCTGCCGCTCGCGGATGTGAACGGGTTGGACAGCAACGGCGTCAAGGTCCCGCCAGCCATTGGCGACAAGTGGCGCCTCAACATGTTCCGCACGGAATCGCCCGAAGACGCGAAGTCACAAACGGCACTGGGCTGGTCGCCGCCTATGGTCGGCGATTTCCACAAACTGGATCGGTTCGGCGAAATCGTGTTCGTCGGGGAGAAGGGTGAGTTTTGGGCGGCCAAGGAGAGCCCGCTGAAGGGCGGAAAGAAGGACGAGGCCAAGAGGGAGCCGGCCGGCAAGAGTGCCGAGAAGAAGCCGGCCAAGAAGTAGCGCAGGCGTATGATTGCCGCGACGAGTATCCGAATCCCCATTAAGTCGCCATTTTCCCGACCCCACTCATCACGGCAATGAGAAGGGGAACAAACTGGGAGAAACGGGTCACAGGTCATGAACCCGCCTCTGGTGAGCGCAGGAAACACCCGGGAGTCCTGTCTGCCTGCAATGCTCTCGCGTCTGCACCCAAGATCGGTGATAGTTTTTGGGCATGTGGGGACCATGGGTACGCCCCGCCGACGAGATCCACGAACCCAAATCGGTCGGTGATTCACACATGCTTTTCTCCACCATCGTAGAAAACGGCGCGGCGGTTCTTCGCATCGAGGGCGAACTCGATGCGGGCTCGCTCTCCGACCTCAGGCCGGCCCTCAGTGGCATGTCCGAAGGACAGCCTCCGCCTCCCCGGGTGGTCGTCGACCTGTCAGCTCTTCGCCTCATCGACAGCTCCGGTGTAGGTGCCATAGTTTCCCTGTACAAGGCTGTCCATGCTTACGGGGGTAGCCTGACCATCACGGGTGCTCAGGGACAGCCGCTGGCCATCCTTCGTCTCCTGCGCCTGGACCGCCTTCTATCCGATCTCGCGCCTTGGCCCCGCTAATTATGCAAGCCGCTGGTTGAGCTTCCCGCTGGCCGTCGTCGAATAGCTTGGAGACGATCGAGTAGAAGAGCGGGATTTCGGCCGCGCCGAGCGCGATCGCCCTATGTCGTCAAAGCCGATGAGATCAGATACTTGGACATAGATGGCGCCGCGCTCGACGAGATCGCCAACTCGCGCTTCTCGAAGATCGTCTACACCAAGTCGAGTGGGCGGTTGATCAGCAAGTTCGAGGCTAGGTTTGAGTTTGTCTCCCGACAGAGGAGCACGCCAGATCTTGGCTATGATCTATCAGTGGTCTGAGAATACCCTCAGAATTCTGAGGGTACGCTGGTGGATCGACGGTCGTAGTCTCACCTGCCGCCAGAGACCATAGCCACGTCTTTGCGAGGAAATTCATCCTACAACCTCGGCGCGAGGCGCGGCACGCCGATTGCTGTGTCGTTGAGCACACGGAAATCTCAATTTGGAAAATGTCCGCCTGGCGCATCGAGCTAACGCTTGCCTGCACAACGAGCCTCTTGCCTTTCCGGGGGCACGGGACAGAAGTGCCCTTGACCAACCGACCACTTCATAGTCGCAGGACAGGTTTAAGGAATCAGATTGATAATGTGAGGGAACCGCGACAGCGATGTCGTGACAACGTCGCATCCGCTGCAAGGTTCGGCAGTGGTTGCGCGCTACTAGGCGACGGCACGCAAGTTGCTGCATGGAGGTGCTTGCCATGAACAAGATCTACTTGGGTTTAGGCGTAATCCTGATGGCGGGGCTTGCCGGGTGCAGCTCGGCAGCCGGAACCGCTGCTGGCAACGGCCCCGGGCCAAGAGGCGCTGGTGGTACCTCTGCTGAGATAGGGACAGGAACGGGCTCAGGCGAGGCCCCATTCGGGGCAAGTGCCGCTGGCGGCAGTACCGCGGCGCCTCCGGCTGGCTTGCCATCGGAAACCGGACAGACCCTCAGCTTCCTGCCCCCGAGCGCGGGTGCTCGCTACGTGTACGTTGCCAACCCAGAGCGCGACACGGTGAGCATCATCGACTCCACGACCCTGGCCATCACCGAAGTCACCACCGGCGACACGCCGACCTACCTAGCCACCGTGCCAGGCCAGGACGTGGCTCTGGTCCTCAACGTCGGCTCGCACACCCTCAGCGTTCTGCGCGCCACCACGATGGATAACAATCCCATCGCTGTGGTTCCCAATGCCAACACCATTTCGATCTCGCCCGACGGGCTGCATGCCGTGGCCTGGTTCGACGCTTCCCAGACGAGCACCAGCACGACTCAGACAAACTCCATCACACAGACCGGGAGCAACCAGGACGTCTCGGTCATTGCCTTGTCCAGTGCCGGTGACACTTCCATCTCCATGACCGTTGGATACCTGCCGAGCGCCGTCGTGTTCTCCAGCGATGGCGCAGCGGCCTTCGTGGTTACCGGCGATGGCATCTCGTCGCTTCGCTTCGCCAATGTCACGGAGCCAGCCATCGCGCCCCTGACCCGCATCGACAACCCGGCGGCCACGCTGGTGTCCGCGGACGCCGGAGTCTCGGTGGATGCGGGCGTCCCCCAGGATGCGGAGTCATCCGTGGACGGTGGCTCTTCGTCGGATTCCGGCGCGAGTTCGATCCCGACGACGGTGCCCGCAGGGACGGACGAACCGACCGATGTGTCGGTGACTCCGGATGGGCACTACGCCATCGCTCGGCGCGACGGCACCTCGGAATTGTTGCTGGTCGATCTCTCGGCCAATGTCGTTACGTCTCTCAAGCTTTCGAGTCCCGTGACCGATCTGAAAATGAGCCCGTCTGGGACTCAGGCGTACGCGGTCTTGCGCGCCGAGAGCAAGCTCGTCGAACTCGATATTCCGGCGGGATTCACCGACAGCACCCACCGGACGACCTGGCAACTCGCCAACGAGACCGTCGGTTCGGTCACCATCAGCGCGGGTGGCAAGTACGCCGTCCTTTACACGACGGCGGTGCCCATCAAGAGCCTGGTGATTCTTGACTTGGAGGCAAGCGCAAGTTCCACTCCCCAGTTGGTGGAATTACAGAAGGCGATTGCCGCGGTTGCCATCTCCCCTGACGAAACGACCGCTCTCGTCCTGCACACCAAAGATGCGGGCAGCCCAACGGAGACTGGGCTCGATCCGGACACGCAGCTCGACCGCTCCTACGGATATAGTTTGGTTCGCCTCGCTGACGGATTCGCCAAACTCCAAATCACGCCCGCAAATCCCAACCCCTTCGCCATTACACCGCTGTCGGAGTACATCTTCGTGCTCCTACGCGACGACACCGCGGGCGTGCGTATCGCCGAGCGCATATCACTGACGAGTTTTCTCGCCAACGATTTTTCGCTGGGCAGTCCACCCACCTCGATCGCGGCGCTCTCATCCGCCATCCACAAGGTATTCGTGGGACAGGACTACTCCGATGGTCGCATCAGCTTCATCGATTGGGTGACCGGCGATGTCGATACTGTCACCGGCTTCGCTCTCAACGGAGGAATCCAACAATGAGACGCCGAGTCCTGCTCCTGTCGCTTCTGCTTTCTCCTCTTTCCGCCTGCAACGACGCCATTCCCAACCACTCGACGCCAAACGCTCTCCTTCCCACTGTGGCGCTCGCCGATCGCATGGCCTATGTCGAACAGAACTCGCACACGGCGTTTCTGCTCGATCCCGCGAGCAAGACCCTGGTGCCGCGGATGGTTTCGGTAGGCAAGGCCCCCGTCGCGGCGGTGAAACGCAACGGTCAAAATCAACTTCTCGTGCTCAGCCAGGGAGATCCCGGCTCGGCGCAAATTACTCCTGTCGCGGCTGAACTTGAAGAGATCGATGCGGATGCGAGCGTGGCCCCTGTGACCTATACCCTGGCTAGCCGATTCAATGGTCTGGCCCAGTCCCCCGATGGAAGATTCGTTCTGCTCTACCATGGGTCCTCGGCGCAGAATTCCGGCGAGTCCCCGCTTTTCAATCCCAACGAACTGGCGATCGTCGATCTCACTTTGCCGCCGTCCGTTGCGACGCAGTCGACTGTGTCCAATCCTTATGCGAAATCGATTCGCAGTCTCGGCGGTGTGCCGACGGGCGTTGTCTTCTCGCCCAGCTTCACATTCGCCAGCACGCCACGAATCCTGGCCGTGATTCTGGCCGAAAACTACGTGACGATTGTCGACATGAACAATCCCGACCGCACCGAGATCACCGTGCCACTGTCCACGGACAGCAACAGCACGCTCAGCCCCGCGCAGGTCCTATTCGATACCGTCAACCCCAACATCTACGTGCTCGCCTACGGATCGGACGACATTTTCCAGATCTCGCTCACCGACCTTGGTGCCGCCGCGCCGGCCCCGCCCAGCAATGACTTCCGCGTCTCGCTCTCGATTTTGGCTGCGGGCACAAGTCCCTCGGACATGGCCCTTTATAGTACGGGCGGCTCCACACGCCTGGCCGTGCTCGCGCCGGGCAGCCAGACCTTGGCGATCATCGACCCAAGCACCAGCAGTACCACTAGCATCGCGACGTCTATCCCAGCGAATCAGATGGTGGTCTTCAATACCAGCAGCCCCAGCGCGCCAGATCAGTCCGAGCAGCAGGCGTTGCTTGTAGACGTGAGCAGCGGCAGCACCAGCGTGCTGTTCGCGGATTTGCAAAGCATCGAAACTGCTGGGAATCTCGCTCTGGTTTCGTATCCGTTGGGCGCAAGCGCCACGTCCGTGGTGCCGCTGCTCGACCAGGGAATCGTCGTGCTGATGTACTCCCAGTACTCGGCCAACGCTCTTTCGGTCGTGGATCTGGCCAAGCGCGAGCTTTCCCCAATTGGCGCGGGCAGTGGCCTGCAAGGTTCCGTAATCGATTCCACTGCGCCGAGTCGGCTGTGGAGCATCGATTCCGGTGCCCAGTACGGGCTGTGCTACCTCAACCTGGTGGCTCGCACTGGACAGGCAAGCCTTTCCACCGGCGAGATCTGGTTGGACCAAAATATCACCAACATTATTCCTCTTGGCCAGGCGAGCAGCGATGGACACCGCTACCTGGCGGTGGAACAGGATGACGCAAACAAAGTCGGGAACGTGACCCTGGTCGACGCGGACAATCCCGACCGAACCTCGGCGAGAACGGCCTACGGCTTCCTGCTGACAAACTACCTGGAGCGAGGACAACCATGACCACGACGAAGACGTTGACCATGCGTGCGACCTTCGCGGGGGTTTTGTTTCTGACGCTGCCTTCCGCCTTCGCCGCCGCGCAATCGGAAACGGATTCGAAGGCTGCTTGGCCCCACTTGAATCAGCCCACGCCACCGGCTCCAGAACTGCGGCAGACGGCTCCGACGCCACGGCATTGGTCTTGGGATCCTTCGCGCTTTGGCGTTGCGCTTGAGATAAGAACAACCTGGCTTCAAGACAGCGTCGCCAAGCGACTGACAGGAAGCAACGTATCCTCTGGAGAAGGCATTTCTCTGCAATGGGACGCCCTTCGCTTAGAACGCATCGCCACGGTTTCCCTGGATCTCGGCTGGCTCACTACCTCGACCTCGACGAACCAGGATTTCTCTGGATTGGCGGAGGGGCTAACGAGCAATATGTTTTCCCTCGGGCTCAGCGTTCGCCACCACTTGCTCCCCTGGCTCGCACCCTTCGCGCGAGTCGCGGGTGGCATGGGTTGGGACAGGCTGACCGTGGGCACCGGCACAGGAGACCTTCATGACGAGCGTGTCTTCGGCCAAGGCTCCCTCGGTGGTGGTCTTTTCCTTCGATCGCCCAGGCTACTCCTTGGGGCTACCAGGGCCGCACCGGAAGTGGGCCTGGTGGCCTATGTCGAAGGAGGATATCTTCTCGGAACCAGCAGCGACTTCACCTTGACATCCCAGCCGGCGACCGCGGCGTCGTCCCCCATTCCCACAAGCCCGGTGGCCATCGGCAAGGTCGGACGAGATGCCCCCTACCTGCGCGTCTCGGTCGGCATCGCGTTCTGACGTTCGAAGAGCGCCCAACTGGGCACCAGAACATTCTGGAGTTCTGGCGTCGCAACGGCAACCCAGCTGCGCACCAGAACATTCTGGAGTTCTGGCGTCGCAGCTGCAACGAGCGCGAAATTGCAGAAGAAATTTGCCC
>Ga0181538_10006470_pt1 | contig 10117 bp, 3 predicted proteins | sample PEATcosm2014_Bin_40_FD_119773 | JGI IMG/M metagenome (GOLD analysis project Ga0181538, IMG submission 119773) | Peatland microbial communities from MTU Mesocosm Facility, Houghton, MI, USA - PEATcosm2014_Bin23_30_metaG | ecosystem: Environmental > Terrestrial > Soil > Wetlands > Peat | place...
ACGCGGGCTTCCTGCTGCGCCAGAGTGAAACGACCTCTCTCGCCGCCCCATCCAGCAATACCTTACATCACTCTCGCCTATTTTCGTCCTTCGTTGCCGGGCTGAAAGCACGGTGAGCTACTCATATCTCAGCGCGACCATAGGATCGACCTTGGTTGCTCGCCGTGCCGGAATGTAGCAGGCAAGCCAGGCTACTATCAGAAGGATTAGCGAGACGCTAACGAATGTTGCCGGGTCAGTGGGCTTGATGGCGAAAAGCATGTTTTGCAGCAAGCGAGTGAGTCCAATTGACGCTCCCACGCCGATTCCTGTTCCGATCAGCACCGAGCGAAGTCTTTGCCCCACCACGATTTTCAGCACATCGCCACGTTCGGCGCCCAAAGTCATTCGGATGCCTATCTCATGCGTACGCTGGCTCACGGAGTAGGACACCACGCCATAGATTCCGACCGATGCCAGGATCAGCCCCAGCGCGGCGAATGCGCCCACGAGAAGCATGCTGACCCGCCGCGGCGTCATGGATTGCGTGCGCAGGTCTTCCAACGTCATCAGGTCGTGCGGGGGCTGATTTTTGTCGACGCTCGCAACCTGGCTGCGCACAGCCGAAGTCCACAACCCGGGGTTTCCGGCGGTGCGCACGAGCACGGTCATGTAAGGTTCGCTTGCCTGCGAGAAAGGAAGGTAGACCTTCGGATGTGGCTCCGCCTCTGCCGAGTCCCGAGCATTGGCCACGACCCCCACAATGGTTAGCCACTCCTTCCTGCGAACCCAGCTCACGATCCTTCCGCCAAGACATTTCCCTCCGCCGCAATAGCGGCGCGCGAAGGATTCATCGACAATCGCCACGTTCAGTGAGGTTTCATGGTCAGCTTGCGTAAAATAGCGCCCTTCCATGAGCGGAATCCCCATCGCACGGAAATAATCCGGACTCACCGCTGTGGTTCTTGCATCCGTTACGTTTACAGAGTGTCCTTCGACGTTCAGAGCCGTGGTCACCGAAGTCTCGCGATTTCCCAAGGGAGGACAACTGCTGCCCGCCACCGCTTGGACGCCTTCGAGGCCTCTAATCCTTTCCATCAGTTGCTGGAAGAACGCCGCTTGGACATTTGGCGTGGCGTATTCGGAGGGTGTTAGGTCTACCGTCATGCTCAGGACGTTCTTTGATCTGATTCCCAAGTCGATCCCACGCACCCGCAGGAAGCTGCGGAACAGCAAGCCGCCGCCGACCAGAAGCATCATGGCTAGGGCAGTCTCGGAGATAAGGAGCAAGTCGCGGAAAAGCACGCCGGATCGAGGTTCGGAAGCGCTACGACCCGCCTCTTTCAGTACCTCATTCAGCGAAATCCCAGACGCCTGAAGCGCAGGGGCCAGGCCGAAGGCCAAGCCGGTGGCCACGGCCAAGGCCAAGCAGAAGCCCAGGACGCGATAGTCGAGACTGATGGGTTCCAGCGTCGGGAGGTTGGAAGAAATAAATGTGACCAGCAGGTCCTTCGCGGAGCGCGCCAACGCCAAGCCGAGCACTCCGCCCAACAGGGCCAGCAGTCCGCTCTCCGTGAGAAGTTGCCGGATGATTCTTCTCCTCCCTGCGCCCACCGCCAGCCGTACCGCCATCTCTTTGTGCCGCGTTGCGGCGCGCGAGAGCAGCAGGTTGGCGACGTTGACACAGGCAATAAGGAGCAGGAAGGCCACTGCTCCCAGGAACAACAATAAGGAAAGCCGGGATTTTCCCGTAATTTGCTCTTGCCAGGTTGAGAGTGCGACACCCGTCACCCAGCCCTGTGGCCCTCCTGCCTGAGTTGATCGCAAGATTGCATTCAGGTCCGAGCGCGCGGCGTCTAGGCTAATTCCGGGTCTGAGCCGGCCGATGACTCGAACAACGCCCATCGGCCCCGCCCCCGTTTCGTTCGCTATCAGTGGCACCCAAAGGGCATAATCAGTTTTGGAGTCAGCGGGAATAACGAAGGACCGGGGAAGTACCCCGACCACTGTGTAAACCTTGCCGTCCAAGGTGACGCTGCTGCCGACCACAGAAACTTCGCCACCGTATCGGCGCCTCCACAAGGCTTCACTTAGAATCACTACGGGCGGGCCACCAGGACGGTCTTCCTCGGGTAGAAACAGCCGTCCGGTTAAGGGGCGAACACCCAAAAGCGAGTAAAACGCGGAGGTAGCTAAGCCGGCAGTAATTCGCTCGGGATCCCCTCCTCCCGTGAGGTTGAACCACGAATCCGTGTAGGCAGCTACCGGGTTGAGAGTACGGCTCTGATCCCTCCAGGCGGCAAACTCGCTGACGCCGGCAACTGAAGCGGCACCGTATTTGTCTAAAATCTCCTGCACATAAACCAGCTCGTCAGGGTGCGGGTAAGGCAACGGGCGCAAAAGTACCGCATTGACTACGGTGAAGATGGCCGTGGTGGCTCCGATACCCAGAGCCAGCGTAAGCACTGCCAGTGCCGTGAAGCCGGGGGTACGGAAGAGTTGGCGCGATGCGTAGCGACCATCCTGCCAGAATTGCTCGAGCCAAACAAAACTCCACACCTCCCGCGTCTCCTCCTTGATTCGCACTACGTTGCCAAACTTGCGCAGCGCCGCGTACCGCGCTTCCTCCGGCGCCATCCCGCGCGCGATGTTCTCCTGAGTCTCGCGCTCGATGAAGTCGCGGATGTCCTGATCGAGGTCTTCCATCATGCGCTTGCGGCGCCTAAACAAACGATTCCAGCGGATCATGGAATATCTCCCTCACTCGCATCGCAGCGCCATGATCGGGTCCACACGAGTTGCGCGTCGTACCGGTACAAACGAGGCCAGCAGCGCAACGGCGGCAATTGCAATGCCAGCCAAGGCCAGTGGACCGGCGCTCACCGGTTTCAAATCCACGACCAAGCTAGCTGCCAGGGGCCTGGCCCAAAACACCAAGCACGCTCCCACCACGAACCCGGCGCACAGCATTCCAGCCGCATCTCCCAACACGAGGCGGCTGATGTCGCCGGTTGTGGCACCCAACGCCATGCGGACACCAATCTCGTTGGTCCGGCGCACCACGCTATAGGCCAGTAGTCCGTAAAGTCCGATCCCGGCGAGCGCCGCCCCCAGCGCCCCGAAGAATTCCGACAAAGCAGCGACGAGTCGCTCGGGGACAATATCCGAATCGACCTGCTCCGCGAGCGTTTTGACCCGCGTCACGGACACAGTCTTCAGAAAATCCCCCATGACTCGACGCACGGTGCCGGCCATTGCCGCAGGATCGGTGCTGGTGCGGAGCTCAAACTGATCGAAGAGGTGGTTCTCCTGAAACATGTTGAAGTAGATGGTCGGGTACGGAGGGTCGTGAACCTCCCATGGCTTGACGTCGCCGGCGAGGCCGATAACCTCATAAGGTTGATCGTCGCCGAACGGAGAAGGCTCCGGGTCGTAGACAATCGTGATGTGCCTGCCGATTGGATTTACGCCTGGGAAAAAGTGTCGGGCCACAGCGGCACTGACGATCGCCACGCGCGGCCGCCCCACATCCCACAGGCTGAAATCGCGCCCGGCAAGAAGCGGGATGCCAAGGGTCTCGAAATACCCCGGCGACACAAAGGAGATTGCCGGCCGCTGGCGTTGCTCGAGCGCCTCCACGTGTCCCTCCGCGATCAAGTAGCGGCTTCCCGACCCGCAGCCTTGAATTGGAGTGCAGCCGCTGATCGACGCCGAGCGCACCCCGGGAATCGTTTGGAGTCGCGCCAGAATTTGCTCGTACGGCACGGCGAGTTGTTCGTGTTTGTAGCCGGTGCCCGGTGGATCGACGGTCACAAGCAGCACATGATCGCTGCGAAAGCCGAGGTCGAAATCTCGCATCCTCGCCAAGTGGCTCAGAAAGACCGCGGTACCAGTCACCAGAAAAATCGATAAGGCCACCTGCGCGGCCACCAAGGTCCTCCCGAACCAGCGCCAGAACCATGTATCGCCGGCAGCCCCGGTCCGCCGCATCATCGGGCCGGGCGCGGAGCGGAACGCGTACCATGCCGGAGCCACTCCGAATAGCAGGCCGGTAGCCACCGCGATTCCGGCCGCGAAGAGCAGCAGATTCAGGTCGGGCTTCACCTGGATTTCGACGTGCTGATGCGCCTGGGTGCTGGCCATGATGCGAACCAACACGCCAGTTCCAAAATACGCCAGCTTCACGCCCATCAGAGTGCCGGCTCCAGAAAGCAACACCGATTGGGTGAGCATCTGGCTGACTAGACGGCCGCGGCTGGCGCCCAGCCCCACACGCACGGCCAGTTCCGCCTGCCGTCCCGCCGAACGGGCCAGCAGGATGCTAGCCATGTTGAAGCAGGCCAGAAGCAAAAGAAAGCCCACCACCGCCATCAGGAGAACCAACGATTTACCATAGAGATCGCGCACTCGCGCGAGCCCGGCGCCGGCCGGCTCCACTTCCACCTTTCTTTGCCGGAGCCTCGTGTTCTTGTGGCCGGGGTTGTTCTGGTCAACCCAGGATTGATACAGTACGTTCATTTCGGCCTCGGCCTGCCCCCGGGTGACGCCGGGTTTCAAGCGTGCGAGCATGCGGACCGCGCCTCTCTGATAGGGCTCCCAGACATCGGTCCGGTTCCCTACCCGCGGCCCCGTGTACGCACGTGGCGCTACGCCGACGATGGTCTCAGGGTTGCCGTTCACGTCGATCCGCTTGCCCAGGACTGCCGGGTCGCGATGGAACCAGCGGTTCCAGTAGTCCCAGCTCACCACCACTACGCCTTTATCGCCGCTCCCCGGGACATCTTCCGAAGTCGTTAGACGCCCGATGGCGGGCCTCAGGCCGAGAACCTCAAAATAATTCCCCAGCACGTTCTCCAGGATCAGGGTTTCCGGATCGGATCCCTCGATGCGCACACGAGCCAGATTGTCGAACGTCATGCCGGTGAGCGCTGAGAAGACGTGGTTGTGATCACGGATGTTCTCATATTCGTCCCATCGCCGGTAACCGTCGCTCCGGGGCTGTCCGGGGTCCTTGTACAGAAGCTCCACGAGCTGCTCGGGATGTGCGACCGGTAGTTTTTGCAGCATGACTGTGTAGAACAAGCTGAATATGGCAGTGTTGGCGCCGATTCCCAGCGCCAGTGTCAGCACCCCGACCGCCGTAAAGCCGGGATGCCAACGAAACTGGCGCAAGCCATAGCGAACGTCCTGCCAGCGCTGTTCGACCCAGACGAGGCTCCACAATTCCCACGTTTCTTCCTTAACGCTCGTTACGTTGCCGAACTTGCGTAGGGCGGCGTACCTTGCCTCTTCCGGCGCCACTCCGCGCTCGATGTTGTCCTGAGTCTCGCGCTCGATGAAGTCGCGGATATCCTGGTCGAGGTCTTCCATCATTCGCTTGCGGCGGCTGAACAACCGGCTCATAGCTTTGCTCCGTCACTCATAGCGCAGCGCCACCATGGGATCGACCTTCATCGCGCGTCGTGCGGGAATGTAGCACGCGAGCAGCGCGACCATCGTGAGCAGAAGCGAGACGGCGATGAACGTCAGCGGGTCGCTCGGCCTGACCCCGTAAAGCAGGTTTGTCATAAGGCGCGTGAGCGCGAGTGCCCCGGCGGCGCCGATGGCGAGCCCAATCAGTGTCAGCCTGAGTCCGTGTCCCATGATCATTTTGAGGATTTCGCCCTTCTGCGCCCCGAGCGCCATACGGACGCCGAGTTCGTGTGTCCTTCGCGCCACGTTGTAAGCCATGATTCCGTAAAGTCCCACACAAGCCAGGGCGAGACCCAGGATCCCAAAGAAGCCCGTAAGGACTGAAATCATGCGCTGCGGCCCCATCGAGTTGCTCACTTGCTCGGCAAGCGTCGTAACATTGGTGATGGGCAGGTTGGCGTCGATTTGGTGGATTGCCTGCCGCACTTCTCCTGCGACAGTCGTCGGATCGCCCGCGGTCCGGATTTCGATCTCGTTGACGGAAGTCATGACCGATTCCAGTTGGAAGGCGGAGAGAAAGACCATCGGCTCCGCAACTTCACGCGGACTCGAAAACCTTGCGTCTCCGGCGACGCCGACGATTTCAAGTCCCGGCGGCACGAACTTTGGCCCTGCACTGAACCGTCTTCCGACAGGGTTGCCGCTCGGGATGTATTTCCGCACAAACGCTTCATTGGCCACCGCCACGGGAGAAGAGGCGGCGGTGTCACGCGTGGAGATTGGGCGGCCTGCAAGGATGCTCATCCCTTCTGTATCGAAGTACCCGGGCCCTGCCACCTCCACTTGCGGGCTGACACCGCCGGCGGGAGGCGGCTGGCCCTCGACAGAAACTTCGAATCCGCCCGAACTGCCGCTCATCGGACTGTTCGTTCCGATGCTGGCCGAGCGGACACCGGGCAGGGCGCCGACTCGATCCAGCAGCGTGCGGTAGAGGCTTGCCAGTTCGCTCGGTTTGTAGCCGGCCAGGTGCGGGTCGATGTTCACCAGCAGGACGTGTTGCGGTCGGAACCCGAGGTCCTGTTTTTCGAGATCGACCAGGCTGTGGAGCAGTAACCCTGCCGCCACCAGCAGCACCAACGAGGCGGCAATCTCAAACACGACGAGGTTTTTCCCCAGCCCCAGCCGAGTTCGATCCTCGATGCCGGGCAGTCGCCCATCTTTCAGTGCCGGAACCAGTTCCGCGCGCGCCGAGCGCAGTGCCGGGGCGAGGCCCGAAAGAATCGCGGTCAAAAGCGAAACGGCCACCGCAAATGAGAGCACGGCGAGGTTCGGTGTGACGTTCAGAGGGACCTTTGCGGCCACCGTGGCCAGCAGAACGTGAACCCCCCAAAATGCCAGCATCGCGCCCGCCGCTCCACCCGTCATCGCCAGCAGCACGCTTTCCGTGAGTATTTGCCGCACCAGTCTTCCGCGCGTTCCGCCCAGCGCCAGGCGCGTTGCCATCTCCCTCTGGCGCGCCGTCACGCGCGCCAGCATCAGGCTGGCGACGTTCGCGCAGGCGATCAACAGCACTAATGCCACTATTGCAAGAAGAATGCGCAGGCGCTCGGAAGACTCATGCCGCAAGTGGGAAAGCCCGCGTCCGCCCGGGGCGAGGGGCACATAAGCGTGCTGGATTTGCTGCCGCTCAGCCTCGGTGATCTTCAACCCGGCACGCGCGGTTAGATATTGGCGCAACTCGCCGTCCGCCTCCGCGCTCGCCGCTTCCAGGCTCGCGCCAGGAGCGAGGCGGCCCATCACGTTCAGCCAGTAGAGATTCGGATCGGTGAGCAGAGACTTGGCCTGCGGCATCATGGTGAAGGTGAGCCGAGGCCGAAGGCTGAGCGGTATCCAGAAATCGGATGAGTTCGCCTCCATCCTGACCCCAAAAAAACCTGGCGGCGCAACGCCCACAACGGTCATCGGCGCCCCGTCAATGGCTATCGAGCGGCCCACAATGGCGGGATCGCCACCCAACTTGTCCTGCCAGTAGTTGAAACTTAACATGGCAACCGGCGGCGCGGCAGGCTGGTCGTCAGCCGGGGTGAGTGTCCGGCCTATGGCGGCACGCACGCCCAACACCGAGAAGAAGTTTCCGGAAACCGTTTTCCCAAGTGCCACTTCCGTAGCGCCACTCCCGCTCGGACGATCCGCTCGGATCGTCAGCGTGTCAACGGAAGTCTGGAATGCGCAGATTCCCTGAAACAGCCGGCTGTGGTCGCGCACATGGAGATAAAACGGGTAAGAGAAGACCGTTTGCCGCCCTGAAGGGATGTCGGAGGTCATCGAAAACCCATCATAGGAACTGTCTGAGAACAACACGAGCCCGCGAGGATCTGCAACCGGCAGGTTCCGCAGCAGAACGGCGTTTGCCAAGCTGAAGATCGCCGTGTTCGCGCCAATGCCCAGCGCCAGCGTGAGCACCGCAACCACCGTCAAGCTCGGATTCTTGGCCAGCATCCGAGCCCCTTGCCGAAGGTCTTGCCATATTTGCTCAAGCCAAACCATGTTCCACACCTCCCACGTTTCTTCCTTGACCCGCACCACGTTGCCGAACTTACGCAGGGCCGCGAAATGTGCTTCCTCCGGCGCAATGCCGCGCTCGATATTGTCCTGAGTCTCGCGCTCGATGAAGTCGCGGATGTCCTGATCGAGGTCTTCCATCATGCGCCTGCGGCAGTTGAACAACCGGTCCCAGCGGCTCATACCTGTCCTCCGTCACTCATATCTCAGAGCCACATTCGGATCGACCTTGGCCGCGCGCCGTGCAGGCAGATAGGAGGAGGCGAGCGCCACCAGCATCACTGCGAGGGGCGTGCCGCCGATGAGCCAGTAGCGGTAGCTCATGTGGACGTCGTGAAACGTTGCCGCCACCAGCCGCGGCAGCATGAGCGAAACCAGGAATCCAAAGGCAACGCCTGCGAATACCATGCGCATCGAGCCTCGTAGCACCATCAGCAGCACCTCGCGTCTACTCGCGCCCAGCGCCATGCGCACCCCGACTTCGTGTATCCTCCGGCCCACAAGATAAGCGATAAGGCCATAGATCCCAACCGCCGCCATAGCCAGTGCGATCCCGGCGAAAGCGGCCATCAGTTCCGCCATAATGTTGTCGCCCTGGCCGGAGTCCTCGAGCACGCGATCCATGGTCCTGAGGTCGGTAACAGGCTGGTCCTTGTCCACGCTCCATACAGCGCCGCGCAGTGACGAGGCGAAGGCCGTGGACTCCGTGTGCGTGCGGACCAGGAGTCTCATCATCGGGTCGGGCCGCTGAAGGAACGATTCGAACACTTGGGGCCGCGGCGTCCGTTGTCCCACGTACTCGTTAACGTCGCGCACCACACCAATGATCTCGCTCCATTTTCCGGTTGGCATCGAGCCGCTTCGAGCCTCGTCCGGATGCGTGATGCCAATATGGCGTCCCATCGGATTCTCGTTCGGGAAGAACTTCTTCGCGAACTCTTCATTCACGATTACCACCGGAACAGAGCCGGTGTTATCCGCAAGCGTGAATTCGCGGCCCTCGCGCAACGCAACCTGTGCGACGCGAAAATAGCCGGGACTCACTGCGAAGTAAGCTGACCGCGCCTGCTCGTTGATCTTTGGCTCCGGGCGGCCTTCGACCGCAATTCGCGCCTCGGCAGGAAATGTGTAAGGCAGGTCGGTCGAGATCGCCGCGGATTGAACCGCCGGAATGCTTGAAAGCTGGCGGAGCACGTCCTGGCTGAAAGTGGCTTGGCGCGCCACATCCTTGTAGCCGGCGCCCGTCAACGCAACCGTTGCGGTCAGCACGTTATGCGGATTCATGCCGGTTTTTTCCTGCATATCTTCGATGAAGTTCTCGACGAACAGCCCCGCGCCCACCAGCAGGATCAGCGACAGCGCAAGCTGGGCGGCCACCAGGAGGTTCTGCAAGCGGTGATGCTCGATGCTCGCAGTCGCCGATCGCGAACTTTGTTTGAGACCGGCATTCGGGTCCCGGCGGGAAATCTGAAAGGCCGGCGCGAGGCCAAAGATCATGGCTGACGCGGCCGAAGCCGCCAGCGTGAACAGCAGTACGTTGCGATCGAGGGAAAGTTGTTCGGCGATCAACACGGACCACTCATTCCAGTTGAATGCCCCGCGCAGAAAGTGTAAGCCGCACAAGGCGAACACGAGGCCCAGGGCGCCGCCGAGAAGTGCGAGCAGCAGGCACTCCGAAAGAAGTTGGCGAGCCAGGCGGAATCCGCCTGCGCCGAGCGCCGCGCGAACCGCGAATTCACGTTGGCGTGCGGCGTTGCGCGCCACTAGCAGATTGGCGACGTTGGCGCAGGCTATGACGAGCACGAATCCCACGACCGCCATCAGGAACACCAGCGCCGTCCGGGAGTTGCTTTCCTGAATGGCATACTGCTGAACTGTCAGGACGTTCGCACCCCAGTCTTTGTTGGTTTCGGGGTTGCTCCGAGCGATGCGTTGCGCGATAGTCTCAAGCTCGGAGCGGGCCTGGCCCTCGCTCACGTCCGGCTTGAGCCGCCCGAAGACGCTGAGGCTGTGGTGCGCGCGTGCGGCAGGGCTCAACTGTGCAGGCGTGAAGGCGAGCGGAATCCAGAGCTGCTCGGGGAATATCCAGAGGCTCCGGAGCGTAGCTGGCATGACACCGATGATTGTGTAACTTTCCCCGTTCACTTTGACCGTTCGCCCCAGC
>Ga0181538_10006472_pt1 | contig 10114 bp, 5 predicted proteins | sample PEATcosm2014_Bin_40_FD_119773 | JGI IMG/M metagenome (GOLD analysis project Ga0181538, IMG submission 119773) | Peatland microbial communities from MTU Mesocosm Facility, Houghton, MI, USA - PEATcosm2014_Bin23_30_metaG | ecosystem: Environmental > Terrestrial > Soil > Wetlands > Peat | place...
CTGCACACCAACCTGCTCGGCAGCGGGCTGCTCCATTTCTCCGATTCGCAATCTTCCACGAACCGCCAGCGCTTCTACCGAGCCTATTTGCTGCCCTAGAATCTGCCGATCAGCCGGTGGTGGCTCGTGCCAGACTTCGCGCTGGTGGTGGATGGAACTGGGGCGTACGGCTGCTTTGGCCGTTCGGCTTTACTCAAGAATGTGGCCGATAGCACAAGTACGAGTGTCAACCCTTACTGCGTGGAGGCGCCGGCGGTCTTTGCCTCGAAGTCCCCAGCGGTCACGATCACGAGCCCCTTCGGCTCGATATGCTTCTTCAACGCCGCCTGAATCTGCTCAGGCGTCAGCGCCTCGATTTTTTTCTCCAGTTCGGCTTCGTAGGTCATGGTTCGGCCTATGTGGCGAAGGTTCGAGAGGAGGCCCGCCAGGGCGGTGTCATTGGCGCGGCTCACCTTTTGCGCCTGCAGGTGTCCCTGCTTGGCTTTTTCCAGTTCCTCGGGAGTGACCCCATCGCGCAGCAGGCGCTCCAATTCCTCCCGCGCGGCCTTCTCAACCCGGCCCATATTCTGCGGATTGCAGATGGCCCCGATGGTCAGCCCGGCCCGTTGGTCGAAGGACGACACGCTCAGACTGGAACTAACGGAATAGGACAAACCCTCCTGCTGACGGATACGATTGCCCAGCCGCGACGAAAGCGCGCCGCTGCCCAGGATATAGTTGCCCATGAGCAGCGCCGGATAATCCGGGTCGTCGTCTCGCAGCGGGAACAAAAGGCCGGAGGTGTAGGTCGCGTTCGCCTTGTCCGGTGTGTTGATGGTGTGCTGCGCGCCCGCCACTTCGCCGACGATGGGCATAGCGATGCGCGCGTAAGGCTTGGCCGCCGTCCAGCCACTCAGGGCCGCTTTCAGGATCGGCAGGCAAGCTTGCGGATCAAAGTCGCCGACGATAGTCAACTCGCCGGCTTGCGAGCCCAGGTATTCACGATAGAGCTGGGCCACCTGTTCGTAAGTGACGCCCCGCAGCCGCTCGATGGATTCCTCGATGGTGGGCGTGTAGCGGATGTCCTCTTTGGGATAGGGGTTGAGTTCGCGTTGCAACAGTCGCGGCGCGAGCATGGCCGGCTCGGTCTTCATTTGCTCCAGGCCAGCGAGCCGTTCGCGTTTAAGCAGCTCGAATTGGTCGGCCGGCAGCGCCGGCTCGCGCAGCACCTGCCGTAGGAGTTCGAGCACCGCGGGCAATGTGTCGCGCTTAGCCTGGATGGAGAAGCTGACCGCTCCCGCCGAGGCCGCCGATGCGCCGCCGCCCCGGCCCCGCCCCCCGCGTCCGCCCCCGCCGCCTCCGGCGCTCAGCGTGGCCTTGAGCCGGTCCAGTTCATCCCGCAATTGCTGATACGTGAGTTTCTTAGTGCCGCGCAACATCACTTCGGGCAGGAAACCCGCTACCGATTCAAAGCCCTTCAGGTTCTCCTCGTTGCCATAACGCAAGGTGAGCAGGAGATGCACTTCCTCGCCGCGCGCCTTCTTGGGCAAGAGGGTGGCCTTGATGCCATCGGGCAGGTCTTGTCGCTGGACGCGGGCTTCGACGTTCTCGGGCGTCGCCTCAAAAACCTCCCCCTCGGCAATCGGCGCCCGGCCCTTGTAATCCGCCACCAGGGCCGCTACGTCCGGCGTTTCCGGAATGGTGATGCGCTCAGCCTTTTCCGTCGGGATGAACAGCCCGACCGTGCGGTTGTTGCGTTGCAGGTAACGGGCGGCCACGGCCTGCACGGCCTCGGGTGTGACTTTCTCGATGCGGTCGCGGTGGAGGAAGTAAAGCCGCCAATCGCCTTGCGCCGCCCACTCGCTCAACGACACCGCGAGCTGGCTGGTCTCATTGGCCGCCAATTCGCGCGCCTTGAGGATCTGCTGCCTGGCCCGGTTGACCTCTTCGGCGGTCACACCCTTGGCGCCGACCTGCTCGGCAGTCGAAATCAGGAGGTCGCGGACCTCATCCAGTGAACTGTCGCGCGGCACCTCGGCCTCCAGTTCCATCAGCCCCGGATCATGCTCGCCCCGGGCGGAGGCGAAGGCGCTGGAGGCCTTTTTGGTTTCCACCAATGCCTTGTACAGACGGCCCGAGGGTTGCGTGCTCAGGATATTGGCCAGCACTTGCAGCGCCGGCCAGTCCTCGTGCGGACCTGCCGGAATGTGATAGGCCACGCCCACCACGCTGACATCCCCGACGCGCCGCAAAATCACTAGCCGCTCGCCGTCCTGCGGCGGCTCCTCGGTGTAGGTATGCTCCAGCTTGCGCTCGGGCCGGGGGATGGCGCCGAAGTATTTCTGAACCAGCGCCAGGGCCTTGGCCTCCTCGAATCGGCCCGCGACCACCAGCACGACGTTGTCCGGCTGGTAGTACTTCTTATAGAATGCCCGCAGGTTTTCCACCGGCACGCGCTCGATGTCGCTCCGGTTGCCGATGGTGGGTTTGCCGTAGTTGTGCCAATGGTAGGCGGTCGCCTCGATGCGTTTGCTCAGGACCCCCGAAGGTGAATTCTCGCCGCGCTCGAATTCATTGCGCACCACGGTCATCTCCGAGTCAAGGTCCTCGCGCTTGATATAACTATTGACCAGCCGGTCGGCTTCCAGATCCAGGGCAAACTCGAGGTTCTCGTCATTGGCGGCCAGGGTCTCGAAATAATTGACGCGATCCGACGAGGTGCTGCCGTTGAACTGGGCGCCGTGGTCCTGGAGCGCCTTGGGAACCTGCGGGTGCCGGGGTGTGCCTTTGAAGACCATGTGTTCCAGCAGGTGGGCCATGCCCGTTTCGCCGTAGCCTTCCTGCCGCGATCCCACCAGCACCGTCATGTTCACCGTCACTTTGGATTGGGAGCTGTCGGGGAACAGCAGCACGCGCAGCCCGTTGTCGAGCTGGTATTCGGTGAGGCCCTCGACCGAGGCGACCTTTTTCGGAGTGTCCGCGGCCAGCCCTAAATGGACGGCAGCGACCAAGGCAAAACCCGCAAGATATTTATTCAGGTTCATGGCCCAGATTGGACCGGCAGCCACTCCAGGTTCAAGAGCTATTTCGGGAAGCCCATTAGTGCGAAAGCCCGCGGTTCCCACCTCAATTCCCAGCTTTGGCGGCTTCGTCGGGGGCGATTTGTTCCAGGGCGATGATGGCCGCGTGCTGCAGATCCTTGTCTGGACCCTTCAACCACTGGAGCAACTTCGGAACCGCGGCCTTGGACATATTGCCAAACTGGCCCAAGCCGCCGGCGGCGGCCTCGGGCACGCCGTCCTGGGGGTCATCGAGCAAGCTCAAGAGCAGCGGAATGATGGTATCCGACTCACTGTGGATTTGGCCCAAGGCTAAGGCGGCGGACGCGCGTGGAGCAGGGTCCTTGCCGCCAAGCACTTTGATGAGGTCTGGGATTGCGGCTTTGGCGCGCGGGCCAAGCTCCCCGAGTTGCCGCGCCGCCGCCGCTCGCCGTCCGTACGCCGTAGTACAGTAGATGTTAACTCCCGGCAGGGTGTTTAACAGCTCGATCAGTGCCAACCTTAGATGCGAGTCGTTGGTGTCGTGGAACATCGTATCGGTGAGTCGCGGTAGGACGATGGCGGCCAGGACCACCTCAGCCTGCTGGCTCGCAGCGGTGTCCGAACTGTTCGCCTGCCGGAGCCAGTCGTACAGTTGCTTCCCCTGGTAACGAGGTATGCCTTCATCCAGGACCCGAACCAAGACCCAGATTCCAGTCGCACAAACCACCAGCCCGATGGCTGTGGCGATTAGGATCCTTTTCAAGCGTTTAATCATACGCGGCACTATTGACTCTTTTGGATAAACCGGATGTTGCCTGCAACGGTCAGTGCGTGGGGTTTGGAGGCAGGACCAGGTCGCAGCGCCAGATCGCGTCCGGGCGGACGACGTTAGCGCAGTCCCAGAACCAGGCGTAGGCAGCGCCAGCCACCGCGTTGTAGGCCAAACCGCCGACCACGTGGTCACCCTTTGGGATGGGCAGCCCGGAGGCAACTGTTTTCCAGGTGGCGCCATCGTCAGCAGAGATCATGATCCCGTCCTTACCGAGAGTGGCGATCGCTCCGCCGGGCAGCTCGATCGGGCTGACCGGCCTGGCGCCCGGGGCCGGAATGACGCTCCAGGCATCGCTGTCGCTCGTGCCTTTCAGCAACCGTCCTCCTTCCGCGCTCCCCCAGAAAAACAGACCCTTCGTCGTGCGTAACACGGGTCCGCCCATGTTGGGCATCTGGTCACAGACCCGGGTCCAGTTCGTTCCGCCATCCCTGGTACGCCAGATTCCCGCCAGCCCTGGACCCCATCCCGTGCAGGCGACCACATAAGTCTGCTCATCAATCACGAAACAGCCTGAGGTAAACTTCGCACCGGCGGGGAAGTTTGTGCCGATGTCGATAAACCGAATGCCGGCGTCTGTGGATTTGTAGATCTTCCTATTAGTTTCGTGGCCAGTGGCGATCATGGTCAGGCGCTGGGGATCAGTAAAGTCAATCCCCAGGCCGTCGTTATGGCTGATGCCTCCCACGGGCGTGAAGGTGCGGCCGCCGTTTGTAGTCTTGAAAACGCCGGGGGCCGCGTAGATGCCGGCTTCCCAGAAGATGTCGGCATTGCCGGGATCGAACAGGATTTGCTGCGGCCGGTTCCTGATCTGTGAATCCGCCCCTCCCAGTTTCGTCCAAAGCACGCCGCCATTAGTCGTGACCCACAGCCCCGCGTTCGCCACGCCGACGATGACCTTGTCCGAGTTCGGCACCGGGAAGATGCGGCACAGATTGCCACATTCACTCGCCATATTGGCCAGATTCCCCGTGGCCGGCACCCAATTCGCCGCCTGCCCCGGCAAAGCCGCGATCACAACGAGGCCCGCGAAGGCGAGATCGCGTGAAAAGACCGTCGGATAGCGCCGGATACATTGCACGTTCATGCTGATGAACCTGCGCCTCGGCTTCGGATGGTGTCAACGGCAAACGTCTTCCCGGAACAACAGTGTCTGCGAAGCGGGCACTAGCCCGGATACTTCATGCCCGCGGGGCCGGAGCGCCGGCATGTCGGCGTTCCGTGCGAGGCCTGAAACATCCGGGCACTCGAACCCTGCTCACCCAGTTACAAGGTCGGCAGGAACTGCGGGGGCCGTCGCGCCTGCGTGGCCTGCTCGAAAGCAAAGGCCACGCGCAGCAATTTCGGTTCGCTCCACGCCCGGCCAAAGAACGAGACGCCAACGGGCAACCCGAAGATTTGCCCAGCAGGCACCGTAATGCTCGGGTACCCTGCTACCGCCGCCGGGGTCGTGCTGTCGCCCAGCCCATGATCTCCGTTGAGCCAGTCGGTCACGTGGGCCGGCGTGGAAGTCGGGGCGACGATCGCATCCAAACGATCCTTGTCCATGACCGCGTCAATGCCTTCCGTCGCGGCCAGGCGCCGGCAGGTCGCCAGTGCATCGAGGTAAGCTTGTTCCGTCAACGGACCTTTGGTTTCGGACTTAAGCAACTCTTCCTGGCCGAACCACAGCATTTCCTGCTCGCGATGTTGCTCGTTGAACGCGATGATGTCTTTGAGCGTGCGCACCGGCGCGTCCGGCCCGAGGCTCGCGAGATAAGCATTCATGTCTGCCTTCATCTCGTAGCGCAGCACCTCCAGTTCGGCCGCCTCCAGTTCGGGACTCTTCTTCAAGGCGACTGGGTCGATGATCTCGGCGCCCAGCCTTTTCATGCTGACTAACGCGGCTTCAATCAGCGCATCCACTTTGGGATGAAAACCGAAGCAGGCGCGGGCCACGCCGAGGCGCGCTCCCCGCAGGCCGTCGGCGTCCAGGAAGCGGGTGTAGTCGCGCTCAGCCTTGGCATCGCTGACCGCCGTCGCCGTATCCCGTGGGTCAGTGCCGGCGAGCGCGCCGAGCAGAATTGCCGCGTCGGTGACCGTGCGGGCCATGGGCCCCGCGGTATCCTGGCTGTGGGCGATCGGGATGATCCCCGCCCGGCTAATCAGCCCCAGCGTCGGTTTGATGCCGACAATGCCGTTAAAGGAGGCGGGTGACAGAATCGAGCCGTCGGTCTCCGTGCCGACAGCCACCGCGCAGAGATTGGCTGCGACGGCGACGGCGGAACCAGAGCTGGACCCCGACGGGTTGCGGTCCAGCACATAGGGATTGCGGGTTTGACCGCCGCGCGCGCTCCAGCCGCTGGTGGAAAGCGAGCCGCGGAAATTGGCCCACTCGCTGAGGTTGGTTTTCCCCAGGATCACTGCTCCGGCAGCACGCAACTTCTGCGCCACAAACGAGTCCTGCGGCGGCACTGAGCCGGCCAGCGCCAGGGAGCCGGCGGTCGTTGTCATGCGGTCGTGGGTGCCGATATTGTCCTTGATAAGCACCGGGGTCCCGTGCAGCGGCCCCCGCGGGCCTCTGGCTTTGCGCTCCTGGTCCAAAGCGGCGGCAATCGCGAGTGCCTCCGGGTTCAACTCGATGACCGCGTTGAGAATTGGACCGTGACGGTCGATGTCTTCAATGCGCGTGCGGTACCTCTTCACCAGGGAAACGGCGGACGCGCTGCCGTTGCTCATCAACGTCTGGAGCTGGGTAATCGTCGCCTCGTCCAACGCGAACGGCTTTACGCGGCGGTGCGGCTTTGCCGCGGGCGTGGCGGCGAGAATTGAAGCTCGCGGGCCAGCGGCAAGGGTTGCGGCGCCGCCGAGAAGGGTCAGGCGCAAAAAGGATCGTCGATTCATGGGTTGGGCGTTGCCCTCTTATCCAAACATTTGGAATGCGGTGGCAGAGCGCAGCGGCGACACCGCTTTCCGAGCTTGGTCCTGCTCTCCCAAGCGGCGCGGCGCTTCGCTTCCCGCCGCACTCCAAATCGCGTGGCTGCGGCGCAAGCCGCGCTCTGTTAATCTGTGTCCATCTGTGGTTGTACTGAATTGTCGCGGCGATGTCCGCCTTCCAAACCCGCGGCGGCCTAATTGGCCGGTGCCGCCCACTCCACAGCATTGACGAAAATGCGCCTCACTTCGGGGCGATAATAGTCGTTGTAGGTCTCGTGTCCGGGAGTGAAGTAGAAGACTTTGCCTTTGCCGATGGTCCAGCAGAGGCCCATGCGGCCGGGTTGGGTCTGGCCATCGGGCCGGGTGTAAAGGCCATCGAGCGGCACTGCTTCGGGCGTCGGCACGGCAAACGGCTCACCATAGCGCTCGATCTTCGGTATCCTGAAATCCTTCACCCCTTTGCAGATCGGATGGTTGGGCTCCTTCACAATGATCTCGGCTGAGGTGCCGTCCGCAACGTATTCCCGCCAACTGCACGCCGTGCCTAAAAGCTTCTTGAGCGCCTTGCTGAAATGTGCCGAGTGGGTGCCGATGAAGCCCATGTTGCCCGCCTTCACCCGCTCGACGATCTTGTTCACCAGCTCATCTCTCACCTCGCCATGCTTCTTGTGGCCCCACCAGATCAACACGTCGGTGCTATTGAGCAAGTCGTCGCTAATGCCCTGGTTGGGGTCATTGAGGCTCGCCTTAACAATCTCCCATCCCTTGGCCTCAAGCGGCTTGAGCCCCTCGGCGATCGCGGTGTTGATGTCGTTGGGATAGACCCCTTTGGAAGCCGGGTCCACATTGGCGGTGCCTTCAGACCAGACAACCACTTTGCGTTTGCTGGCGGCGGCGACGAGCCACTCGGGGCTAAGCAACACCCCCGCGGCGACGGTAGCGCCAAGGCCCAGCGCGGTGCGGCGTGAAATGCGGTTGTTGGTGACATCGGATAAAGCAGAGGCAGGTATAGTCATGGCGCGATAATCGGGATTCCCGGGGAGCAAGGCAAGCGCCGAGCGTACAACGCGGTTTGGCTTGCGTGCCGGCGCAGGGTCGCTCATCCGGAGCAGCTCCAGGCTATTGCCATTGGCCGAATCTATTCCTTGATCCGCAGCCGCATTTCGTCGCTGATGGCTTTGACCTCGGGGGCATACATGGCAAAGCCTTTGGCGGGCAGGGCGTGGAAGTGGCCGGGAGTTTCGGCGCGGAGCTTGTAACGGAGGATGTGCTGGCCCTGTTCCAGCAGGCCGATGAAGAACACGACTTTCTCATCCCGCAGTTCCAGATTGGCGCAGAGCCCGCCGGCCCAGCGGCCCCCGCTGCGCAGCTCCACCGGCTCGCACCCGGCGGGTTTCATATCTTCGAAGGCGAGATAGTCATAGCTGTTCTTCGCCGTGAGCTTGAGCACAACCTCGATCTTGTCGCCGCTGGCCACAGCGTCACCGCTCTTGAGGGGAACACGGGCATACATATCCCGCAGCTCGACCCGGGCGTTGGCCTCGGCGGGTTTGGCCTCGCTCGCAGCGTGCGCGGCACCGGGCAGCCCGAAGGTGCGGCCTGGCTTTCTGACTGATTCAGTCTTAGGCACTAGTTTGAAGTATTGGCGCTCGACGAAGATCTCGTTGCCCGCCCCTTTGACATCCTCCTCCTTTGTGAAGTAGCTGAGATAGGCGGAATAGTAGAGCGCGCCCTTGCCCTGCTTGGAGAGGGTGACTTTGTGAGGGCCGGGCTCAATCTGCAGGCCGTGCAGCAGAAGCTGATTGTCGAAGGTGAAGAAGTTCGTCTTCGTCAGCGTGATCTCCTTCATGGGACGCCCATCCACGCTCACCGTGAGGGTGTAGTCGGGGGCGGCCTCGCCGCTGGCGCGCATGAAATCGGTCATGGCGGCGATGACGAGGGCGGTGTCACGCGTGCTGCGCCAGTAATAGCCGTTGCGCCGGTTGTTGAGCAGCCACTTGACCAGTCGTGGTGCCAATTCGTTCTGCGGCTCCAGCGTGACGAGCGCCTTGAGCGTCCAGGCGTTGACCTCGATATCATTGTTCCACCAATACCACCAATAGCTTTCCGGCGTACGGACCCAGGCGGTGTCGTTGCTGTCGTCGCGTTCGACGAATTGGAGGATGTTGCGCAACACGGTCCTGGCATTGTCGGCCTGGTTATCGTTGTGGAGCGCTAGGGCGAGCAGAGCGCGGCCGTAGTTATTCAATTCGCCGCGTTGCTCATAGAGCGAGGTGAACCACTTCTTCATCTCCTCACCCTGGAGCCGATGTTCAAGGGAGAGGATATAGGCGAGGTAGGCTTGCGTCTGCAAAGCGCCGAGCTGTTGCTGGTCCTTGGGTTTGGCGAGTTCCTTCTCGGTGCAGTTCTGCACGTAGTTCAAGCCGCGCTCATAGACCCCGCCATCAACGTTTACGCCGGCGTCGCGCGCCGCCCGCAGCCCTTGCAGCACGTAAGCAGTCTGGTAAGGCGACGAATCATCCTCCCGCCACCAGCCCCAGCCGCCGTCGTTGCGCTGGAACGAATAAATGCGGTCAAGGCCGGCCCGAACCATGCGGTCCAACTCGGCGGAATCGAACACCGGCGACTGGACGCGGCCGAAGCGGTTGGCCAGGTCGCCGGGGTTCATCTGCTTGCGTTGTTTGCCAATCGTCTCCAAGTCGGTCCCCATCTTCTTCAAGGTGTCTTTGACCAAGACGCTCGGGTAGAAGCGGCTCATGGTCTGCTCGACGCAGCCATAGGGATAGCCGGCCAGGTAAGGCAGGGCGTCAATCATCACCCCGGCCAGGCTGGGCGAAAGCGTGATCTCCAGGCGGGTCTGCTCCGGATCAATCTCGTGCGGCAGTTCAAGCTGCAGCGTTCGTTCGCCGTCATCGGCCACGCGGTAAGCGCCGCTCTGGGCGATGGTCTTGTTCACTCCATGCACGAGCACTGGGAAGGCCAGCCGCATGCCGTCGCTTTCCGTGTCCGTGAGCGCTTTGGCAGTGATTTGTGCGAACCCTGCCTTCGTGACACGCACCGTCCAGTCGAAGCGGTGTTCGCCGTTGGCAGACACGGTCGCGTCGGCTACCAGGCAGAGCTCATTGGTAGCGGGCGTGCTCAGCGTGGAGCGTGGAGCGTCTAGCGGGGCGAACATGTCGGCGGGCAGGATCAGCTCGGCGCGAACCTTCTTGGTCTTGGAAAGGTAGTTATGAACGTTGGCGGAGAGGACCACTTCATCCCGCTCAACAAAGAACCGTGGCGCTTCCAGCCGGACCAGCAGGTTCTTCGTCGTTCGGGCCTCAGCGGTGCCGTCGCCGACCTGGGTGGC
>Ga0181538_10006474_pt1 | contig 10112 bp, 8 predicted proteins | sample PEATcosm2014_Bin_40_FD_119773 | JGI IMG/M metagenome (GOLD analysis project Ga0181538, IMG submission 119773) | Peatland microbial communities from MTU Mesocosm Facility, Houghton, MI, USA - PEATcosm2014_Bin23_30_metaG | ecosystem: Environmental > Terrestrial > Soil > Wetlands > Peat | place...
GCCGGCGAGGTGTTCTGCCGATAAAGCAGATTAGTAATCTCAGCCAACCCGTCATTGGCCTCGACTAACGCCGTGATGGCCGGAAAGGTGGGCCGGCCAAACAACCTGCGGTTCTCAACTAACCAACGCGCCGTGTGGCCCAGGTGGCGCCAGGCCGCGAGCGCCTTCGCGTCGCCGCTAAGCAGCCGGGCCTGATAGCGCGGCTCGAGCGAAAGCAGGTAATTCCCGCCGTTAACCCAGGCTTCAACCAGGGCCAACTCGAGCGAGTCGTAAGGCAAGATCGTCTCCGGCTTCACACCGGCTTTATCGTCCGGAAGGTAGCCCAAGAGCGCAGGGCGATCCGGATAGAGAGCGCGCAAAATACCGTACCAATAGCCGTTCGCATCCACCCACGGAGTTGCGCTCGCGCCCGCCGTGAACTCGTCTTCGTCGATTCTCGGGCCGCGACTCACTCCGGGCCATATCCCTTTGGTCAGCGCGACTGTGGCGTTGGACGCGGCGCCGCCAATTGAATCCAGCGCAAGGAACTGGATATCAGCCAGACCCTCAACCTTCAGGCCGGCTTTCCGGCAGGCAGTCTCGAAAGCCTCGTTTCGATTCGGCAGAAGGACTGTCGTGATCCCGCCTTCCTTGAGAAGGGATACAAGTTTCGGGTCGCATTCACTCCAGCGCACAGCGATTTCGGTGGATAGATCGAGGGGCATAGATTTTAGTATCGGCGCGGTTTCCCGGCCGGCGGCTTCTGAAAAGTAGCGCCGACCGTCAGGTCGGCACTCCAGGTCGGCACGTGCTGACCTAAAGGTCAGCGCTACGACTCAACGCAATGTCCCCGCAGAACATGAGGGTGCTAACTCCGCGCTTCCAAAGTTCCAAAAGAGTATATATTATCCTTCCGATCGAAGAGGTGGAAAGGGCGTGAGGACGTCATGAAAAACGTTACGAAAACCAGCCGGCGCGACTTTTTGGAGGCGACTATGAGGAACGGCGCGGGTCTCGCCGCAATGGGCGGCATCAGCTTCCTGACCCAACCTGAGAGAGTGAGAGGGGCCAACGACCGCGTGCGGATTGGTGTGGTTGGCGTTCGAGGGCAGGGATTCGTCCACGTCGAAGGGTTCTCCTCCGTACCCAACACCGAGGTCGCCGCCATTTGCGACGTGGACGAAAGAGTCATCGCCCAACGCATGGCCGACATCGAGAAGCGAAAGCTGCCCAAACCCAAGGTCTACATCGATTATCGAAAGCTGCTCGAGGATAAATCTCTTGACGCGGTCTCAATCGCCGCTCCCAACCACTGGCATTCGCTGATGGGCATATGGGGCTGCCAGGCTGGCAAAGACGTCTACGTCGAGAAGCCCTGTTCGCATACCTGGTGGGAAGGCCACCAATTGGTCCAGGCCGCCCGCAAATACGACCGCATCGCGATGCACGGGACGCAAGGGCGGTCGGCAGAGGGCTACCGCGAGGGCGTGCGGAAGTTGCGCGAAGGGGTGATCGGAGATGTTTACCTCGCGCGCGGCCTCTGCTTCAAGTGGCGCGCAACCATCGGCAAGGCCCCTGTTGAACCTGTGCCGGCAGGCGTGCACTACGATTTGTGGACCGGCCCCGCTCCGCTGAAGCCCTTCACGCGGAACCGCTTTCACTACAACTGGCATTGGATCTGGGACACCGGCAACGGCGACCTGGGCAATCAAGGCGTTCACGAAGTCGATTTGGCGCGCTGGGGACTGGGCGTGAAGCTCCCCAACAAAGTCTCCGCACTCGGCGGCCATTTCATGTTCGATGACGATCAGGAAACACCCAACACCTTGAACTGCGTTTTCGAATTCCACATGCCGGACGGCAAGAAGCGCCTGCTGGAGTTTGAAGTCCGCCACTGGATCACGAACACGGAGGCGGAGATCGGCATGCCTGGGTTCGGCGCCGGCGCTGCCGCCCTGCCCAAGGCCGCGGGCGCTGCGGCGGCCGCCGGTCCGTCGTTCAATCAGATCAAGGCCATGTGCGGCAATCTCTTCTATGGCTCGAAAGGTTATATGGCCATGACCGGATACGAATCCTACCGCACCTGGCTCGGCGAGGAACAGGAGCCCGGCCCCAGCGCCACGCGCGGCGGGGACCGCTGGGCCAACTTCGTCCAGTGCGTTCGCAGCCGCAAGAAGGAAGATGTCCTGGCCCCCATCGAGGAGGGACACCTCTCCGCCGCGCTGGTTCATCTCGCCAACGTGTCCTACCGCCTGGGACGAACGCTGAATTTTGATCCTGAGACCGAACGAGTGAAGGGAGACGAAGAGGCCAACCGGCTGCTGCGTGGCGAAGACCGCGGCTACCGCGCGCCATTCACCATTCCGGAACAGGTGTAGCTGCCGCGCTGAGGCCGTTCGAATCGCGGGTTGATCTCGACTGCGATGACGTTGGAAGGGGTAAGATGAAGCGGGCAAGGGGAACCGGTTCTGCGAACCAACACGAGCGTGAAGACAGATCAGTCAAGTAGTGGTCAGGTGGCAGCGCCTGCAAAATCCTGGACTTCTACCTGCACGCCGGATTGGGCGGCGTGTTCGGCGGATGCCAGAATTTGCCTGCTGACTTCTTCCGACACATAAGCTTCGCCGCAATTGTCACACACTTCTGCGGGGACGGCCTTGAAGACGAGCGTGGTGCCTCCCCGCTCGATTGTGACGCTTGTACGGCCAGGCTGGGTGTTTCCGGTCTTGCAGACAACGCACTTCATGGCCTTCTCCTTCTGTAATCCGCCTCCCAAAGTTCGGGGTCCGGCTCGTAGGCGGTAATCACAACTATTTCATTGTCGCTCAGATTATGAGCAACGACAACGTGTAAAGGACGCGAACCACTCCAGCCGAGGACAAGCCGGCTGGGGAAAGGCTTGTCCTCTGGGTAATCTTCGATTGTCTCGCCACTGCCCACGACGATCTTGACATCTTCAACGCTGACGCTCCTTTCGAACATTCGCTGCAGCGCGTGAACGCGGAAAACCAGTTGATCCGCCATAGTCAGGAGCCGTCGCATTCCTTCGGGTTACCAACAAATTACCACGCTTCCGTATTCTAACACTTGGCCCTTGTTCATTCTCGCACCTCGTGCCACTATATCCCGTCGCGATCTCTTCTCACCTGTGGCGTCAGGAGGCACAAGAAATCAACTCGTCCCAAGGTTTATCGGCGGCGACGCTTGGAGTTGCCCCAGGGCGGCCACCAGGACCGGCCCTGCCTCGTGAACGACCATGGCGACTATAACTGCGAAGACCACGAAGAAATCGTACGGCGGCACCGAGGAGAAGAGACCTGCCGACGCTCCGCAGCCATGTGGTCCCACCATCGAGCCCGGCCAGGTCGAGAAGCAGAGCTTGGATCTGTTCCTCCTCACGTTGGGAATGGTCCTGATTCTCACATTGGGCCTGGCGATCCTGATGGTCCCCGTGGTTTTTTGGCAACGGCCCACCGACATTCTTCAGGATGTCTGGCGGAAGGGCTTTTATGGCTTCCTGGTGCTCTCGCTCTTGTTCGACGCATACCTTATCCAACGCCAACTCAAACTGCGCCAGCTCCGCCGCTTGCTTGCACAGCAGCGCTCCGACCAGGAGCTTCTGCTGGCCGCCAAGAAGATGGACGAGGCGCTACTCCACAGTATCGGCGAGGGTGTTTTCGCGGTGGACAGCGAGGGCCGGTTGATCCTGTTGAACCGGCGCGCGCAAGAGTGGACAGGGGTCGAGGCCCGCGACGCCATCTCGAAGCCTCATTCGGAGGTACTACATTTCGAGGGTCAAACGCCGGAGAATTTCGTCGAGCACGCCGTCGAAACCGGCGAAGGTCTGCAAGTGGCGGGAGATGCGGCGCTGGTTCGGCCCGGGGGAAGCAGGATGCCGGTGTCGATCCTCGCCGCCCCGGTTATGCAAGATGGCCGGGTGAGGGGCAGCATCATAATCTTTCGCGACACCAGCGAGCAGCGAGCCCTGGATCAGATGAAAGACGAATTCATTTCCATCGCCTCGCATCAACTCCGCACGCCCCTGGCAGGATTGCGATGGTACGCATCAACCCTGGCGGAGGGAATCGCGGGTGCACTCAGTCCGCAGCAAAACGATCTGGTCAAAGAGATGGAAAGCTGCGTCGTACAAATGACGACCCTGGTTAACAACCTCCTTGATGTGGCGCGTCTGGACCAGGGCACGCTGACACTAAACCACGTCGAAGTGCAGCCCCAGGAACTCCTGGCGGAAGTGGTAAGCACTTTAGAGTCGAAAGCCAAGAGGCTCGAAGTTTCTTTGCGGGTGGACGGCGAGGGATCTCCGTGCCCACCAGTCCGCGCCGATAAGGCGCTGCTTACGGAAGTGTTGCGGAACCTCGTGGACAACGCCATCAAATATACGCCCGAGCACGGCGTCGTAAAGCTGCGGGTGCAACCGGAAGGCCAGAGCCTGGTTTTTTCAGTATCCGACACCGGAGTTGGAATCCCGGAAGAGAGCATAGAAAAACTGTTCAGAAAATTTTCACGGGTTGAAAACCCGTTGAGCAAGCGTGAGCGGGGCTCAGGCCTGGGCCTCTATTTCGCCAAAGGCATCGTCGAGAAGCACGGCGGAACTATTTCGGTACAGAGTATCCCAGGACAGCGGAGCACATTTTACGTGAGGTTACCGCTGTAGTGGCGATTTGGTAGTGTCCTAGTTTCGGCGTAGCGCTGGCCTTTAGGCCAGCATCTGCCGACACTTCGATGCGCTCAGGGGAGGCTCTAAAGGTCGGCGCCACCAGTGAAATTGGGATACTACCGGCGATCTCCTCGCGGGTATTGAAAGGTCGTTCCAGCATGGAGGACGCGAGATTGCGCAAGACCGGTTACCGGATTCTGCTTGTCGAGGATGAGGACTTCTTGCGCCGCATCTTCAAGTTGCGGCTGACCTCTGAGGGCTACGAGGTGACCGACGTCGAATCTGGGGAAGCCGCCTGGGAGGCGCTCAAAGAAAGCTTGCCCCATTTGATCATTCTAGACCTTTACCTTCCCAGGATGAGCGGTTTTGAATTTCTCGAACGGGTCAAAGCTCGTCCGGAATTGAGCCACGTGGCGGTCCTCATCCTCTCCGGCCTGGGCCAGGATTCCGATATTCGCAGAGGGCTCGAATTGGGCGCCAAGGAATATGTGATCAAGACCAAACTTAAGCCCAGTCAGTTTCTCGAGAAAGTCAGCAAGCTGCTGAAGGAAACCGGCCCCGGCGCGTGACTTCGTCATTCCGACCGAAGACTTCATGATCCTTCGGCTCACCGCTCGTGATGAAACTGATTCCCCTTCTTGGTAAGGAGGGGTTAGGGGTGGTTGCCGTTCGCTGACGATAACACCCACCACCCCTACCCCTCCTCCAACTGAGGAGGGGGAGTCATTTTCATGGCGGCAAGGAATCTTGCCCTGTACATGGCCGGTCGTAAAACAGAGAACCAGGGCGAGATTCCTCGCGGAGTTTACCCTGAGCGGCAGAGCGAGATTCTTCGCTTCGCTCAGAATGACAAGCGAAGGGCTCGGAATGACACGACCAGGTATTGTGGTAGCGCGGACCCCCGGTGTTGGGGTCCGCGGTTCTTCCGTGGGGCCACCGACAAGCCGCGGACCCCAACACCGGGGGTCCGCGCTACCTAGCTTTCTTATCCGAGGAGGGCAGTACGTCTATAGCGCCGCCGCCCTGTCGCGCAGGATTTTGCGCACTCGGGCCTTCAGTTCGGGCAAGCGGAAGGGTTTGATAAGGTAATCAGCGGCCCCCAGATCAAATGCCTGCAGCAGGTGCTCTTCGTCTTCTTTCGCGGAGACCATCATCACCGGGATGGCGGCGAGTTCAGGGTCCGCCTTGAGTGCGGTGAGGATTTTGAGTCCGTCCGGGTCGGGCATGAGCACGTCCAACATCACCAGGTCCGGACTCGACTGCCGAATACACTCGAGAGCCCGCTCGCTCGAAGACTCGAGGATGGCCTTGAATCCCAGTTCCGCGAGGTGGTTCTCCAGATACTTCAAGAACTCCACGTTATCGTCCACGATCACGATCTTGGGAGGGCTCAGATCTTCAATCTCCCCTGAGGACACGCCCTCGGCACTCGTTCGCGAGCCCCGTTGGACCGCCTGGTCCAAGTGCGCCTTGATGACAGCCATGAGGTCGGGGCCCGTCGAGCCATGCGTGGGACACTCCGCCAGACCCACGCGGCAATCCACCCGGAAATCGCTCATGAGACGCCCCGCCAGCGTCTCGAAGCCACGCTCGGCAGAGGGGAGAGACTCGTTGGGCTGCAACACGATCAAGTATCCCGCTCCGGGCGAGCAAAAGACATCTCCGCGGTGGAGCTGTTCGAGCAGGAACATCGAACCTGCCGCTCGCTGTCTTTCATCCGCGCCGGCACTTTTCAAGCTCAGCAAGGCCACCACGAATGTCCCCTGCCCCGAAGAGGCCGCATTGACCCTCTTATCCACTTCTTTGAGAAAAGAGTCATAGGATATCCCCACCTGCTTTTGCTGCTTCAGCTTGGCGCTGTTGCGGTCGACAAGGAACTCCACACGCAGCAGCAGGTCAAGCGGGTCGACGGGCTTGACAATAAAATCCTCGGCGCCCACTTGCCAGCCGTAGAACCGCGACTCCAACTCACCCGTAACGCTGATGAAAACAATGGGGACGTGGCAACTCGCGGCGTCCGATTTGAGGCGTTTGCAAATCGAGTAGCCGTCTTCATCCGGCAGGTGAAGGTCCAGAATCACGGCGTCAATCTTCTGCTTTGCCAGAAATTTCGGGCGCAGATCGACTCCGCGTTCCAGGGTGGTTACTTTCATGCCCAATTTCTCGAACACAGTGCCCAACACCTTCCGGACGATCGGGTCGTCATCCACCACGAGAATGGCGAGCGGCTTTAACCGCTTCAAAGCTGCCGGGGTAAGAAGCGTTTGGGCGGGCTCCCTCGAGGTGGCATCGGGAGCCTGCGCCGCGGACGGCTGCGGCTCCGCACGAGGGGCGTGGAGAGCTTCAACCGCTTTCTTTAATGATGCATTTACCTCCTCGCTCAATTGTGTCTCGGTATATTGATCGGCTTGGCCGAGCTTCTTTTCCATCCCTTCCAGAATTCGAGCGACGGCGCCATGGCCAGTCATCCCCGCGCTGCCGCGCAAGTTGTGAATCGTGCGAACCACGGTGCCCCAAGCCCCGGTGTTGACCCAGTTCAAGGTGCCGATGGTCTCGCGCACCTTCTTGATTTGTTCTTCGGCGTAGGCGAGGAATTGCTCCTCGTCCACCCAACTGCTTTGCAGATCGCCTGTTGCCATCTTTTGGATGTGACCTCACGGATGTAATCTTCGAACCCTGTTCCGAGCCAAACATTGTTGGCTCGAATTGGCTGGAAATCAAGTATCATCCCGGTGGAGACGCGTGCAATACCTTTGGCGTATCTACACTCGCTGATCCGTGGAAGTACGTGCCATCGGCTTCGCCCCGCGACCCTGTCTTTTGTTGGTGTCCTGAATTGGCCGTAGCGCCGCCATCTTGGCGGCTCCAGTGCCGGCTGGAAGCCGGCGCTACGGGCCAAAATCTGGACACTCCGGTCCTTTTGTCCTCTTGACAGCCCAACTCAGATAGGCTATAGTTGTACGTTAACTCCCGGCGGTCCACGGCGGGATGCCGGCAGAACGTGTAACGCAATGCTGCCTCCCGCCTCAGCCCGTTGCCGGGAATCGCACCACCGCCCCATGGCACTAATCACCAGTTCCAATCGCTTGTCGGGTCTCGGCTTCCGCCTTAAGACGTCAAAATTGAGCGAACAAACCGAGAATGTCTATGAAAACAAAGGACGGGCTGAGAAATCAACCACCCCTGGCCCCTCCTTATCGAAGGAGGGGAATCACAGGACTCCCCTCCTCGGACGAGGAGGGGTTGGGGGTGGTGGGACTCTCGGTCCCTTGCCTGCTTCGCTCCTTGGCGTGAAACGTAGTCATGAGTTCAAAAACGCGGGAACAAAGCGAGAATGTCTATGAAAACAAAGGACTGGCTATGAAATCAACCACCCCTGGCCCCTCCTTATCGAAGGAGGGGAATCACAGGACTCCCCTCCTCGGACGAGGAGGGGTTGGGGGTGGTGGGACTTTACGCCCATTGCTCACTTCCACCGGCAACCTCTCCGACGAGATGTGCTAGCATAAGACAAGTTCAGGAGGTCTAATATTCCATCGCTAAATGCAAAGCTTAAGGCCATCCCCCTCGGCGGTTTGGGCGAGTTTGGGATGAACATGATGGCCTACGAGTACAACGGGGACATGATCGTAGTCGATTGCGGAGTCATGTTTCCTGACGCCGAACTGCTGGGCGTCGACATCGTGGTGCCGGATTTTACTTATGTGCGGCAAAACCAGGAGCGCCTGCGCGCTATCGTGCTGACGCACGCGCACGAAGACCACATCGGCGGGCTACCCTACCTGCTCGACGAAGTGGACGCGCCCGTTTACGGTTCGCCCTTCACACTCGCGCTGGTTCGCGCCAAACTCGAAGAGCACGGCCTGGCAGACAGCGTCCGTCTGGTCGAGATGCAACCCAGCCGGCCCTTCAATGTCGGCGCCTTCCAAGTGGAATTCATCCACCTTACACACAGCACCATCGAATCCGGTGCGCTCGCTTTGACAACGCCACTGGGCACCATCATCCATTCCGGGGATTTCAAGTTTGACCCGACCCCACCCGACCAGCAGGTGAGCGACCTCCACACCTTGGCGGACTACGGACGCCGCGGCGTGCTGGCGCTCTTTTCCGATTCGACCAACATCGATCGCCCGGGCCTGACGCCCTCGGAACGAGCGGTGCGCGGGCGATTGTCAGACATCATTTCCGAGGCGCCCGGCCGCGTCCTGATTAGCTGCTTCGCCTCTTCCCTGCACCGTTTGCAAATCGTCGCCGAACTCGCGCTCGAGCACGGCAGGCGCCTCTGCTTCGTAGGGCGAAGCATGTTCCAGAATTCCGAGATCGCCATGCGCCTGGGCAAGCTGCAAATTCCGGATGGCCTGCTGATCCCGCCTCAGGACATCAAGAAATTGCCCCGGAACAAAGTGGCCTTGGTCCTCACCGGCAGCCAGGGCGAGCCCATGGCCGCCCTTTCGCGCGTTGCCGTGGACAGCCACCGCTGGGTCAGCGTCGAACCGGGCGACGAAGTGGTAATCTCGGCGCGTGTCATTCCCGGCAATGAGAAACCTATCTTTCGCATGATCGACCACTTCTATCGGCGCGGGGCTCGCGTCTACTATCAGGATGGCAGCCAGCCGCCCATCCACGTCTCCGGGCACGGCAGCGCCGAAGAGCTGAAGTTGATGCTCAACCTGGTGCGCCCCAAGTATTTCATCCCCATTCACGGCGAGTACCGGCAACTATACCGTCACCTCGAGCTGGCTAAGGAACTGGCGGCGGTTTCCGAACAGGGCTTCCTGATGGAAAGCGGCGACGTGCTCGAATTCGACGAGCAAGGCGCCCGGCGCGCGGGCCGCGTGCATGTGGGAAGGGTGTGCATCGACGTGGGCACGTTCGATGAGGTCGAGGAGATCATTCTCAAAGAGCGCCGCCACATCTCCGCCGACGGGATCGTCATCCCCATCCTGGCCATCAACGAGCACACCGGCCAGCTCGAGATCCAACCGGAAATCGTCTCCCGCGGCTTTGTGCCGCTCGAGGAAGCCCCGGAACTGGTCGAGAGCGCCCGCCAGGTCATCCTGAAAACTATCGAGAGATCCAACCTCGAGGAAGTCGGCGATTGGGGCGTCATTAAAGAAAAAATCCGCACCGGCCTGCGCAAACACTTCAACGAACAAACCGGCAAGCGGCCCATGATTTTGCCGGTCGTGCTCGAGGTCTGACGTTTTTGGATTTTGGATTTTAGATTTCGGATTTTGGATTAGACATTCGACGCCGTACACTTCAATTGGAGAACCGTTGATTCTAAAATTCGCAGGTCAGACTGGTTACGACAGGCCAGCTCTTGCATGATTAATGTTATAACACGTATTACTTAGTATATAAATTCCCTCTGCTATATTTCGGCGGGCTCCGGAAAACGGAGCCAGCGAGTGCTCTCGACTCCAAAGTCCAAAATCGATGGACGAAGCAA
>Ga0181538_10006476_pt1 | contig 10110 bp, 13 predicted proteins | sample PEATcosm2014_Bin_40_FD_119773 | JGI IMG/M metagenome (GOLD analysis project Ga0181538, IMG submission 119773) | Peatland microbial communities from MTU Mesocosm Facility, Houghton, MI, USA - PEATcosm2014_Bin23_30_metaG | ecosystem: Environmental > Terrestrial > Soil > Wetlands > Peat | place...
GATGTACTAGTAATGATAAAGAGGTCATTAAATAGGGACAGGTTAAACAACTATCTTGGTCTCTACAGACAGGAGGTTAGAATTAATTTAGAAAAATTAATTAGATAGTGATGGACTCTGCGGTCTGTCGACGTAAAGAGCGTTGTGCTTATGTTGTTAAACGATGGTAAATGTAATCAAATTGGTGTATTTGAATCTAAATACTTTTACATGTTTCTTAACGATATGATTTATTATTATAATCCGTATCTCTTGAAACTTTAATGTTTTTAGACTTGATTTTATTAATTTCGTTTTCTATGAGTTTCTGATCTATTGATTGCCTATTCAGATTGGTTGCGGCTCTGGCCTTAAAGTGTCATTCTTCTAGACTGTTTGGCTTTTGTCTATAAAAGATATTATTCTATATAATCACATCCACTAAATCCTTTTAAACAAAGAAAGCAGTGTATTGGATTTTTTGATATTTGATTGTGCCTTTGGATTTATTGTAGATAATTCAGGTTCAAATGAAAATTCATAATAAAGCTTTCCATTTTTATCAAATAAGGGCATACCACTAAGATTTACATAAATGTTACCTATATCCAATGAGTTGTATTCACTAGCATTTATCAAAACTTTATGTGGCAATATTATATTCAACTTAATGATGCCTTCAGTACCCATTATCTGGAATGGTTGATTTACTTTAAATAGAATTTTGCCTTTTTGTAAATTTGTATGTGTTGTTATTGGGATTTTTATTTTAATTGAAGTATAACTGGGAACTTTATTTTCCAAACCAGTACCTGCAAATATGCCCATGTTTGCGTGTTGTATTGACAAATTAAAATTAATGGATTGATTTAGGTGTTTTCTACAATGGTTTTTAATAGCTTCTTGTGTCTTATTTTTTTGACCACATATATTGCATTTATATTCCATTTCGTCACTCTTTCAATTTCAATCCATCATACATACATAAATCTAGTTTACAACACATGTAATAATTTCAACAAAATAAAGAATCCGAATAGGATTATTAGAATTAAGAGTATTAAAAGTAATTTGGAGCTTTTTGGTGGTCTGTGGTAACTTGTCCAACCTTTATGTGTAGTCTCACTTCTCCATCTACTTAATGTTTCCTTCATAACTTATTACCCATTAAATATATTCTTCAGATAGTTTATTATCTTATCTACGAATGATTGTTTTCTAGTAATCACAGGATGTTTCCCGTATTTTGTCTTAAGTGGTTTTTTGAATTCCACACCATATCTAGCTAATTCCACTTTGCTATATTCTACAAGAATACCTCTGATATTTTGGCGAACATTATGACCTTTCTGACTATGTGATTTGTAAACCCTATGCGAGAGATTAATTATGGCTCTATTGAGTTTATTTTCATCAAGTTTACTATGGTTGTATTTGATATATTTCTTCAACCATAGTTTTGCATAAATTAGCTTCATATTAGATTACCTGATCTATGCATATATGCTTCTTTTAACACACTTTCTTTTAAGAGCCATAAAACCATAGCTATCAAAATATATACTATAATTGCTACCAAAGAGCCAAAGGCAGAACCATAAATACCATCAAGAATCGTAATAAACCAAACTAAAAAGATTAAAAATAATATGGCAAGTATAACAATATCAATAATTTCACCACGCGATAAATCCTTAGCCTTCTTTTTATGAGCTGTTTGTATCAAAAAGAAAGCTATAAGAAAAGGTATTAATCCAGTAAACAAAGCGCATAATGCAACAATTATATTTCTTAACCTATTATTTTTTTTCTTGATTTCTCTCAGTGTATTTCGTTTCTGTTTTCTTTCCTTTATTTTATTTCTGATATTTTGTCTATATATTATCGATACAAAAGGCCACACCAAAACAAGCAAACCGGCTATCCATCCAATAAATGATGATGTCAGAAACAAAAATATCCATATTATAAAAAAAGCAAGCCAAAACCATTTAGACATAAGAAATTGTTCCCAATCGCTTTCGTTTGTTGTAATATGCTTCGCCTCTATCTAAACCATATTTCTTTAGCCATCATACTTGTTTATCATTAATACGAATATTATTGCATATGATGCTTTAGATATTGAATTACTTTGCTGCTTTATCATTAAAATACCCAATTAGCTATCTAATAAAAAACCTTAAATATCTTCCATTTTCGCAAAAAGACCTATCTAACTAAGAAGACCTGAGGTCTGCCAAACACAAAATATCTAGTAATTTTTCTCCACACCTACCACCCACTACTAGGACGGGTGTAGTCCTGCTTTCCCGTCAGAGCGCAGACCGACTTTCTCCACTGCGTTTCGGGCTTGAGTGGAGTATTTTTGTATGTTTTATGGTTTATTTTGTGTTGTTTTCCTGTCTTCTAGGATTATGGTGCTGAACTTGTTGCTTGTAAGCTGTGCTATGGAACTACTTACCTTTTCGTTGTTTGCTGCGAATACCAATTCTGCCTTGATTCCCTTGTTCCTTTCTATGCACTTCTCTATCTCCCCCTTTACGGCATTTGTCTGCGCCTCATAGACCTTCAGACTCTTGTAGTCCCAGGACTGCCTTGTTCTCTGGTCTACCTGCACCTCTCCAACATCGAACGAGCCTGGCTGGATGGGTACAAAAGGGAAGTTTCCCTTTTCCTGTATCATTTTTATAATACTTTCCATCAACTGTTTGTGCTCCTCGTTTCCGCCTGTCATTCCCTGTCTTGCAATCATCAGCTTCGCGTCAAGTATATCCAAGGCCTTTTTGGTGGGCATTCCATTCGCATCTGTGTAGTTGCCTGACTTTGCCCGCTCCAGCAAGGAGGGCTTGGACTTCGTGCCGTAGATGGTCGTGTCGCTTGTTATCCACTGCCTTTGCTTTAGGAGCTTGTATGCTGCGGTTAGGTCGTTGTCGCTTGTGTAAAGGGCTATTAGGAAGCGGTAGAGTATGGTTGATGGTAGTTCTATCCTGTTTTCCTTCAGGATTGACCACAGGTTCTTCACCTTTCCTTGCGTTGCGACCTGTTTCGTTTCGCTTATTTTCAGTCTTTTTGAGTTACGGAATATCCTTTCCCGCTCTTCCTTGCCTAGCTCGTCTATTTGGACGTATGGCGCGTATACCTTTCCCTGCTGTACTGCATTTTCATCAAATACCATGCAGTTTCCCACCGGCATTCTGTGCATTATCAATTTTTGCATTTCTGTCAATCCGAGTATTAGGTGTATTGATTTTAGGTCAAACGGTTCATGGCCTCCGTGTATCAGCTTGACCGATGTGTTTGATATTACCGAATCCGGCAGATCTTTCAGCATCTGCGTTGCTATTACCAATCCAAATCCGTACTTTCTTCCTTCCCTTACTACTTTCTGTATCGGGTGCTGATCGCTGTATTTTTTTGATGCTAACAGCATTTGATATGCATCATCCAATCCTATGTATAGCTTTATTTTGTTTTCGGTTTTGAATTCCTCTATTATCCTTTGCAGTATTGAGTATGTTACCAGTCCTTTTTCCATGTCTGTTAATCCTTCCAACTCTACTACGCTGCATGTCTTGTCGTAGTTTTTCCAGAAATCTTCTGGCTCGTTTCCGAATACCTCAAATGCCTGCCTCAACTTGTTTGCAACATACTGCACCTGTACTTTTATGTCCTTGAATTTCTCTGTTTCAATTCCTTTTGATATTCTTTCATAGAGCATTTGTATTGTTGGCTCGTTTCCTTCTGAGTATATTTCAAGCAATGTTTCCCTTACCCTCTGCATCTGCAGGTTTGTAAGCCCAAGCGCAAGCTGCAAGACCTGTGCAGCTATGCCTGCCCTTTTATCCTTGCTCATTGACCCAAGGAGCAAGGGATTTACCCTTAAATTCCCAGGAACGTTCCATATGTTTATCGTATTTCCTAGTTTCCTGTATGTACCTGACCAGTCTATTATCAGGAATGGAATGCTGTATTTTGCGTATGTTCTTGCAAGCAGTGTCTCCATTGTTGTGCTTTTTCCCTCTCCACTCTTTCCTATTATCATTACGTGAGGGCATGGCTGGCTGAGCAGCTGAAGGTCGTATATTCCCTTTGATCCTGCATAGACTATGCTCTTGCCTGCCGGCTGCTGGTTCGCATTTAACCTTTCAACCTTGTCAACAGGCTGCGGATATTCATAGCCTATCGCTAACCCATTATGTCTGCTCTTTTTCATTCTGTCCATGTAAAGCGCAATTGTGTATGAAGCTGCAATGCAGATTATTATTGCGATTATAAATGAAACTGCAAGACTTCTGGAAAGCAGGTATGCCGGAATGCCCATTATTGGCATCAGGAGTACCATGATCGCGATCTTGGTTGTTGATTCTGCAAAGTTCGGCATTCTTTTTCTTCCTTTTTCGATATATTTGTAGAAATCATCGACTATTTTGTTCTGGCCTCTGTTTTCGTGCCTGTGCCTTATGTAGGCAAGCAGCAGGAATATCCATGATGTGCATGCAAGATAAATCACGTAAAATACAAAGATTATCAAAAGTACCAAAAATATGGCTATAGTTGAGGTCATTGGATCACCAGCTGTCATTGCCGGAAGGCAGAAGAGCCTGTTTTTGCTGCTCTTCCGATTCGACCTTTTTCTTTATGTATTTCAAATAGGCCTTCAGGACAGCATCTTTTACGCTTTCCAGCGCCTCTGGATTCTCAATAAACCAGACTACAGCGTCTATTTGACTATCCAGTATTGCATCCTCCGTGCCCTTGGCTGCCGCTATTGTATCATTCATGCAACCACCAAAGCGCGTTTAGGCGCTTGCCTTTATGTGCTCTTCCAGCACATGGCGCACTATTGATGCTTTTTTGTATCCTTCCTTTGACCTGGCCTCCAGCCAGGCATCAAGATCCTCTGTAAGGTAGACAATCAGTTTTTTAGCGTTCTTCATAATATCACTAGGGCAGGGCGCTAGCTGAATGTATCACAAAAGAAAAGCGTTTCTGCTGCACAGCAAAACACCCATTCCCACAATATTATAGCCGCCGACCCCTTTTTATACTGTCCGCATCTTAGGGCTTTGTCCAAAATCTATCCAAAAAGAGCTACTTCTCGGACAAAAATCCTACTTTTTGGACAAGAGGTAGTTAAATGAGCTTTTTCTCAAGATACTATTATATTTTAAGTCTATTTGCAGTTGTTCTTGTATTTGCATATTCATCATCTATATAATACATATAATATATATTATAGACACAAAGGTATTTATATCTATGTGTATGATATATATAATATGGTAAAACAAAAGAAAGCCCAGCAAGTTGCAGATGAAAACGCAGTAGCAAAATCAATAACTATATTACCAAAGCATCAGCGTTTTATTGAGGCACGAAGTTTAAACCTCTCTAAATTCGTTCAGAAGAAATTAGATGAGGAAATAGAGGTTCAGGGTTGGAGGGAATAGATGTTTTAAATGAAACTTAACAAGTTTGAATGGTTGCTATTGCTTTTACTTTGTGTAGGAATAATAGCCATGATACTCGGCATTTTTATTAGCTCAATAGTTTCTCTTGGGGAATCCTTTATTGGTCTTTTTTTCTTTTTGTTATTCCCCTATATCCCAGTGTGGCTTTTAGAAAGAATTGATTTTAATTATCAGACTGCGAAGATATTATTCTATTCAATTTTAGTGATATTAGTGATATTATTGTTGTTTGGAGAACCATTCTCCACTTTAGGTTATTTAGGTGGTACAAATCAAACAGCCAACGGTACAGCGATTAATCTTTTAATATGGGCATTATATGGCATACCTGTAGGATTATGGATTAAATTGAAGAATTTAGAAAATGTCAAACAACGCAATGGTAAACGAACTAAGAAATGAGTTTATGAACAAAGCAGAAATAGAAATTCAGGGCTGGAAAGAGTGGTAAAATGTGTAATGGTTGTCCTAAAAGTATTAAAGAATTTAGATACGATGGAAATATAACAAGAAAAATAAATTGCAAATGCGATTGTAAAAATTTAGACGAGAATATGGCTACATATACTACAATTAATGGTGGAAGGGTAATTGGTTATTCTTGTAAAAAATGCAAACACCCAGTCTTTATCATAGAAAAAAATAATATAAGATATAGAGTCCCATTTAAACATTTCTCAAAACCTTATGAAAAGATTGAATTTTTCCAAGAAAAGTATTGGACTATTGATAGCTAAATATATGGGTATGACTTTATGGACAAAAATCAAACTTTTAGGACAAGTGATACTTTATGGACAAAGCCGCATCTTAGCATTTGCTTTAAGGATCTGTTGCTTTTTCTAGGTAATAATGATTTATTTGTACTTTTATTTTGATTTTTTCTTACCCTTTTCCCAGAGATACAATTCTAAATCCCTAAGATTCTTCTTTTGTTTCTTGGCTTCTATTTTCATCCGTTTTAGGTATTTTTCGTAAACCTCTGGATCTTCTAAATAACCTTTAAGCCAACTTTTTTCTTTTAGTGCTCCGATTACCCTCTTATCAATGATAGCAAATTTATCAGGATATCTCATAGCGAGAATTGCAGAAGCAACAGGTATCCTAACTCCATTTAAATCTGTCAGTGTTTCTATGGCCTCTTTAATTTTGTTGCGTTTTTTTGCTAATCGGAAAGCCATCTTTGTCTTTTTCTTGATTTTTTCTTCTTCTTCAACAGAAATATTTTGGAGCTTATAATTACGAATTCTTAAGAAATAAAAATAATCGAGATTGTCACGGTTTTTTATCTCATCGCTTATTTTATTAAATTCGTCTTTATACCATTTTGTTCTTTCGTCCATTATTTCACCATATTAGATAAGGCAAATACGCATAACTAATCTTCTGCACTTTCCAAAAATGTTTTCTTTCGTTCCGAACTTTTTGATTGTGATGCCTTTTATTGTAAAACCAGTTAAGATAACGATACTTGAAGAGTTCATTGGATATTTTTCGCATTGTCTCATCTGACATATGTTTACGTTCCTCTAGAAATTCTTTCAGACATTCGTTATAATTAGTAGTTCCGGTCATGAAATCACTAGACAAATATGAAAAGAAGCAAATAAATAGTTCATGTAAATTTTATATGTAGTGGAAGCAAGAATAGTTCTGTTGCTACCTGAATCTATTCTCGGAACAGTTCATTGTGTACTCTCCTTATCGACCTTTCCGAAATCTTCAGTGCTTTTGCTATTTTGCTTTGGTTTAATGGTTGTCCCAGTTTTAGCGATGCTTTGTAGATTATTGCTCCTGTAACAACGGCAGGACGTTTTCCGATTTCCAACCTTTTATGCGTAATCTCCTTTTCCAGCTCTTTTGCCTCCAGCGCCATAGCACTGGAAATCTCAAGCTTCTTGATGCAGATTTCTATATAATCCTGTACTCTGTCTTTCGATTGGACTTTGTAAAATCTCTTTTTTATGACTTTGATATAATTTAATACATCAGAAATCAAGGCATTATCATCCAAATCCTTAATCATCCCCTCTATATTCCTATTTATCAAATGGCTTTCGCATGCGGCATATACTACCGCTACTGACATAGAATAGGAATCCCTTCCCTTTGTCAAGCCGGCTCTTGCGCATTTCCTGTATAAAAGTCCGGATTCCTCGCGTATGTACTGCGGCAGGCGCCATTTGCACCATACAAGAGAGATTATGCGGCGAACCTTGGCAAAGCTCTTTTCCACATCATCCCTGTAGAATTTCATGCGGCGAACTGATTTGCTAAGCCTTTTTTCACCTTTCTTGAGCCGTAGGTTTTTGGGCACTCTGGTTTCAAAGCCCTTGTTCACAAGCGTAAAGCTGGTTGTTGTATAGCCAGGACCTCCTTCCTTGTACCATGGCACTGAATAGTCAAACATGAAGTCGAATGAAAGGCCGCAGTTCGGGCAGTAGTACTCGCCGTCAATCGTGTCTGCAATAATATCTGCCTTGCCGCAGCCTGAGCACTTCATAATATTGGTTGGAAAGGAAGTTTTTAAACATGAGCGTTCAAATTTGAGATTCCTCTAATTCCCGTACTGTTTTTAACTTATGTAGCTGAATTTCAGAAATACATATTTTATTCATGTCAGGATGACAATGTGCTAGTCGATCCTGTCTCTTCTGCTGGCATCCCTTAAAATTTATTTTAGGAACAGGCAGTTTGTATTTATCGCACACTAAAATTATTATTTCTATTACTTTGTCCTTCTTCATCCCAAGTAATTTTTTTACTATAGTTTTTATGATCCATTTTATTCGTTCTTTAAAAAATATTCGGCCAGCATTGAAGTTGATACAAGAGCATATTTCTTTTGCATTAACTCAGATTCCTCAAAACGTAAATTATGGGCGGAATATCTCAATTGAGGGACGCGATAATTATACATATTATTATCTGCGGATATCTTGAATGCGAATTGCCTCAGTATTTTTACTGCTTTATACAATCGTGTAATATTTCTGTTTTTTCCTAAGTCTTTTGGTAGTTTTTTTAATGGATCTGAGAGTTTCTTCTGATCCATCAGTAATCGTTCAAATCGGACCAGTTGGGATAAATCTTTTACAGAACTAATAGGTGTATGAATAAATTTCAAATCATTCTCTAATTTTACAATATCTTGTATGATATGGTAATCATAGTCCGAATTAAAGAAATCTATAAGCCACATATTAGAATAATCGTCAAGTATTATGTTCCCTGCATTTAAGTCACCGTGTGCCAAAGACTGCCTGACATAGGAGACTGGTTCGAACAATTTTGAGTTTATGTTTTTCTTTGTATAGAATAGCATTGGATTATAGAACGTTCCAACCCCATCAATGGAAATACTATCATTGTTTGGAAGATAACCTAGAACCTTTTTCATATCGGAGGCGACATATCTTATGTATCCAACATTGAAGGTATTTGCTTTCCATAACTGCTTCTGGTCTAGGGTCCAATTACTATAAAGTGGTTCGAATATCTCATCAAAAAGAACGTTCATGTTTTTACTCAATAATTCCGTGTCTTTTTTGTTTTTCCCATCTAATGAAACAAAGAATTCCTTGAATGTTTTGGGATTGCTTTTTTGATGCATTGCAGCAAAAGAGTATCTTATACCTGCACCCTTTTCAGTTTCTATGGATGCCAGGATTTGTGGTACATGAGGGCCTAAAATATACTGTAATTTCTCAAATCCGACCCTTTCTTTTCCTATTCGTTCCATATTATCCAATTTCAGAACTGTAGGAACTTGTACATACCCATTTCTTTCAATACTGTTTATAAGAAATACTTTGGCTCTGCTGTAGCCTCCAGATAGCTCCTTAGCTCTTATTGATTTACATCCTCTAAATAAGTATTCTGTAACCCTTTTTTCTCCTGCCGATAGGTATGATTTGTCAACAAATTCGATATATGGCTTATCAAACGGCTCAATTTTTATTGAGGTTTTTGTTTTTAGGTTAAGCCAGTTTCCAAATTGTCTTATGCTGTCGAATACCGTCACCCCATAAAAGTTTGAAAGATCCTCAAGCCCTTGAAAATGCCTTCTTATGTTGTTGCTCGCAGTTAATGCTGAGCATACTGCTATTTCATTAATATCATAAAACCCCTGCAAGGCAATTGCCATTTCAGCCACTTTTATGTTGGTTAAAACACCTATTATCCCAATTCGAATGTCATCTTTCTTAGTGTTGCCAATTACTTTCAGCAAAGTCTTTGAGAAGGTAGGTTCAGAAGCAGTAAGTATCTTCTTTGAGTTTACACTGTATGCATTACCCTTATCTGGCAGGATGCTCTTGTTTTCCCAAATAAATTCCGCACCCCAAGTATTTTCGATGCAATGTAGTCCATATTTTGAAAGTTCGTGCTTTTGAAGAGGATCATTTAAACTATGCCAATCTCTAACATTAATTATATTCAGATTTTGTGCCTCTTTTTTATAGCAGGACTTCAAAAAATTTATTAATGGACCATTTTTCCAATCGCCGCCCAACAATCTTGTAGTTTCGTAGAAACCTATATGTAAGGGATTTGGTGTAGGATCATTCTTTTTGATAGGGCTAACCATATCATTAGCTAAGCAAATTGTTATTAAAATTGACTTTGTCATATAAGCCATACCTATATTTACTCGTTA
>Ga0181538_10006477_pt1 | contig 10108 bp, 18 predicted proteins | sample PEATcosm2014_Bin_40_FD_119773 | JGI IMG/M metagenome (GOLD analysis project Ga0181538, IMG submission 119773) | Peatland microbial communities from MTU Mesocosm Facility, Houghton, MI, USA - PEATcosm2014_Bin23_30_metaG | ecosystem: Environmental > Terrestrial > Soil > Wetlands > Peat | place...
CTAGAGCATTGGAAGCAAAATATACTCCAGGATGGAAAGTGTGATCCAAGAATTGAATTTGAAAAAGAAAGGAACAGAAACTTGAGAGAGATTGGGCGTCGTTGCTTTGACGAAATTCTAGGAGTTAAGAGTTGAGTTCTGCTTACGGGCAATGTACTTGCTGCGGAACGATTGGGTACTTGGACGCCCATCATAAATGGCCTCAGACGAAGTGGGCTAAGAAGCTCTACAAGGAATTGATTCATGCTCCGATTAACATTCAGCTTGCCTGCAATGGTTGTCACGCCGGTCACAGTAGTCCCAAGCTTATTCATTGGACAGAGAAGCAGTTCTGTGAGGCATTAGGGATTCAACCAAGATCGAAGACCGAAAGGATGAGGAAATGATTCATATCCTGTTTCCGTTCAGGCCCCAGCCCAAGGGCAGGCCGCGATTCTGGAAGGGCAGAGCGGTTACGCCCCCAAAGACCCGGACTTACGAGCGCGATGTAAAGCTGTGGGCGTCCAAGTATGCTCCGAAGAAGCCCTTGGATGGACCGCTCAAGATCACCGCCAGATTCATTCTGAAAAGACCCAAGAAACCGAAGAACGACTTACCAGCGGTCAGGCCCGACCTGGACAACTATCTTAAAGGGCTATTAGACGCTCTAAACGGGCTGCTGTGGCACGATGATGCGCAGATCGTGGAAATGCACGCATTGAAGCTCTACGACGAGCCTGAGCGCCTTGGGGAGCGAATTGTCATCGTTGTTGAGGAAATATGAAGCATAAGCCGAACTGTCTCGGATTTATCTGCACATGTGGGGGGAAGAAGAAATGTTAGATTTTAATACAGTTGGAATCAAAGGATGTGACGACCTTCAAGATGCGCTGCAAATAGAACATTCAGCGAAAGCCTTTAAAAACCAAGTAGAGGGAATGATTCAAAGGTGGGGAATTAACGGTACGCTAGAAATGTTAAGTGTTGCGCTTTGTGGAAACAGTGATGACTTGAAGCCGATTATTAGATTCAAGTGGCGGTTGAAATATAAAAATTATTGCGACCCATGGGATGATGGAATGCGCGTGCCGATAACGGAAGAAGTGTAAATGAAATTAATTGAGATACTTGCAGAAGACTGGGACTCAAAATGGTGTATGAGAAAATTAGATCACACGACCCTACCGTATCAATATATTGCTTTGCTATTTCAGCGATTTGCTTCAGCCTGTGCTTGGTGTTGCGCTTTGTGGAAACAGTAAGCTGAAATGAGTCAACGCCCTCTTGCGCCTGCAAGAATGTTCCGAACGCTATGGCTGATTCTAAGATACAGCCCTGACCGAAGGCTGCGCCGACTAGAACACAACCTTCTGAATCGTTATTGTAATTGCCCTTATGGAATAGGATGTTCGTGTGCCCAGGAACTTTCGTTATCTCGAATGTTTCGAAACTATTGTTCATGGATGCCAGCCGATGCTGTCCCCGCTGACAGGTATAGAGTCCGTCTGGCAACTTTGGCAGAAATGAACCGTCTGGCTGTACGTAAGAGTGTTCCAAAGTAAAACAAACATGCAATCCCTTATCGTCAAACAACTCGCCTTCAATCCCATAAAGAGCAAACTTGTTTCGGATAAGTTTCAGATTCATCAGTGAACGTGCTCCTGAACAGACTGAACGCCAAGCTGCTGCTGGCAGGTGTTCAGTTGGTTTTGAATGTCTAGGTAATCTTGTTTGAGAGAGAGAAAGGCATCACTCAGCATTGCGACGCAGGGAGATTGATTCGTCGCCGTCGCATCGCAGGATGCGGCTAAACTCAAATCATCGGCAGTAGTGGGACCAAGGAGCTTTTGATCCTTCAGGTCCAGCCCGTAGTATTTGTATGGAAACGAAGCGCCAGCGCAGGCCGCAAGCCCTAAACCCATCAACATTCCGGCAAGGAAGTGTTTATTCATTGCCATGTAGGTCTTCCAGTTGTTTGAAGGCTGGCTGATTCCGCCTGAGCCGCTGCGACAATCTTTTGATGCTGCTCTTCGGGGGTTTGCTGAAACATCTTGATCATGGCCATGACTGAATCAGGAAACTTAAGAGCAGTGGTGATGAGCGCAACCCAGGCGGAAAGAGTCATTAGCTTTGCTTCGGCGCCACGTCAGAGAGAAGAGATTTGATCTTGCCGAGAATCCCTGCATTCGGGAAAAGGGGAATCAGCGCGGCGTCAATCGCCAAAACTGCAACCACCACCGCCTGCCAATTTGTTACAAACCAAGCAACCATTTTATTTTCCTTTCAAGAAAGTGTTGACGTCGTAAAAAGAATACGTAGCATGACCTAAAACGCAAGCAAAAAGGAGAATCCATGACCAAAGCAGTAGTTAAGAAACAAACCTTCAAGAATAATGACTTCTATCTCCCGGTTACAATGGCGCAATTCCAAGACCTGACCAATGAGATTTTGGAAGCAATCAACAAAGTATGCACTCCCCACTTCCTAGACGCAGACTACACCGCGCAAATCCTCATGAGTGCAATTCATGCTCTTGACCATAAGCACGGACATGTAAAAAAGACCGACCTATTCGATAGCTGCATTAACCGGATTAGCTGCCACGTGACTTACCACGCGGTGCAGGAAATTCAGACTCGGCTTAAGGCCAAAGACGCTGAAAAAAATGCAGCAACTAATGGACAAGGAAACGTGGTTGATCTTGAGCAAGAAGCAACCCAAGTTCTTTGCTGACCCAACTCAAGACCCCTCTTTCGAGGAGATACAAGCTAAATGGTACGACCGTCTAAGGCGCGAAGGCTTTGAAGACCAAGAGAATGAAGCCTATGCGGATCGGCCGCTAAAACGCTGGAGCGGGATATCGAGCATCTATGTCGATACCTTCCAGCCAGCCGGGTCTAAAATCATTTCAAGCTTCCCCGAGTCACTACTCAAAGAAGAGGAACACTTTCAAAACCATCCCGAATTCAAAGAGTTATGCATTAGTCTCTGTGTCCACGGCAATAGCCGCCTTAGTCCGAAGCGCGTACAACTCATATGGATGGATTACTGCAGTGGGAAAACTCAGCGGGAATCGGAATTAAAGCACAAAGTCAGCGATACAACCGTTCTAAGGATTATCAGAAGGATTACAGAATGGATGGGCTTAATGGGTACACGCTTGAATAACTCAGAATCGGATGACACAGCAACAATCGTAATCAGGCAGTTTGTACCGAGAGACACGCCAATCGTCTATGCGACCTGGCGTAATGCCATTTGGTATGACCAAAAACGCGACGAACGGCTAGCGCACGAATTCTATGCAGCAGCGACGCGAAGCATTAAGGACTTACTCGCAAAGCCAAGTACTGAGGTTAGGATTGCATGCGACAAGAAGGATCCTGACTTCATAGCGGGATATTCTGTCCTTACCGGCTCATTCCTTCATTTCGCTTATGTTAAGATTGACTACCGAAAGAAGGGCATAGCCAGACTTCTGTGCAAAGGAGTTAAGTCAGTCGCCCAGCCAGCCACCAAGATTGGTAAGGAAATTGTAGAAGACCTCAGACTAGAGGTTAAGGAGAATCATGGCCCGATCCAATAAGGACGATAAGCAGTACAGCTACGTTAAGTTTCAAAGCCCAGTCCCGCCCGGAGTCAACAAAGAACCAGTATACGAGCTGAAACTGGAATCCAAAGATCCAAGATACAAAGTTGATAACATTAGTCGGATAGGCGATACCGTTTACCTTGAAAGTGGCGACCTCATCCAAGAGACACCATGGGACAATGTAGTCATTGCCCGACCAATCCAGTAAGGTCATTGGATACTCAGTGGCTAACGATAAACCAGTCCCGGCTTTAGGCAATCTCCGGCCATGGGTTAAGGGTCAGACCGGAAACCCGCTCGGCGGCCCCAAGCTTCCGGCAGAGTTACGAGAAGCGCGCCGTAAGCACATGGCGAACCTTATTAAGCTCATCCACATTTATGTGGGCTTAACCGAAGAGGAAGCTAAAGAACGATTAGCCGGCCCGGGCGCACTACAAATAGAGCAAATGATTCAAGGGCAGATATCCAAGGCATCTGAGGGTGATTCAAGAGCGTTTCAATTCATCATGGAGGTTATGTGCGGCAAGGTTCCAGAAACCGACGACCATACAAGCCTAGCCGACACCCTTACCGCCAAGGAAAAGCTCGCAGCACTCAAGAAAATGACAGACACCCTTGAGCTAGAAGTAGCGAATGAGTCTAGACCTACAGAATGAACTGTTAGAGCAGGCGATTGTACTCTACCAAGCGGTAGACACGCTTTCTGAAGTCTCATCCGACGCATTCACAGAGCAGCGCAAGTTCATAGACGACCCATCTAGACTCAAGGCATTGCACTGCACTCGCCGCGCTGCCAAGTCCTACACGGCCGGACTTTACATGGTTGAGACTTGCCTGAAATACCCAGGGGCTAACTGCTTATTCATCGGTCTTACTCGCCAGTCAGCCCTTGATATCATCATGAAGGATATCCTCAAGGTTGTTGACCGCAAGCATGAGCTGTCTATTCACTTCAACAACACCTCCCTCGATTGCACGTTTCCCAATGGGTCCGTTATCCGCATTACAGGTGTTGACGTATCTGAAGACGAAATGAACAAGCTTCTCGGTAAGAAATACAAGCTGGTTTGTATCGACGAAGCGAGTCTCTACACGATTAATCTCAGGCATTTAGTTTACGATATCCTTGGCCCAGCGATGGCCGATCAAAAAGGCACAACCTGCCTCCTTGGTACTTCATCCAATTTCACTCAAGGCTTATTTTTTGACATAACCAACGGCAAGGAGCAAGGCTGGAGTGTCCACCGTTGGTCAGCACATCAAAACCCACACATAGATTGGCAGGCGCAGATTGATGACATTAAGACGAATCGGCCCCTGTACATGGAAACGCCGCAGTTTCGTCAATGGTACCTCAATGAGTGGGTCATTGAGACCGACAAGCTCGTATATAAGTTCAATCCGGATCGAAATCTGTTTAGAGACCTACCTTATCCTCAATCCAAGGGCTGGCATTATGTGCTTAGTTGTGACTTGGGATGGGAAGACGATACTGCGATTGTCTTGTCCGCGTATCATGACAATGATCCGACGTTTTATGTAATCAAGACATTCGCGCAGAAGCATATGACCTTCGACAAGGTTGAAACAAAGCTTCTAGAGTTTTTGAATGACCCACAATATCCATGTAACTCTGTGATTATCGACGGCGCCAATAAGCAGGGTGTAGAGACCATGACCATGCGCTCTAACATTCTATTCGAGTACGCGGACAAGCTCGGCAAGGTTGACCACATTGAGATATTGAATGGCGACCTAATCCAAGGCAAGGTTAAGATTCATTTCAATGAGCATGACCTCATGGACGAAATGATGGCTCTAGTCTGGAAAACGTCCGGTGACAAAATTGTCTATCCTAAAAAAGAGCATCCAAGCTTACCCAACCATCGCTGCGATGCTTTGCTTTACGGTTGGTTTAACGGTTACCACTTTCTTTCTACTCCGGCGAAAAAAGCGCTTATTCCTGGAACGGCAGAATACATTAAGGAACAAGAGGATCTACATAAGCAGGCAATTATGGAAAAGATCAAACGAGACCAAGCAATGAATGACCCGAACGCCAAAGGAATCACGTGGACGAACAATACCGACGGCTCCGCACCCTGGAACAACTGGGACTAACTCCATAATGTGAAGCACTGAATCATTACTGGATGACTAAAAAGAAACGAGACCCATACAACAAGAATGGCCGCAGCATGAAAATAGCCGGGACTGGCGAGCTTGACCTTCCCAAATCTGATCAGCTAAACATTTGGGACCAAGAGTTTGGATGGATTCTCAAAGACGGCAAGCCAACGGTTAATAGTAAACCATATTGGGCGGCTATGAGGCGTAAGATTAAGCAGTAAAATTTGGAGAGTAGCTCAGTTGGTAGAGCACCCGGCTGTTAACCGGACGGTCATTGGTTCGAGCCCAATTTCTCCAGCCATAGATCATGATGGTTAGTCCATCCGGCCTGGCCCCACCGAAGTGAACGGGGCTAATTCAATATCCGAAGCACTCAATCAATTATGTGAGTCTTCCATTTCTTAAAGAGCGCAAGGTCCCCACACTTCGGAAAATGTCCGGAGTATCTCTCTACGGCTTCTCTGAAGACGATGAGCTTATCGATCACGCCTTAGACGAACTTATAGAACACATTCATAACAAAGATCATGTGGGAGTCATGGAGTCGCTTATGGCTCTTGTCCACGCCATTAAAAACAAGGAGCCAGACGATGCCTCTAGTGCACTCGAAGACGCCAAAGGCGTTTAAAAAGAACATTAAGACCGAAATGGCGCACGGCAAGCCACAGAAGCAGGCAGTCGCTATCGCATACAGTGAGAAACGCAGAGCGGAACACCATAAGCACGCGCATGGCGGAGAAGTCGATAGCTGCAAGGTGTGTATGGCAGACGGTGGGGACCCAGCGGATCAAGAAACACTTGGAACTAAGATTGGCTTTCCTGGTTCACCTCCGCCCAAGCCGAAGCCACAGGCATATGCGGAAGGCGGAGCGGTTGATAGCTGGACCAAGCGGGAAGACAACGAAAAGGGCGTCAATAAGGGCGGGGATGGTATCAGTCAGGCCGGGCTACACGTTAGATCGGCTAATCGCGACAGCATTTACTCAGACAAAGAAGACTCGCTAGATGCAGCAAAGAGAAAGCACGGCAAAACGCTTGGCGAACTTCGCGGCATGAAAAAGCCCAATCTATACGCACACGGCGGCCCAGTTGAGCACCCCAACATGGAAGGTCAGACTGCTGCCAACGAAAAAGAACCGCATAAGTTAGCCGGCGGCGGAGAGATTGAAGACGGCGAAGACCAAATGAATCAAGAACTTCACGAAACAATTGGTTCTGAGCTTATCGACGCTCTTGAAAAGAAAGATAAAAAACAAATTATGTCGGCGCTAGAGGCAGCGATCATGAGCTGCATGAACAAGGGGTAAAAATGAAAGAGATAGTTTTTGTAAATACTGAAGACTTTACAATCTTAGTTAAGAGTAAGGGCGAAGAAATTCAATATGTATCAGTAAAAATTGACGGCAAAGACCATTATGGCGTGGTCAATGGAGATACTATTTCCGTCAGAGGTGTCAAATGATGGATGGAAAAGCGCTTAGCGCGGCTATACGGGCAAAGAAAAGGGGCACCCATCGGGCAGAGATGGACTATGCGGGTCAGGAAGACGTAGACCCTAACGCCGCATGGGACGCCAAACAAGACACCGAAGTTAACGAAACACTCGACAACCCAGACCATGAGCCAGCAACCGCCACTGAAATGGGTGAGCACGAATCATCTCAGGACATTGTCCAGCTCAAGAAAGCCATGGCTAGGATTAATAAGTATTTCGAGAGTCTTTAATGAACGTTTCGGAAACCCTCCAGATTCTTCAAGCTTTGAAGGCTTGCGGCGCCAGTCATTTCAAGTCTCAGGACTTTGAAATATCCATCAGACTGCCTGCATCGATCGAGCAGCTACCAGCACCCGCCTCAGTGGTTGCGCCAGCTCAAGCGCAGCCATTGTCTCAGCCCACTGAAAACAAAGAAGCGACTGAGAAGCTACAAAGCCTGATCAAGACTCTTAGCCTTCCGCCGGAGCAATTAGTTGACGTTATTTTCCCAAGCGGAGCAGGGGGCTAAGTGGCTTGGAAAGTTGAACCTATCGAGGTCGTTAAGGCCAAAGATAAGATTGTAGATCCTCGCGACAAGAAGACGCTTCCTAAAGAGAATAACTATTACCAATGGTGGTTGGCTAAGGATGATAAAGAACTTCTGGCGCAATTACTGTCCACAACTGCGTTTCTCAAAAAGTTCCATTCCGCGCGTATCCGGCAGGCTTCTCTGTACAGTCGCCTTTTTTCAGGAAAGCCACTCTATAATTATCTGGCTTCGACCTCGACTCTCGATAATTCACAGCAAATGCCTATGGGCAGGCCGACAGCGAATGTTGTTTATTCATGTATCGACACCCTCACATCTAAGATCACTCAAGATAAGCCTAGGCCGGTCTTCTTAACCGATGCGGGACATTACAAAGAGCGGCGCATCTCAAAGCAGCTCAATAACTTCATTATGGGCGAGTTTTACCGCTGCAAGGCTTATGAGCTTGGCGCGGAAGCATTCCGAGACGCGGCCCAGCTTGGTAACGGCTTTATCAAGGTCATCAAGAAGGACAACAAGATAGAGCTGGAGCGAACTCTTGAGACAGAACTGTTAGTTGATTTCAATGACGGATACTACCGCAACCCGCGTGCACTCATTCACACCAAGCTTTGCGACCGTGGCGTTTTGGCAGACCAAATGCCGAAAGAATCAGAAAAAATCTATGCATCTCAGGGCGGAACGGTAGACAGCTCTCCTCAATCGACTGATACAATTTCCGATCAGATCATTGTGAGTGAGGGCTGGCACCTTCCGAGTGGTGACAAAACCAAGGACGGTCGGCACGTCATCGTATGCAGCGAAGGAGTGCTTCTCGATGAGCCCTGGGAGAAAAAATACTTCCCTTTTGCCAAGTTTGATTACAACCAGAATACCGTAGGCTGGTTTTCTCAGGGCTTAGCTGAAATCTTGTTTCCGACTCAGATGGAAATCTACAAGATGCTCATTATCTCGTCGCAGTGCATTGAGATGACGGGCGTACCTAAGATTATTATCTCCGAGTTGTCCAAGGTTCTTGAAACTGCGTTCAACAATAACGTGTCTTCGATCATTAAGGTCAAGACAATGGCTGAGGCGCCACAGTTTGTTAACGCACAGTCTAACAACCAAGAGATTTACGATTACATCAAGTGGTTGATTCAGAACGCTTATGACATGGCTGGTATTTCTGCCATGAGTGCTACGGGTAAGATTGACCAAGGCGTAACTTCTGGCGAAGCCATGCGGACCAAGCAGAACGTAGAGTCAGACCGATTCGCGGCACTCCAGCGCCGGTATCAAAACTTTTTCCCAGACCTTGCTTACATGATGATTGACGGGGCCGCAGATATTGCACGCGAGACCGGCACTTATACGACCGTTTACCCGGGCAAGGATGGAACCAGAGAAGTTGATCTACCCCTGGATGCGGAAGGCATTAAAGACACCTACGTCATTCAGTGCTTTGACGAGTCATCTCTTCCGAAAGACCCTGTAGGGCGGCAAGCAAAGATTTCCGAGATGCTCGCGGCAGGAGAGATATCAAATCAAGAGTTTCGTCGTCTATCAAACTTCCCGGATCTTGAGCAATCAGATCAACTCGCCGTAGCTCTTGAAGAGCGAATCCTGCATGACTTGGATGCAATCGTAGAAGACGGTAAATCTGGTTACAATCCTCCTGATTCGTTCGTTTTAGACCCATCTGATTTGGCTACCACGCTTACCGTGCAGACCATCAATAAATACGCCGTTACGGACCTGGAAGAGACCAAGATGGATCTACTCCGGGACTATTTCACGGCCATTCAAAACCTTAAGAAGACGGCAACACCACCTCCGCCCATGCCTGTTCCGGCAGCACCCGGCGCACAGCCGTTGCCTGTAGCTCCCCCGGCCGCATCTCAGGGTCCAACATCAGGAGTACAAGTTTAGTAAGTAGAATCGACAAGAAGAATAACCAAGGAGAATGATATGGCATTTACGACTGAAGCAATCGAAGTAGCAGCAATTACAAATCCCACCGGCCCAAAAGAGTTTGACCTTCCTGTGAGAGAATTCACCGGATACGACCCCAAGGGCACCACAACCATTACCGGGTCACAGATTGAACGGCCCAACGCACCGAATCCGAAGCAAGATACCACTACTGAGCAGGTTGCAGAATCACCGGCCGGAGAAGAATCGGTAAAGTTATCGCCGCAGATTAGCGCCATTGCCCGTAAAGAGCAGGCGCAGCGTAGACGCGAACAGGCGCTAGCGCAGCGTGAACGAGAGTTTGAGGCAAAATTAGCAGACGCTGAGAAATATTCTCAGTTGAAATCTAAGATTGCAGCAAAGGATTATTCCGCAGCGGACGAACTGGGTCTTACTTACGACGAATATACTCAGTATCTAGTCGATAAGC
>Ga0181538_10006479_pt1 | contig 10106 bp, 10 predicted proteins | sample PEATcosm2014_Bin_40_FD_119773 | JGI IMG/M metagenome (GOLD analysis project Ga0181538, IMG submission 119773) | Peatland microbial communities from MTU Mesocosm Facility, Houghton, MI, USA - PEATcosm2014_Bin23_30_metaG | ecosystem: Environmental > Terrestrial > Soil > Wetlands > Peat | place...
CATCCGTGGGCCAAAGAAGTGAGCGCGGCAGTAAATATCGAGGCGCGCGGATCGTCGGGACCAAGCCTGATGTTCGAGACGGGGAGCGCGAACGAGTGGGTGGTGCGCCTGTTTGCGAGAAGTGTCTGGCATCCGGCGACAAGCTCGATCTTCTATACGATTTATAAGACGTTACCGAACGACACGGATTTCACGGTCTTCAAGGCTGCCGGCTACCAGGGACTGAATTTCGCCTATTTGAGCGATGTGGTTCACTACCACACTCCGCTCGACAGCTTCGAGAATGCAAACCCGGCGAGCCTGCAACACCACGGAGACAACGCGCTGCCGTCGCTGGTGGCGCTGGCGAACGCAGACGTGGAATCGCCGCCGCGCAACGAGGCCGCGTACTTCGACGTGTTCGAGCATTGGGTGGCGCGATGGCCGGCGCGGTCAAACGTGCCGGTGTCGATACTTGCGATGCTGCTGATCGGCGTTCAAATCTTCTGGCTGATGCGCGCGCAGCGCCTGAGAACGGGCGAGTGCCTTTGGGGAATTCTTGCCTGGATCGTGGTGATTCTTGCGACGGCGGTGCTGGCATGGATCGTCGTGCGCATTATCCGCCTGACGGGAGCGCTACCGGTAAATTGGGTGGCACATCCGCTGCCGCTGCAGGTGGCCATGTGGTCGCTGGCAGTTGCGGTGGTGGTGACCTTCGGGACCTTCTTTGCGAGGAAGGCCGGTTTCTGGGGCTTGTGGGCGGGCACGTGGACGTGGATTTCCGTGCTGTCAGTGGTGCTTGCGTACTTGCTTCCCGGAGTGAGCTATCTCCTGGTCTTGAACTCGTGCGCAGCGGCGCTGTCGGGATTGGCGTTCACGTTTCGGCGCGGCGAAGACGGAGAAGGCTCGCCACTTCTCGCGGCTGTGCCGCTCGCAACGGGGGCGATCGCTGGATTTGGTCTCGCGCTGATGCTGTACGACACGCTGGGCGTGCAATGGGTGTTTGTCGTCGCAATCGCCGTAGCGCTGTTGCTCACGCCGTTGATTCCACTGTGCAGGGACTTGCGGGACGCGAGCGGACTTCCCGCTTTGGCGGTAGCCGGAATTCCCATCGTCCTGACTCTGGCGGCAGCTTTTGTGGCAGCGGTGGTGCCCGCTTTTTCGGCCAAGGCACCCGAACGAGTGAATATCGAATATTGGCAGGACGCAGACTCCGGGAAGGGGCAATGGATCGTCCATCCTGGTTCCGGGCGTTTGCCGGAACCGATTCGGCTTGCCGCGAAGTTTCATCTGGTGGAGCACGGGCCTTTTCCGTGGAGTCTGCGGCAGGCGTTCCTTGCCGATGCGCCGAATCTGAACGTCGCGCCGCCAACTTTCACGATTTTGAATTCTTCGGAGGTAAGCGGGAAGCGGACATATCGCGCGCTACTGCGCTCGGAACGCGGGGCGACGCAGGCGATGGTCTTTTTTCCCCCCAATTCGGGAATTGAGAATGTAAGGGCTGAAGACTTGCCACTGGCGCCCGCATCGGCTCGAGTCCGACGTTATTTGAACGGATGGTCCATCTTCAATTGCGTGACGATGACTCCGAAAGGCGTGACGATCGATTTCACCCTGGCGGAGGGCAAACCCATCGAGGTGTACGCAATCGATCAGACGTTCCGCTTGCCTGAGCAAGGGAGCTTTCTGCTGAAATCGCGCCCGCTCACGGCAATACCATCGCAAGATGGGGATGTGACGCTGGTGAGCCGCCGAGTGCAGTTGAATCCCTAAAATCGGCGCTGTCCCGGGGCCAGAAAAGTGCGCGGCCAAGGGTCGTTTCTTCGTGGTTGCCCACCTTCCCTACTCCCAATCTAGGTAAGGATCAGCGCCACCTGGTGTGGAAAGCCGTCTAGCGGCGGGTTTGCTGCGAGGCAAAGTTGTCGGATAGAATTGGACGTTTGCGCCGTGTCAAAAATGGGCGACATTCTGCTGCACAACACGCTGACCAACCGGCTGGAGCCGCTCGAGCCGCTGCATCCCGGCGAGGTGCGCATCTACACGTGCGGGCCGACGGTCTACGATTTCGCGCACATCGGAAATTTCCGCACGTTTATGTTTCAGGATGTTCTGCGGCGATTCCTGCGCCAGCGCGGATATCGCGTGCTACAGGTGATGAACCTGACCGATGTGGATGACCGCATCATTCAGAATGCCGCGGCGGCGAAGGTGAGCATCCGGGAATACACCGAAAAATACATCCAGGCTTTCCTGGAGGACATGGACGCGCTGCACCTGGAGATGCCGGAAGAGCTGGTGCGGGCGACGGATCACGTGGAGGATATGGTCGAGTTGATCGAGCGCCTGAAGCAGAAGGGTGTGACGTACGAGAGCGACGGCTCAATTTATTACAGCATCGCGAAATTTCCCCAGTACGGGCGGCTTTCGAAAATCGATATGAGCGGGCTTCAGGCAGGCGCGCGCGTCGACATGGATCGCTACGAGAAAGCGGATGCGCGCGACTTCGCGTTGTGGAAAGCGCCGAAGCCGGGCGAACATTTTTGGGATACGCGCGTCGGTCCGGGACGTCCGGGATGGCACATCGAATGTTCGGCCATGTCGATGAAGTATCTCGGAGACACGCTCGACATACACACCGGCGGGATCGATCTGGCGTTTCCCCATCACGAAAACGAGATCGCACAGAGCGAGGCGGCCACGGGGCACCAGTTCGTGCGGCTATGGTTGCACGCGGAGCACCTGATCATCGACGGCGAAAAGATGTCGAAATCGCTGGGCAATTTTTTCACGCTGCGCGACCTGTTCGCGAAAGGACAGAAGCCATCGACGATTCGATTTCTGCTGCTCTCGGTTCCCTACCGGCGCCAACTGAACTTCACCCAAGATGGCTTGAAGCAGGCTGCAAATTCCACCGAGCGGATGCGAAACTTCCTGGCGCGGCTGAAAACGGAGAACTTTCCGGCCGGCTCGAATGTAGCCATTCAGGCGCGGGCAGCGGAAGCGGAGAAGGAGTTCGACGCCGGGCTTGCGGACGATCTGAACACCGCGGTGGCGCTGGCGGCGGTGTTTGATCTGATTCGCGACGCGAACAGCGCGATGGACCGGGGCGAGTTCCGGCAGCAAGACGCGACGCGGCTGGTGGCGACGATGGAGAGGTTCGATCAAATCCTGAATCTCCTCGTGGATGACGACGACGAGAAGCTTGCCAAGCTCGGGTTTGGCCCAGCGAAACCGCGCATGAGCCCCGGTGAAGTGGATGCGCTGATCGAAGAGCGCAACGCTGCTCGAAAGCGCCGCGATTTCAGACGTTCGGACGAGATCCGGCAGCAGCTTGCGGAGTCTGGTATCATAGTTGAGGATACGAAGGACGGCAGCGTCCGTTGGAAATATAAATGACCTTTTCGCCCATTTTCGCGTTCTGCCCGCATAGCCAGCCTTGCTGCGATCGCCCCAACCTTTTTGGCGTCGACTAAGTCTCCCTTCCTCTAATTGCTGCGTACGGCGTGGACCAGAGGGAACCGGCCCGCGCGCGTGGATCCAAATTCCATTCTGGAGGAAGACATGCAAGCGATTGAGACCAAGTTGCCGCACGTTGTAACCGCGCTGCCCGGCCCGAAGGCACAGCAAATCGTGAAGCTCGACAGCGAGTTTGTGTCGCCGTCGTACACGCGAGATTATCCGCTGGTGGCGAAGACAGGCCACGGCGCGATGATCGAGGACGTGGACGGAAATACCTTTTTGGATTTTGCGGCGGGCATTGCCGTTGTCGCGACGGGACATTGCCACCCGGAGGTGGTTGCGGCGATTCAAAAGCAAGCCTCCGAGTTGATTCACATGTCCGGTACGGACTTCTACTATCCGAGCCTCGTCGAGCTGGCGGAAAAGCTCGCGTCGATCGCGCCAGGCAAGGAACCTAAACGCGTTTACTTCGGGAATTCGGGCGCGGAAGCGGTGGAAGCGGCAATCAAGCTCGCGAAATATCATACGAAGCGTGACAAGCTGGTGGCGTTTCATGGCGCGTTTCACGGACGCACGATCGGTGCGCTCTCCTTGACCGCGAGCCGCGCCGTCCAGCGCAAGGGATTTGGCACGCTGCTTTCGGGCGTGTTTCACATGCCTTTTCCGGACACCTATCGGGGAACGTACGGGGTGCGGCCGGAAACTGCGTCCGCCGATTGCTTGAGCTATCTCGAGCACGAGCTTTTCCGGCGGCGCGTCGATCCGGAAGAGGTGGCGGGAATTTTCATCGAGCCGATTCAGGGCGAGGGCGGCTACTTGCCGGCGCCGGCGGATTTTCTGCAAGGGCTGCAGCGCATTTGCCGCAAGTACGGAATCATGCTGGTGATGGACGAAGTGCAGTCGGGGATGGGCCGCACCGGGAAGTGGTGGGCGGGTGACCACGCCGGCATCGAGCCCGACATCATTTGCACTGCGAAGGGAATCGCCTCGGGCATGCCGTTGAGCGCGATGATCGCGCGCGCCAGCGTGATGGATTGGAAGCCCGGCGCGCACGCATCGACGTTTGGCGGCAATCCGGTGTGCATCGCGGCATCGCTCGCAACGATTCGGCTGATCGAGAAGCAATACATGGCCAACGCAGCACGCATGGGCGAGTACATCATGCGGAAGACGGCCGATTGGCGGGAGAAGCACAAGATCGTCGGCGACATCCGCGGGCGAGGGTTGATGATCGGGATCGAGTTCGTGCGCGATCAGAAGACGAAGGAGAAAGCGCCGGAACTGCGGAACCAGATCGTGGAGCGCTCGTTCCACAAGGGACTGCTGGTGCTCGGATCGGGCGATACGACGCTGCGGTTGTGCCCGCCGCTGCTAATCGATGAAGAGCAAGCGGACTTTGCGCTGCGGACACTCGATGGTGTGATTAGCGAGATCGAGCGGGAGATGTAGGGCCGCGAAGCAAAAGCTTTACCGCGGAGAGCACAGAGAAAGGCTTGAGGACACGGAGAAAACCGGCGGTATATTTTGAGTGACAGAAAACGGAGGCTTGCACATAATCTCAGGCCAGTTTTTCATTCCACGCGGAGGATTGGTTGGCGCGAATTCTGGACGTTGGCTGCGGACCGACGAAATTTCCCGGCTCGATCGGGCTGGACATGAACCCGGACACCGCCGCCGACGTTCTCTGCCACCTCGATAAGGGTGGCCTGCCCTTTCGCGACAACTCGTTCGACCAGGTGCGCGCGGAGCACGTGATCGAGCACGTTGCGGACATCATCGGGACGATGGAAGAGTTTCACCGCGTGACGCGCGCGGGCGGAACGATCTTCCTGGCAACGCCGCACTATACGGACTACAGCTCGTTCCGCGACCCCACGCACCGCTGGCACTTGAATACCTACTCATTCCTGTACTTTTATCCGGGCGGGATGCACGGGCGCGACATGTGGTACACGAAGGTGCGCGTAAAAGAAGTAAGGAACTACGTGTCCTTGCTGCGGCTGTGGCGGGCGCTCGGGTTCGAGTTTTGCGTCAACCACAGCAAGATGTTCCGGCAATTCTGGGAACACTACCTGAGTTTCATCATCCGCGGAAAATTGATGGAGTTCACCTTCGAGGTGATCAAGTAAGCCGATGGCGCGGATTCTCGATATCGGCTGCGGGCGCAAGAAATATCCGGGATCGATCGGCGTCGACATGAGCCCGGCCGGGCAGGCGGACGTGCTTTGCGACTGGACGAAAACGCTGCCGTTCGCGGACAGCAGCTTCGACCAGGTGCGGATGATTCACATCATCGAGGAAGTGGATGATATTTTTCGCGTCCTCGGCGAGGCGCATCGCGTGGCGAAACCGGGAGCGCGCGTGGTGATCGTCACGCCGCATTACACGGATCACGCGTCCTATTGCAGCCCGGCGCACCGGTGGCACCTTTCGAGCTTTTCGCTGTGGTTCTTCAGCGACCGCCCGATGGAATATGACTACTACGCTCCCGCGCAGTATCGAGAACGAAAAGTGCACGTGGAATTGCTGCGCGTGTGGAGAGGGCTGGGGTTTCAGTTTTTCGTGAACCGGTTTCGTGCGTTTCGGAAGTTCTGGGAGCAGTATTTGTCTTTCGTGATTCGCGGGAAAACGGTGGAATGGGAACTTGAGGTGGTGAAGCCGAACGGAGCCGGGGCGAAATGATTGCGCGGTTGATGTTCGCAATCGTGGATTTTGCGGCGCGGAAAGGGCTCGCGGAACCGGACCAGACCGAGTCCGCGAAGGAACAGGCGCGGCGCACGGGAATTCGCGGGGAGACATACGCGTATTGGTATCTGCGGCGGCACGGGTACGTGCTCGTCGCGCGTAATTACCGCTCGCCGGGCATGAAGGGCGAGATCGACATGGTCGGCTACGACGGGCAGGTGCTGGCGTTTGTCGAGGTGAAAACGCGATCGGCTGCTACGCAAGAGGATTCGTCGAAGCGGCAGGCTCGCCCGGAGGAAGCGGTCAACTGGGAAAAGCGGCGCAACGTGACGCGAATGGCGCGGCAGTTTTTGCGGGCCCGGCACATTGAGTCAGCCGAGTGCCGGTTCGACGTAATGGCAATCGAGAATCGCGCGGGAGCGCGGCCCGAAGTGCGGTTGCACAAGGGAGCGTTCGGGACAAGTTAGGCCATGTCGTCCAAGCGTATTCCGCTATTGCCCGTGCAGGACGTTATAGTTCGCCAGAACGCAGCCGCCGTCGATCGTGCGGCATTCAGTCAACGTCAATTTCACGCGATGCCCGGGATCGCGAAATGTGGGAATCCCAGAACCGAGCAGAATCGGGTGGATATTCAGGCCGATTTCATCCACCAAGTCCGCCGCCAGAAGTGACTGCGCCAGTTCGCCGCCTCCCATCAGGCAGATTCCCTTCCCCGGCTGTCGCTTGAGATTGCGGACAAACTCCACTGCATCGCCCGCCACCAGCTCGACGTTTGGGTCCTCGATGGACTTGAGCGTGCGCGAGAAAACGTAGCTGCGCATGGCAGGCTTCTTATGCGCGCCGCGCTTCGTCTTTCTCGGGCTCTTTTCCGCCGTGCGATTTTGACTCACCGACACGGCGTACGTCTTGCGTCCCATCAGAATGGTGTCGATGCCCTTCCAGTAGGACGTCATTACCTCCTGCACATCTTTGCTGAAGTGTAGCCAGTCGATTGAGCCATCTACGCCTGCCAGAAATCCGTCCAGGCTGACGGCTCCTCCATAGGTGACGGTACGCATCGTTTGGCTCCTTTCATTTTGGGGCGACCAAACGTTAAAACTAAACGCCCATTTAGAAATGATACTATACCGCTGTTGAGAAATCGTCAAGACCCATGAGCCCCCGTCCCAGGAAGGTCACGAACACGCAGCTCTTTGCCGCGGCGCACGGGGCGATGAGCAAACTCGGGCCCCGCGAGCTGACCCTTACCGCCATTGCCAAGGAGGCGGGTGTGACGGCGGCGGTGCTGGTGCAGCGTTTCGGGTCCAAACGCGCCCTGCTGCTCGCCCTGGCTGAAAAGTACGCCGACGGCGCCGGGGGATTTATTGACGCCCTCGCCAAGCAGCATGCCTCTCCGCTGGCGGCTCTGCGCGCGTATGCGGATTGCATGGCGGGGATGGCTGCGTCGCCGGCGGCACTGGCCCGCAGCCTGGCCTATCTTCAAATCGATCTCACGGATGAGGACTTTCGCAAGCACTTGATGAAGCAGGCGCAGGCCACACGTAGCGGTCTGCGCCGATTGGTGGAAGCTGCTTCGGGTGCGGGCGAGCTCTCCCCGAGTGCGAAGCCTGCGCAGTTGGCGCGGACGATAGAAGCAGTCCTTAGCGGGTCGATGATCACGTGGGCGTTCTACCGCGAAGGGTCGGCGGCAGATTGGATTCGCGCTGACTTGGAGGCCGTGCTGACGCCTTACGTTGTTAGGCGGGGCCGCTAATTCAGGCAATCTGGGGCGCTGGGATGCTTGTGCGGCATAGTAGAATAGTGGGATTCAAATTGGCGCGGTGGCCCGCATGGGCGACCCGCCTAGGAGGAAGGTTTGCCGGAGCTTCGTAAGGACCCGATTACAGGAAGATGGGTGATTATCTCGACAGACCGGGCCAAGCGCCCGATGGATTTTGCGCGAGAGAGTGTGCAGATCAAGGGGAGCCCGTCGTGTCCGTTTTGCCCCGGGAATGAGGGAAAGACGCCGCCAGAGGTTCTCGCGTATGGCAGGAACGGGACTGGGAAGGACACGCCGGGATGGTCGTTGCGAGTGGTGCCGAACAAGTTTCCGGCGCTGGGCATCGAAGGCGGGCTCGACCGAGAGGGCGAGGGCCTGTTCGACCGCATGAACGGAGTCGGCGCACACGAGGTGATCATCGAGACTCCGGATCACCAAAAGACGCTGGCAACGATATCGGACAAAGCCATCGAGGAAGTGCTCTGGGCGTACCGCGACCGCATGCTGGACCTGAAGAACGACCGGCGGTTTCGCTATATTTTGCTGTTCAAGAATCATGGGGAGCCCGCGGGCGCGTCGCTGGAACACACGCATTCGCAGTTGATTGCGCTGCCGATCGTGCCAAAGCGCGTGCGCGAGGAAGTGGACAACGCCAAGCGCTACTACGATGAAAAAGAACGGTGTATTTTCTGCGACATGATCCGGCAGGAGGTGGAGACGGGCACTCGGGTCATCATTGAGAACGACTATTTCATCGCCCTTGCGCCGTACGCGCCGCGATTTCCGTTCGAGAGCTGGATTTTGCCGCGGCAGCATAGTTCCGCGTTCGAGAACATGCCGACGCCCTATTACGGGAACCTCGCGAAGGTCTTGCGCGATTTTCTGGGCCGGCTCGATACGACGCTCGGCTTCCCTTCGTACAACCACGTGATCCACACCTCGCCGATCGGCGAAGAGATCAACGATCACTACCACTGGCACATCGAGATGATGCCGAAGCTGACGAAGGTGGCCGGTTTCGAGTGGGGGACGGGTTTCTACATCAATCCCACGCCGCCGGAAGAGGCAGCGCGTTTTCTGCGCGACGCGAAGCAGTAGTTCAATCGAGGGCACTTTCTGGATTCTCCAGCATCACACGATCGTCGATGTGTACCCGTTTTGGGAACAGGCGTATAGTTTAGAGATGCAAGCCGAGGCGGGCGCGTGAGGGTGATCGCTCGGAAGACCCTCAAGCGGTTCGTCGAATCGCTGAAAGGGAACGAGAATCAACGGGCGGTACAGTCGGCACTCGACGCATGGTTCCATGAGGTCAGGAGTGCAGGATGGAAAGGCCCTGCCGATGTCGTGAAGGCTTACGCCAGCGCAAGCATCGTAGGGTCGGATCGCATTGTTTTCAACATCAAGGGCAACAGTTATAGATTGGTTGTGGCGGTTAGCTATCGTCTTCAGATCGTGTTCATAAAGTGGATTGGCTCGCACGCGGCGTACGACAAGATTGATGTAAAGACGGTGAGATATGACCATCAAACCAGTTAGAAACGATGCGGATCACGAACGGGCGCTGGTTCGGATCGAGCAGCTTTGGGACTCCCCATCCGGTGCGCCGGAGAGCGATGAACTGGACGTGCTAGCAACTCTGGTGGAAGCGTATGAGCGCGAACACTATCCTATCGACTTGCCCGATCCAGTGGACGCGATCAAGTTTCGTTTGGAGCAGTCTGGGAAGGATGAGCGCTCTCTGATAGGAGTTATCGGCCAGCGCACGCGGGTTTACGAAGTGATGCGAGGCAGGAGACCACTTTCCCTGAACATGATTCGACGATTGCATGCCGAGTTCGGTATACCCGCGGACGTCCTGATCCGCCAACCTCGTGAACTGAACCGGATGCGGGGCAGCCCGACTCGCCTCCGGCGCGGCAAGCTAAGGAAATCCGCCTGACCGTGCGGCAAAGCCGGTGGCGAGGGTAAGATTCATGCTTTCGCAAACTCGAGTGCTAGAGAATTCCTCCCAAGTAAAGTGACCAGACGTCACGGCTCCGAGCCAGCTGTGTGATAAGGTTTAGATCGACGACGCGCGGCTGGCTATTCCTCGCAGGCGAAAGTGAGAGCGGCAGTGTCGAAGACGGTGCGGCCGATTGCCGTTTATTACGAGCATCCGCGATGGTTTCAGCCGGTTTTCGCGGAGCTTGACCGGCGGGGCATCCCGTACGTTCGGCTGGACGCG
>Ga0181538_10006481_pt1 | contig 10105 bp, 10 predicted proteins | sample PEATcosm2014_Bin_40_FD_119773 | JGI IMG/M metagenome (GOLD analysis project Ga0181538, IMG submission 119773) | Peatland microbial communities from MTU Mesocosm Facility, Houghton, MI, USA - PEATcosm2014_Bin23_30_metaG | ecosystem: Environmental > Terrestrial > Soil > Wetlands > Peat | place...
CCATCGAGAAGAACGACGCGGTCGCCAAGCAAGTCGAGGGCTCTGTGTCGGCATCCAATCAGGCACAAGCCGACCGCGCCAAGATCCGGCGCGTTCTCGGCTCATCGACGATGCAGGTGTTGAACCTCAAATAGCGGGGCCGCCCACTGCATGGCGGCCGGGCTGCCCGCCCGGCCGCCTTTTCGGGGCGATCACCGGCCGGGCCGCGCTCGATGCAACCTACTACCTATGGCATTGCGTGGCAGTACCGCTGGGGCGCGGGGCTGTGACCGGCCGCGGGATCGGCTGCACGCTTTCATAGGCACGCGCGGCGCGCAGCACCAGCGCATCGCCGAACATCGGACCGACGAACTGCAGGCCGATCGGCAAACCGGCGGCGGTCAAGCCGCAGGGCACCGTGCAGGCTGGCTGCTGGGTCAGATTGAACGGGTAGCTGAACGGCGTCCAGCCGAGCAGCGCCGCGGACGACATCTCGCCCTGCCCGGCCGGCCGCGCGTCGAAGGCCGGCACGGCAACGGTCGGCGTGACCAGCAGGTCGAAGCGCCGCATGAACTGGCGCAGGTGCGAGCCGAGCGCCCCTCGGCGCAAGACGAGCCGCTGCACCTCGAGCGCGCTGAAGCCCGCACCGAGCTGGGCTTCGGCGGCGAAATCAGGGTCGGTGAGGGTCCGCTGCTGGGCGGTTAGCGTGTTCCACAGCGTCCAGGCACCCACGAACCACAGACCGCAGGTGATCTCCAGCGGATCCTCGATACCGGGATCGGTCTGCTCGACGCGGGCACCGAGCTCGACCAGCTGCCGCGCGGCGCGCGCACACGCCGCCGCCACCTCGGAATCGACGCCCTGGGCGTAGCCGAGTGTCGGTGACCAAGCGATGCGCAGGCCGCGGATACCATCTTCGAGCCCGACGCCGTAATCCCGGCCATCGGGCGGGAGCGAGGTCCAATCGCGTGCGTCGGGCTGAGACAGCACGGTCAGCATCAAGGCGGCATCGCGCACGCTCATCGTGTGCGGCCCGAGATGCGAGACCGTGCCGAACGGCGAAAGTGGATATGCCGGCACACGACCGAAGCTGGGCTTCAGGCCGACGTTGCCGCAGAATGCCGCTGGAATGCGCACGCTGCCGGCGCCGTCAGTGCCGACCGAAACCGGCCCCATGCCGGCCGCCACCGCGACCGCGGTGCCGCCCGACGAGCCGCCCGGCGTTTTGCTGGGATTCCAGGGATTTCGCGTGATCCCGGTCAACGGGGAATTGGTTTCGCCCTTGCAGCCGAACTCAGGCGTGGCGGTCTTGCCCAGCAGCACGGCGCCGGCCTCGCGCAGGCGGGCGGTGGCCGGGGCGTCGATCTCCCATGGCTGATTCGGTTCGACGGTGCGGCTGCCTCGCAGCGTCGGCATGCCGCGCGTAAGAATCAGGTCCTTGATCGACGCCGGCACGCCATCGAGCGCTCCACACGGCTCGCCGCGCTGCCAGCGCGCCTCGCTCAGCCGGGAGGCCGCGAGTGCATCGTCGGCGGCCACAAAGCTGAAGGCCCGCAGCGTCGGGTTCAAGCTGTCGATGCGCTCCAGCGCGGCCTTTGTCGCCTCCACCGGCGAGGCCTGGCCGGAACGGTACAGCGCCAAAAGCTCAGTGGCGGAGCATTCGGCAAGATCGGTGGTGCTCACGAGCCATAGTATGTCATGAGACGCACGGCCACTGTCCGGCCTTCAGTGCCGCAGCCGGAGCAACTCGTCGATCTCGTGCAGAAGCGTCGCGATGTCCACCGGTTTGGGCAGAATCCGGTCGGCGATTGAATTGATCTTCTCGGCGTGCCGACCCGTTGCGCCGCCCGACAGCACGATCGTGGGAGGTTTGAATTGCAGGCGCGCCGCGATGTCGGCGATGATCTCGTCGCTCGTCAATCCCAAGGCAAGCTGAAAATCGGTCAGTATCAAATCGGGGCGCAGACCGCCGACTTCCATATGCTGCCGGACTTCCTCGCGGGTCGCCGCGCTCACTACCTCGAATCCTCTGAGGCGCAGCAGCCGGGCCATCGATCGGGCCACTCTGGGGTCGTCCTCGATGTGCAGCACCTTGATCAGGGCAGCGGCCGGCCGCGCACGCGAAGCAACTTGTGCCTCCGGGGCGGCCCGAGACCGCTCCGCGCTGCGAACGATCAAAATCGCGGCGGGAGCAGCCTGAGCCGCGGCAGGCGTACGCATGAGATCGATCGGAAATTCGCTGCCATCGCGGCGGCGACCATGCAAGGCACAGCGCGGGTTCGGCTGCTTGCACAACAGCATATCCATCGACCGATTGAGGATTTCGCACCGCTCATAGCCGAACATCTGGCACGCCTGCGAATTCACATACAGAATTTGGCCGGCGCCCTCGGACCCGGCGATGATGAACACCGCATCCGGCATATGCTCCACGACATCGGTCCACGCCTGCAGCAGCGATAGATCGAGCGACGCGAGCGGCAACATGGTTCCGTCACGTGCAGTCACTCTGATTCCTAAGTTCACCAGCGAAGGTGAGCAGACCTACCCGGTCGTTTGCAAGTTCCGTGAGTATGGGAGATTCAGGGTTCGCCCTAGATCTGAAGCGCGAGAGGACTAACGCGAAACAAGCACTCTTCGGGGCGTGGGCGGCTCTTTGCACCAGCAGTACGCGTAAAGCCCGCGGGGGTCGTTGAGCCGCGCAATCGCGCGCGCCTGCTCGAGCAGCGGATCCAAAACCTTCTCGACCTCGCTGCGCGTCGGGATCAGACCGGCCATCTGCCCCATGCGCAGCGCCTGGGAACGCAATTGCATCAGCAGCTGTTCGCGCAGCGTGAGTTCCGACTCGACGTAGTCCACATCGTAGTTGGGACCGAGCTCGGCGAGCTTTGCCGCCGCGTCCGTGGCGTCCTTGAGGCCGCCGAGGTGATCCACCAAGCCGATCCGCTGCGCATCGATGCCCGCCCACACGCGGCCCTGTGCGATCTTATCCACGTCCTCGACGCTCTTCTTGCGCCCCTCGCCCACACGCCGCAAAAACTCCGCGTAGGCGTGATCGACGGAACTCTGAAGAATCTGCCGCGACGCGGGAAGCAGCGCTCGATCCAGGTGCAAGTTCCCCGCGAGCGGCGTGGTGCCGATCCCATCCACCTTGACGCCGAGTTTGTCCAGGGTGCGCTGGAAGGTCGGCACCACCGAGAACACCCCGATGGAGCCCGTCAAGGTGGTCGGGCTGGCGAAGATTTGATTGGCGGCGGCCGAAATGTAGTATCCGCCGGAGGCCGCATAGGTGCTCATGGACACCACGACGGGCTTGCCGGCTTTGCGCAGCGTCTGCACTTCGCGAAGAATCTGCTCCGAGGCGAACATGCTGCCGCCCGGGCTGTCGACGCGCAAAACCACCGCCTTGATGGTGTTGTCATAGCGCGCCTGGCGCAGCAGATCAGCGGTGCTGTCGCCCCCGATCGTGCCCGGGGGCTGATGGCCGTCGAGAATCTCGCCGGAGGCGACCACGATGCCGACCTTGGCGTCCGATTTGGATCTCAGCACGCGCTTGGAGCGCACCGACGCGAGATATTGATTCATCCCGATGGAATTGAACGAATGCGAGTCTTGGTCCTCGCCCACCAGGCTCTTCAATTCGTCGGCGAGCTGGCGGCGGCTCTTCAATCCGGTCACCAAGCCGCGCTGCAGCGCCAACTTCGCGGCATCGCCGTTCACGGCGGCCAGGGACGCGGGCGCATCCGCGACGTACTCGTTCAGCGCGTTGGCGGGCAAGGAACGCGCCCGAGTGACGTCTTGGCTGTAGGCGCTCCACAGCGCCTCGAGCCACACGGAGCTCTCTTCGCGCTCGCTCGGCGCCATGTCGCTGCGCGAGAATTGGTCGGTGAAGCTTTTGAAAGTGCCCGCCCGGAAAACATTGACGTCGACGCCGAGCTTGTCGATCGCATCCTTCAGGAACATGCGGTAATAGCTGAAGCCGTCCACGAATACCAGGCCGAGCGGATCCAGATACACCTCGCCCGCCTGGGCCGCGAGGTAGTATTGCGTCTGGTCGAGAGAATCCGCGCCGACCACCACGCGCTTGCCGGCGCCGCGAAAATCACGCAGGGCTGCGCCGATTTCCTGCAATTTGGACAGGCCCGAAGCGCTCAGATTGCCGACATCCAGCACGATCAATTTGATGCGCGAGTCGCTCTTGGCCGTCTCGATGGCATCGATCACGTCCTTGAGCAGAGTCTCGGGCGCAGGGCCCCCAGAGGCTTGGCCGACCGCGCGGCGCAGCGGGTCGCTCGAGAGCTGTTCGACCAGCTCGCCCTCGGGCGCAATCACCAGGGCGGCGCTGCGCGGCACGATCGGAATGGAGGTGTGGAGCGCGGCGAGAATAAAGCCAAAGATGACCAGCAGCAGAACGAGGTGAAGGACCTTGCGTATGCCCTCCAGAATCCGCCACACCAGGCCAAAGAAACCCATTAGCGCCTACCCGACACCCATGCAATGCCTCCCGGCCGGCGTGTATCCACGACAGCGGCCGAGTTCAGATCTTCTCGTCGATGCGCGCCGCCTTACCGGACAAATCACGCAGGTAATACAGCTTGGCTCGCCGCACGGCTCCGCGGCGTTTCACGCTGACCTCGCTGATCGACGGACTGAACGTCTGGAACACGCGCTCGACTCCCTCGCCGTGCGAGATCTTGCGCACCGTGAACGAGGAATTCAGCCCCCGATTTTTCTTGGCGATCACCACGCCCTCGTAGGCCTGAACGCGCTCGCGGTCACCTTCGGTCACCTTGACCTGCACGACCACAGTGTCGCCGGGGTTGAAGTCCGGAATTTTGCGCGTCGCGCGCTCGCCGTTCAATTCTTGAATGATCTTGTTCATAGTTCTCGCCTCTCACCGTAACTTGTCGTCAATGACCGAACTCCTACCGGGCCGCGCACGTCGTGCGCTTGAATTCCTCCAACAGCGCCCGCTCCTCGCTGTTCATGCCGCGCCGCTCGAGCAGCTCGGGCCGCCGCAGCCAAGTGCGCCCCAGCGCCTGCTGCAGACGCCAGCGGCGGATCGCCGCATGGTCGCCGGACGCCAGAACCTCGGGCACCGCACGACCGTCCACCGAGGCGGGCCGGGTGTAATGCGGCCAATCCAGCAGCCCGTCCGTAAACGATTCCTGCACCGCTGATTCCTCGCTGCCGAGCGCGCCGGGCAGCAGCCGCGCGATCGCGTCGATCACCACCAGCGCGGGCAACTCGCCGCCCGTCAGCACATAATCGCCGATCGACCACTGCTCGTCGATCTCGCTTTCGATGAACCGCTCGTCGACGCCTTCGTAGCGCCCGGCGACCAATATCAGACCCGGCCAATCGCGCGCCTCGCGCGCCATACTCTGCTCGAATCTGAGTCCGTCCGCACCCATATACACTCGCCGGCTGCCCGGCGGCAGCGCAGCCCGGGCGCCCTGCAACGCAGCGCGCAACGGCTCCACTTTGAGCACCATGCCGGGGCCCCCGCCGTAGGGCCGATCGTCCACCGTGCGGTGCAGGTCGGTGGTGTAGTCGCGCGGATCGAAGTACTCGACCGCGAATACCCCGCGCTCGAGCGCCCGCCCCAGCACGCCGTGCGCCAGCGCCTCGCGCAGCATCAGCGGAAACAGAGTCACGACCGCAATACGCATGCGCGCTTAGACGGCCTCCTCGTCCCAGTCCACGACGACCCGCCGTGCCTGCAAATCCACCCGCCTCAGGTGCTGCGGCACCGCCGGTACCCAATATTCGTGCTCCCCGCGCACCACCATCAGCGCGTGCGCCGGAATCTCGACAAAATGCTGCACGACCCCCAGTCGCGCACCCTCGAGATTCACCACCTCGCAACCGATCAAGTCGGCGCGGTAAAAGTCCTTGGCGCCGCGCGCCGGCAGCTCACTGCGCGGTACGCCGATCGGCGCGCCCTTGAGCGCCTGCGCCTCGTTCCGATCCTCGACTCCCATCAACTTCACGGTCAGCTGCCCGCCGCTGCGGCCGCTGGCCTCGACTTGGTAGGCCCGCCACGCGCCGCCCAGGCGCAGCTGCAGGCTTCGATGCTCCAGCAATCGGTCCGGCGGTTCCGTATAAGAGCGAAGCTTGACCCAACCGCGAACGCCAAACGGGGCCCCCACGATTCCAAGCTCGATGAGCGCAGATGAATCGCCGCCCATCGTCACACCCGGTCTGCTGTTCGGTGGTCCTTATGCGGCCTGTTTGCGGAAGACGGTGAGCAGGTGCTTGACGCGATCGGACATGTGCGCGCCTTCCTTGAGCCAATGCTCGATCCGCGCCACATTCAAACGCAGCTTGATTTCGGCGCCGCGCGCCACCGGATTGAAGAGTCCCACGCTCTCCAGGCTGGTGCCTCCCTGGCGTTTGCGGCTGTCGGTCACCACAACGTGATAAAACGGCGTCTTCTTGCCGCCGCGTCGAGTCAAACGGATCGTCACCATCTTGGATTCACCTTGCAATGCCTAGCCGCTAATTGTAATGAATTTAAGGGCACCAGGGCAACAAAAAGGACGGCGGCGCCCTAAACTCAAGACTTCGGGCCGAATCCCGGCGGAAAACGCCCGCCCATGCCGCGCATCATGTTCTTCAGCATCCCGCCTTTGGCGAGCTTTTTCATGGTTTTCTGCATTTGATCGAACTGCTTCAGCAGGCGATTGACCTCGGGCAGCTGCACGCCGGCGCCCGCCGCAATGCGGCGCTTTCGCGATCCATCGATCATTTCCGGGCGCCGGCGCTCGCGCGGCGTCATCGAGTCGATGATCCCCATCTGGCGTTTGAGCAGTTGGGGGTTGGCCGCACCGGCCGCGGCGGCGGCGTTGGCCTGCATTTGCGCCGGCAACTTGTCGAGCAGCGCGGACATGCCGCCCATTTTCTGCAACTGACTCAACTGGTCGCGAAGATCGGCCAGATCGAAGGATTTGCCCTTGCTGATCTTCTTGGCGAGCGCTTGCGCCTTTTCCTGGTCGACCTGTTCCTGCACCTGCTCGACCAGCGACAGCACGTCGCCCATCCCGAGGATGCGCGAGGCGAGCCGCTCGGGCTGAAACAGCTCGAGCGCCTCGGATTTCTCGCCCGTGCCGATGAACAGTATCGGTTTGCCGGTCACCTGTCTCACCGACAGGGCCGCACCGCCGCGCGCATCGCCGTCGGCCTTGGTGAGGATCACGCCGGTCAAGCTCAACGCCTCATTGAATGCCTTGGCGGCGTTGACCGCATCCTGGCCGGCCATGCTGTCGACTACGAACAGCCGCTCATGGGGATGCAGCGCCGCTTCCAGCTGCGTCACCTCGGCCATCATCTCGGCGTCGATGTGCAGGCGGCCCGCCGTATCGATCAGCAGCACGTCATATGCCTGCAGCGCCGCCTCACTGAAGGCACGCTGGGCGATGTGGACCGGGGCTTCGTCGATGTCGGCGTTCGTGAATCCGGCGCCGACCTGCGCGGCCAGTGTCTGCAGCTGCAGGATGGCCGCCGGCCGGTACACATCGGTGCTGACCATCAGCACTTTTTTGCTCTGCTTCTCGATGAGCCAACGTGCGAGTTTGCCGGCGGTGGTGGTTTTACCCGCGCCCTGCAAGCCTGCCAGCATCACCACGACCGGACGCTGAGCGCGCAGATTGAGGCCGGGACTCGCTTCGCCCATGAGGCGCGCGAGCTCCTCGTGCACCACTTTGATGAACGCCTGCCCCGGCGTCAGGCTTTTGGTGATCTCCACGCCGATCGCGCGCGCCTTGATGGCATCGGTAAAGCTCTTCACGACGGGAAGTGCGACATCGGCGTCGAGCAGCGCGAGGCGAACCTGCCGGACGGTGTCGGCAATATTATCCTCGCTCAGGCGGCCGCGGCCGGATAGCGTCTGAAGTGCACGGGCAAGGCCCGAGGTGAGGCGGTCGAACATGTGCGGATATTATCCCACTTGTGTCATGATTTACGCAGCCGTGATCCTCGCACTTACCCTGTTTGCGCTCTACGCCGCCAGTGCCTGGGTGATGCTGCGAAGCGTGAGCCGCCCTCGGCTGGAGCCGATCGCTTGGGCGATCACCCTCACCGCCATCGTCGCGCACAGCGGCGCCATCGTGCACACGATGCGCTCCGTCGTGCCGTTCTCGATCGGACTGTTCGATGCCGTCTCGATTCTTGCCTGGACCCTGGGCGTGCTCGCCGGTTTCATCGCCATCGAGCGGCAGAATCGCGCCCTGGCGGCGATCCTGCTGGGGAGTGCGAGTTTCGGGGCCGCCGTGACCGGCACCGGACACGCCTATGCAGTGGAGAGCACGCCCGGCTGGGAGCTGACCGCGCACATCCTGCTGTCCATGGGCGCGGCGGCGCTGCTGTTCGCCGCCGCCGTCACGGCCCTGTTGTGGGTGCACTCTGACCGGCGCCTGCGCGCCCACCGAATCGCGGATCTGCCGACGGCACTGCCGCCGCTCGATGCGCTCGAGAAAGTGATGTTCCGGTTGATCGGCGCGGGATTCGCGCTGCTGACGCTCGCGCTGCTCACCGGCTTCATCTTCGTCACGAACCTGCGGGCACAGCACCTCGAGCACAAAACGATCCTCTCGCTCATCGCCTGGGTGCTGTTCGGCGTGCTGCTGATAGCGCGCATCCGCTACGGCTATCGCGGGCGCTCCGTCGTGCGCTGGACCTTGTGGGGCTTCGGCTTCCTGGTGCTGGCGTATTTCGGCTCGAAATTCGTCCTCGAATCTCTGCTCGGGCGGCATTGGGGCTGAGCGCACGGTAGAGAATGGCTCATCTCTCACTCGGTTCATTGTTCTGCGGACTCGCCGCGTTGCTGATTCTGGCCGCCTTCTTCGCAGGCAGCGAGACCGCTCTCATGAGCCTGAATCGATACCGGCTGCGGCACCGGGCCAAGGCCGGGCATCGCGGCGCGCGGCTGGCGGAGGCCCTGCTCGCCCACCCCGACCGATTGATCGGGCTCATTCTGCTGTTGAGCACCATCGTCAACGTCGTGACGCCGACGCTGGTGGGCCTCATCACGTTTCGCCTGGGCGGGGATTACCTCGTGGCCCTCGGGGTCGTCGCGCTGACGTTCGTCATCCTGATCTTCTGTGAGGTCGCGCCCAAAACCTTCGGCGCGCTGCATCCTGAGCGTCTCGCGCTGCCGGCGGCGTACGTGTACACGCCGCTGCTATGGCTGCTGTATCCGTTCGTGCTGGCCACCAATCTGCTTGCGAACGGTGTACTGCGTCTGCTGGGCGTATCGCAGCAGCAGGCGTCGCATTCGTTGAGCAGCGAGGAATTGCGCACCGTGGTGGCGGAGGCGGGCGCCATGATTCCCCATCGCCACCAGCAGATGCTGGTCAGCATTCTCGATCTGGAGAAGGCCACGGTGGAGGACATCATGGTGCCGCGCACCGAAATCGTCGGCATCGATGTGGAGGATGACTGGGACAAGATCGTCGATCAGCTGCGCCAAAGCCAGCACACGCGCTTGCCGGTATACGAGGGCGACATCGACCGCATCATGGGCGTGCTGCACATGAAGCGCGTCGTGCACGAGCTCGCGCGCGGCCGCCTGGATCGCACGGGCTTGATCGAGGCGGCCAGCGCGCGCGAAGCCTACTTTGTCCCGTCGGGCACCACACTCAATACGCAGCTGGTGAATTTCCAGCGCGACAAGCGGCGCATGGCGTTCGTCGTGGACGAATACGGCGACATTCAGGGCCTGGTTACGCTGGAGGACATCCTCGAAGAGATCGTCGGCGAGTTCACAACCGACCCGGCCACCATGATGCACAAGGACGTGCATCGAGACGCCGACGGCAGTTTCGTCGTGAACGCCTCGACCACGATTCGCGCGCTGAATCGCTCCATGCGTTGGAGCCTGCCGACGGACGGTCCGAAGACCTTGAACGGCCTGATCGTCGAATTCCTGGAGACCATCCCCGAGCCGGGCACCACGCTGAAGCTCGCGGACTACATGCTCGAGGTTCTGCAAACCGGCGACAACGCCATCAAGACGGTTCGCATCCGCCCCCCCGCGCCGCCCTAGGCGAGGTCAGCGCACGCCGGGCCAGAAGATCGGCCCGGGCCGCGAACATCGCCTCGACCGTGCGTTGCGGCAGCCCGCCAC
>Ga0181538_10006484_pt1 | contig 10101 bp, 11 predicted proteins | sample PEATcosm2014_Bin_40_FD_119773 | JGI IMG/M metagenome (GOLD analysis project Ga0181538, IMG submission 119773) | Peatland microbial communities from MTU Mesocosm Facility, Houghton, MI, USA - PEATcosm2014_Bin23_30_metaG | ecosystem: Environmental > Terrestrial > Soil > Wetlands > Peat | place...
ATGTTTTTCCTTGTCCGCCTGACCTTTGACCGCCTGAGCCGCCGACTGGAACGAGAGGGTGCCGAAGACGCCGGCCGCGGATTGATTTGTCCAGGCCTTCGCCAACCACCCCGCCCGCACTGCCGGGGCTGTATTTGGCCTCCCGGCCAAATGAATCGGTGGCGGGCTTGAGAGCGCCTCTTCCCGGCCCCAGTTTTACGCTCGTTCGCCCGCTAACTCCCGCAAGAATCCCGCTAAATTCCGCGCCAGCGGAAAGCCAGCGGCGGGAACGCAGCCGCCATGCGTTGCAATTTGCCGTTCAAGCGGCCCGCATCCGTTTGCCGTTTACGCTGGACGCAACCGCTTTTACGCTGTGTTGATGATAAACACGCTCGCGCGCGCGCGTGGCTGGGAGCTTTGACCACCTTCGATTCTGGTGTATTCTTGTCTCATGCGTGGCAAGTCAGGTCAATGGGGCAATCCCTTCACCAAGGGAAACGCCAATGCCATGCGCTTGCGTGGTCTGGAAACCCGGCGATGGAAGTCGGAGAAGCGTCTCGCCAGGGCGCTGTGTAGTGGCGAACCACCACAGGCGGTTAGGCAGGAACAACTTGCAGGGCCAGCCCAGCCGAGTAAGCCGCCGGAATCAGATGCGGCAAAACTGAGTCCGGCGGTTGAGACAAAACCCGCCCACACTCCCACCGCCCCGGTGCCAATTTTGCAACCAGGGGAGGAAATCGGTTACGGCTACCAAATAGCTCCCGGAGTGTGGGTGGAAGCGAAGCCGCCTGCACGCAATTCACATGGGCTAATCGAAGCGGCAGTACTTCGCGCCCAGCGAATGTACCCACGGCGCTGGGATGGAAAACGTCCCAACAACGGGCCGAGGTAACGGTCATTTGCCAAGGATTGACAGGATTGGCCACGTAACCGATGGTCTTGACATGGCCTGCTTCACTGCCGCCAATGCCCGCGAAATGGCCGCCCGCTCTCACGAGGCGAGACGCGAACGGTCCCTCATGGCCGAAAACGACCCCGCAACAAGCGCGAATCTCCCCGATTACGTGGCCCAAAGACTCGTGCGCGTCCGCAAGCAGCTTGATCGGCTTGATCGGCTGATAATGACCGTCGAAGACCCGCAGAAGCTCGACCGGCTCGCCAGCGCCCAGGCGAGGTTGTCTGAACAAGAGCGCATTTTGGATGGTCGCCCACTCCCCGGTTCGCTCAAGCCCAAGCCGCCGAAGCCGCCGCCGCGTTACCTCCCGGAGCCGGAGTGACGCGCATTTCTGGTGTTTCATCCTGCGATTGAGGCGGGCGGTTATTTCAGAGCCACAATCACTACATGACACACCGACACACCTTCGCGTCATCCAGTAACATGCTCATGTGCCATAAGCCCGCTTCTACATGACGCCCCGACGCCATACTCAATGTCATGTAACTCGATTTGGACAATGAGCGTAAGTCGTTGATATGCAACAGAGTTTCACTGGCGCGGTATCGTCCACAAGGGCGGAAATGGCCTCTTACGCGGCCTCGTGCGCGCGTGCGTGGGCGATGTATCGGGCGATCTGCCGCGATTCGATGCCAAAGACTTCTTGGAAAAACCAGTAAATGCTTGATGTCTCCCATCCACAATCGTCAAACACGGCGACGGCTTTTAGACGCTGCTGGACTTCCCGGCGTGTCGCCTTGACGTACGGCTTGCGCTGGCCAGGGCGGATGATTGGGTGTGCGTTTTTTCTTCGCATGGTGTTCATCATTGAACGTCATCCTGGGCCATCCCTGATCCGGCGGTCGCCAATCCGGCCTGGCTGATCGCTATTCGCTGATACACCCCTATAAAGGGGTGTTTCATCAGCGGTATTAGCGGCAGCCTTGCTGGCGTTGATGAAGGCGTTATCATTTCATCAACCCTTCATCAGCGGTTTCATCAGCGGTCGATTTCGTAAGCCAAACAACCGGCTTTCCTGATGGTTTTTCTGGGTAAACATCCCGACGCGGGCGCTCCTTCTCGTGGAGCAGTTTGCATCGTTTCGTTTGTCCTTTGACCATGCGACGGTGTTCCCGGCGGCCACCGTCAATGTATTTCGCGGCGGTTCGCTCCGTCACGGAAAACGTCTCTGCGGCTCGACGGATGAGTTCCGCGCGGTCAATTCCGGCTTCCGGCACAAGAGCGAGCAACGCGGCGACGCTGTAGGGGGTCACTCCCAATTCTTCGAGAAGCTCCGGCGTCGCGTCTCGCCATACCTGCCCGCCGGTACGGTCTTGCGCGATTTGCCGGATGGCCGTTGGCCGCCCTTCTGCATCCTGCCACCCTAGTTTACGCCATCGCTTCGTCGCGGCCATCTGGAACAGGCCGGGCGATGTTTCGCGGAGTGTAATAATCTCCCGTGCCCAATTCGCCAGGTCGGCGCTGCCCGCCCCGGAGTAGGCCAATTGGCCCCCTTTCCACCCCTCACGCTCTTTGGTGGGTTTTGGGCAATGGTGGACGTTGAAATTCAGGCAGCGGTGTTTGAACAAAAGCGGATTCAGCGTGTTACGAAAAAACCGGGCGACTTCTCTTTGATCGTTCAAATCAGACCCGAAATACGTTGATAGCGGGTTAAGCCAAAGAATGTCTGGATGAAATTTGATCAACGCTGGCGCAACTCGTCTCCGCAAAAAGTCAATTCCCGTTATTGCCGTCTCCGTGATGATTAAGACATTCTCGCGGATGGCCTGTAACTCCTCGTCAGAAGGGCGCAATTCTGCCAGGATGGACTTGGCCATCGCGTCCAAGTCGCCCGCGTCATCCTCGGCCTGAAAAACAAGACTCCGCAATCGCCCTGTCGGGTGGATGCCCAAAGATGGTCGCCCTATGGCCCAAGAAAACGACCATGTCGCGGTCAACGTGGATTTCCCCGTGCCGGTGTAGCCAATAAGCATTGCGCCCGATCCGCGCGTCAACCACCGGCCAGGACCAAGCAAAATGTCCGAATCGCTGGCGGTCATTCCTGCGTCAATCCACGGAGTGGCAATCAAGGTGTCGCAAGTGTCGCCCTCAATGGAGTCCAGCGCCGCCCGCGCCCTCGCTGCAATTTCGCGCCATTGCTCCGGCGCGGACTCAAGCGCCTTCTGAATGTCCTCGCCTGTCTGAGTGAGTCGGCGCACACAATCCTCGTCCGACGCGGCAGCTATTTCAGTTTTTTTCGCGGCACTTGTCAATTCGTGTCCATCGGCAGCGACGCCAGCACAACATTCGAGCATCCGGGCGGTGGTGGGGACCTCGATCATCACTGGGTCACTCATTGTTCAGCCTCCACGTCGGGATTCCAGCGAGGACAAAATCCGCGCCAGCGTTGCAGCATCCCAAATCGAGTATGAACCAAAGGCAGGTCAATCAGGCGGGCAAATGGTGGATTAGGCGCGAGGTACAAAAGTTTTTGGAAACCGCATTTCTCCGGTCGGGCGCAACCGGGCAGGCGGCTAAGGCGCACAGCGGACAAGCATCCGGCGTCGCCGCCAAGAACCTTCAATGGCCGTTTCCATCGTCCTGCTGTCGCGTCCCACTCCACTTTCGACCCGGCATCAATCTGAACAAGGGTGTGGATTGAGCGCGAGCCGCTCGTGTAGATGGCCGCAATACGGGCGGGGATTTGAACCATAAACGCGAGCCACAAATCAGCGGGCGCAACGTCGGATTCGAGCACGGCGTAGCGAAATGCGGTCAATGATTCTTCGCTGCGGCATGACGGTTCACCATTCTGTCGTGGATTCGGGTGCCACAGGCCATCAACAGGATTGCAAAGGAACCAAACGCCGGATTGAAATCTGCCGCCTTCCCGCATTTCTGCCGGTACACGGCAGTCCATCGGGTTGGTGATCGTGAAACTCCAGCGCGGGCGCTTGCCTTCGATTCCATCAAACTTGTCGAAGGTGTGAATTGTTTCACCGGGGCGATAGACCCGGGATAAAAATGAAATTGCGTTCTGAGTCTCCGGGCGCATTGGGGACCGCTCCCAAAGCCAGTGACGCCAGCTTGCCGAGGCTTTGATCCTCGCGGCCACGGCGCGGAGCTTGGCCTCGTCGTACTTGATTTCAGCAAGCGGCAGCGGCGTTCTTGTCGCATTCGAGTAATAGCGTGGGCTGCTGCGAAAGTCGGTTGTTCGATAGGCTTTCGAGACAGCGGTTTCGATTTCGTTGGGGGGACTCGCCGGGCGCGTGATTCGGGCCGCGATGAACTGAACGGCCTCGGCCTCGGCCATTCCAATGTGGCGGCAGTGATGCGCGGCGGACATGATCCAAGAATGGACGCCGGTGCCAGCGGCAGGGCAGATAGCACAATGGCGGGGTTGACCTGCGGCGGGGATGGAGTAAGGTTCTTTCATCAGAAGTTGTCGCGCCGTTGAATCCGGGCAGGATGCGGCGCGATTTTTCTTACGTCTCCGCCTTTCCCTTGAAGGGCCGGAAATTCCACAACGGGCAGGCATAGGCGGTGCATTCCGTGATTGCTTGCGTGTCAAAACCGCAACATTCGAGGCAAAAGGCGCGTATCGCTCGTCGTGGGGGGCAGGAAGTCATCTGAACCCCTCCGGGCGCGCGTTTCAACGACCAAGCAGCCGCGAAATGGCCCTTCCACCTGTCCGGCGTCGTGGCAAGCCGCCCGGCGCGTTTCAGTGCCATTTTCTGCTCTAAATCGGCCACGAGCGTATCGGCGGGGCTGGATGTCGCGGCGGGGCGCGACGATTCTTGCGGTTTCATTGCTCACCCCCGCGTTGCATTCTCAGGAGCGCACGCCTGACGCTTTCGAGGTCGTACAGGCATTTGCGTCCAATTTTTATGTATGGAATGATCCCTTTGGATTTCCACTCCCACCACGTCCTGCGACAAACGGGAACAAATTGGAGAATTTCTGCCTCGCTTTTGAAGCCCACCGAGGACGGTGGGGCAGGTAATGTTCTGCTGATAAACTCCGCCTCGCTTGGCGGCGCGATTTCGTGCAATGCAATCTTCTTCATTGCACAAATTTGCACCAGCCGCCGGGTATCGTCGTCCTACAACTTCGGTGGAAGCGACTTGTTTGGACGGAGAGAAATCCAATGGGTTCTCGTTCCGTTTCGATCAAGTATTGCCCATTTGCTGTCGCCAACTTCTTCGATCCCGGTGAACAGAATTTCCGCTTGGATTAAGCCCATACGTTTGCGAATTGCCCAGATGAACTTCCCACCTCGGATTCTGTCAGACAACAAGCTTGGAAGCGGCAATGTGTGACCAAAAAGCTGTGCCAACACTTCATCGGACAAAAAGCAAAGGCCGGGGAACCCTTTGTGTCCGACAGCCAACCAAGACAGGGTTAGTGCCACCGCGATTTTGTCCCCGTTGCTCTCAAGCTTAAATCCTGACACTTTCTCACCTTTCCATTTGTCATCCGCCTTTTTCCTTCCCAACCGGCGGACATCGGCGATGTAAAGTTCTTCATATTTTCTGTGTGCATATTCTCGCGTTGGTTCGTCTGGGGCTTTCAGTGAATTGTTCAATGGTTTGCCTTTTAATAGCCACTTTCTCCCAACCTTTGTGCTCAAGATTGCAGCAATCTGTTTGTCTGCCCAGTGAGTCACCGCTTTTTGGTCGCCTCTGTATTGTGCGTCACAGAGCTTGTCATGCCAGGTGCTTGAAATCGAGCCTCCGCCACGGGCGATTATCGCTAGACGGCGACAAGCCCTCTCTTGACTCGCTGCCGCCTCGAATGTTCTGCGAACGATGTCAGGCCAAGGGGCGTCCATGACTACACGCTTGACCCTCTTGCTTGTGTCGTACTTGTGATAAAAAAAACACACCTCGCGGATTTTCGTTTCGCGTCGGGTCGCCGCAGGAGCCGAATAAACGCCAATGCCCGTCCGTTTGAACCCTTCTCGTTCATACCGTTCGCAATCGGAACGGTGGTCCCAGGCTGGGCCTTCAAACCACCATTCAACCGGATTATTTTTAACGTACTTCGCAAGCCAAGACCACGGCTCGGCCTGTTTCTCTGCTTCGTGCAGCGCAGTGTTCGGCATCTGGCGGAGTATTTCTCCGATGACGCCTTTTTGCTGAAGAAGTCCAATGGGTGTCGGAAGTTTCACTGGTCAACATTTTATTGTGCTTTTGAAATTTCGATCTCCGTGCCACAGCCATTTGTCTGCTCGTTCTTGATGACTCGTGCTTTCACTTCGCTTCGGCCTTGCCAAGGCGTTGACGGGTTCGGCGGTTCACGGCGTCGCCTCTGCGGGTTGGAGCGCGATCACGTTTGCGGGCTGGGCCGGGGAGACGGCAAACCAAGCTTCCCCCTGCTGCCGCGTGAGCAAGCCTTTGTAGTTCTTATGCACCATTTGCGGACTGTTTCCGGCCAGTTTGGCCGTCAGCCCTTCGTCTGCATGCACGGCGTAATGACTAGAAATGTAGCTGTGCCGCAACCCATTGCGCCGGTGCTTGATTTTCAAGCCGTCACGCAGACGCGCGAATTCTTCGTGAAACTTCTTGTATCCCTTTGTCCAAATCGCCCCGGCGCGCCCGCGATATGGCTCAAGCCACTGGCCCAGGCTGGCGCAAACCTCGATCAAACGGCGGCTGCGAGTTTTGGCTTTGAGTGCGCCAACTTCGATATGCCCGGCGACCTTGAACACGTCCACCCAATCAAGGCGCATGATTTCTTTTTCCCGCAGTCCAGCCAACCCGGCCAGGGCGATGACGGGCTGGAGGTCCGGGGCGGCGGCTTCAAGCATGGAGCGCAATTCGGAAGCGGAGTAGCAATCAATTATCTCCGGGTCTGAATTTTCGTGCTTCAACTGGCTGGATTCGAGCAGGCGGTGTGTGGGGGCGATAAAGTCCTGCTCCGCAGCCCAGGCCAAGAACATTTTCACCACCCCGCGCCGCTCGTTTCGTGTCTTGGGCGCGGCGTTGGCAAACCGCCCCAAGTAGGCTTCAAGGTGCTGTTTGGTCAAATCGCACACGGCATGGCCCGGAAAGGTTCGGGCGAATTCGCGCAGCCAATAGCCGGTGTTGCGCCAGTGGTCAAAGCTCAATTGCGGCCGGCGGCCTTCGGCGGCAACGGTTTTTCCCTTGCGAAAGGCGATGAATTGTTCTATCGCTTCATGCAGAGTGATGCGTTTAACGGTAAGAACAGAACCCAAAAAGCCGTCCACGGCTTCATGCAGAGTATGGCCATTCAGCTCTTTGGCCGACTCGCAGAATTCCGCCACGGCAGCCAAGAGGGATAGATTGCGCCCGGTGTCCTGCCGGAAGGATTGGAGCCTTTCCAGCGCGGCCAGGGCGTCATTGGCCTGTGCGGAAGTCAGGGCGGCGGCTTGGCTGCCCTTGGCAATATCGCGGGCGAGAGTGTCGGCGGCGGTCTTTGCTTCGCTGTATGTGCGGTAACTCGTCATTCGGCGCTTGCCAGCCACGTACGCGCAGACCCGATAGAACGGGTAAGCCTTCGACTTGCCATAAATGGTGGCGAGCAGCTTGTTCCGATGCTTTATGCGTTTTGGGAACTTCATGCGTTGTTCGTCGGATTCGGGCACGTTCTGTGCGGAATCTGTGCGGAACAGCCCAGTTATATCGCTTTCCCTCTCAAAATTGGCTGCCCGACATGGATTTGAACCATGACAAACAGATCCAGAGTCTGTTGTGCTACCGTTACACCATCGGGCATGGCAACGTCCTGAAATTAAGGCATCCACGGAAAGAGTCAAGGAATTGCGGATTGCGGATTGCGGATTGCGGATTTTCGCGGAATGCGGCCGCGGCAATCCTGCAATCTCCAATCCGAAATCCCAAATCCCAAGTCCGAGCCACAGATGAACACAGATTGGCACAGATAATAACCCGTGTTCATCTCTGTTCGTCTGTGTTCGTCTGTGGCCAATCCGCAATTTGCAATCCGCAATCCGCAATCCGCAATTGAACCATGCCCCAGGAATACCGCCTCATTCTAAAGAACGTGGATGTCCCGGGCTACACGCCGGACGTGGAGTGCTATTTGCGCCACGGCGGCTATGAGGCGCTGAAAAAGGCGCTGGCCTTGCCGCCGAAGGATTTGCCCGGCGGCAAGAAAGCCTCCCCGCGGGAGCAGATTCGCGAAGAGGTCAAAGCCTCCGGCCTGCGCGGGCGCGGCGGGGCGGGCTTTTCGTGCGGGCTGAAATGGTCGTTCGTGGACCACCGCGGCGGCAAGCCGGTGTACCTGATCTGCAACGCCGACGAGTCGGAGCCGGGCACGTTCAAGGACCGGCAGATTCTGCACAAGGACCCGCACCAAATGCTGGAGGGGATGATCATCGCCTGTTACGCCAACAACGTTCATCTGGCCTATATTTATATCCGGGGCGAAATGCCCGCCGGCGCGCGCCTGCTCAAGACCGCGCTGGCGGAGGCGCGCGCCAATAATTTCCTGGGCAAGAACATCCTCGGCAGCGGGTATGATTTGGAGATTTACGCTCATCGCGGGGCGGGGGCCTACATCTGCGGCGAGGAAACCGGACTGATCGAATCGCTGGAAGGCAAACGCGCCTATCCGCGCATCAAGCCCCCTTATTTCCCGGCGCTCCTGGGCCTTTACCAATGCCCGACCATTGTCAACAATGTCGAGACCCTCGCGGCGGTCAAACACATCATCCTTATGGGCGCCGCCGCGTACGCCAAGCTCGGCGCCCCAAACAACACCGGCACCCGCATTGTCAGCATCAGCGGCCATGTCAGGAAGCCCGGCTATTACGAAATCGAAGTGGGCAAAGCCACGCTCGGCGAGTTGATTTTCCACGAGAACTTCGGCGGCGGCCTGCGCGCCGGGCGGACACTCAAGGCCGTCATCCCCGGCGGCTCCTCCGCCAAGGTTTTTAAGGCGGGCCAGAAATTCAAGATCAAGAAACAAACGGCGAGCGGTACGGCGACGGCGGAGGTGGACCTGCTGGATTTGCCCTACGATTTCGATACGCTGCAGAGCGCCGGCAGCATGTCCGGTTCGGGCGCGATCATTGTGATGGACGATTCGACCGACATCGTGGCGGCGCTGGCCAACCTGGCCGATTTTTACGCGCATGAAAGCTGCGGCCAATGCACGCCGTGCCGCGAAGGCTCGCTCTGGCTGAGCAAGGCCCTGCACCGTCTGGCGCACGGCGGAGGCCGGCCGCAGGACGCCGCTTATCTTTTGCACATCGCCCAGAACATCCAGGGCCGCACCATCTGCGCCTTTGGCGAGGCTTGCGCCTGGCCGGTGTTGAGTTTTGTCAGCCAATTCCGGGATGAATTTGAGGCCCGCGGCGCCGCCGGCCAAAACCCGGCCGCCGTTGGCGGCGCGGGAGCGGGCGCCACCATGAGAATTGCGGCCAGCCCGCAAGTGTGACATTTTGAATGAGCTTCTCTATGAGCGTCGCAACCCTACAAAGCAGCAAGAAGACATTACGGGGCAAGGCGGCCGGCCCCGCGCCGGGCGCGGCAGTCCCGCGTTTGCTTAGCGGCGACCATTTGACAGTGCCTGAGTTCGAGCGCCGCTATGAGGCGACGCCAGACATCAAATTCGCGGAACTAATCGAAGGAATTGTCGTTATGTCGCCACCCATCAGCAGTCTTCACTCAGGCCCGCACGGAGTGCTGGCCGGACTATTGCAAATGTACGCCTGGGCCACGCCCGGCACCGATTCGGATATCTGTGGTTCGGTGCGCCTGGATGGCAAAAACGAATATCAGCCCGACGTGATGTTGCGCATCAAGTCCGGCCCGCTGGCCCGCTGCAAAGTCGCGCCTGACGGCATGTTCGAAGGCAGTCCCGAATTGGCGGGCGAGATTGCCGTCAGCAGCGAAGGCTACGATTTGCATGAGAAAAGGGCCGTCTATCAGCGCGCCCTGGTCCGCGAGTATTTCGTCTGGCAGGTTATGGACGCGCAGGTGCATTGGTTTGCCCTGGAAGAAGGCCAATACGCCGTGTTGAAACCGGGAGCCGACGGTGTTATTCGCAGTCGCGTTTTTCCCGGGCTTTGGCTGGACGTCCGCGCCCTTCTGACAGGAGACAGGGAGAAGTTGCGGCGCACGCTGGACAAAGGCATCAAGAGCGCGGCCCACCGGGCGTTTGTCAAACAACTGCAAGGATGAGAAAGATGCGAGTTACAA
>Ga0181538_10006489_pt1 | contig 10095 bp, 10 predicted proteins | sample PEATcosm2014_Bin_40_FD_119773 | JGI IMG/M metagenome (GOLD analysis project Ga0181538, IMG submission 119773) | Peatland microbial communities from MTU Mesocosm Facility, Houghton, MI, USA - PEATcosm2014_Bin23_30_metaG | ecosystem: Environmental > Terrestrial > Soil > Wetlands > Peat | place...
AGAATGAAGCAAGGACCCCCCGGAGGGGGCTGATCATGGAAGAAACTCGAGAAATGTCTAAGTAGTTTGCCATGAGCGACTTCCACAAGGAGTTTCTTAAGAGAAATGGCCACCAAGCGAAAGCAGAAAGCAGAAAGGGGCGGAAGGGACTTTGGGACCACTGACCACGGACGGGGGGGGGAACATCCGGGACCGTTCAAGCCACCCTCACACAGGCTCCCCGAGGCTGCCCTGAGGCTCCCCTGAGGCTATCTGGTGGCCAACCGGTAGCCACCCGGAGGCTATCCTGAGGCCACCCGGACTACCCGGAGGCTACCCGCAGGCTACCCCGAAACGATGGCGGGGCTATACGGGAAGCTGATGCTGAACACCGAACTTTGAACCTCGAACCTCGAACCTCGAGGCGAAGGAAGAAGGCAGAATGATGAATGCAGAAGTGCCGCAAAAGGCAGCCCAGAGGCTTCTCTAAGTTCGGTCTTTCGGCCCACGGGCGCGGATGCAACTGGTCACGGGGCGGCGATGTTGGGGAAGGTCACATCCGCGGCCATACCGGCGCGGAGCTTGCCCTCGTGGTTGTCCAGTCGCACCTTGATGCCGAAGACTTGCTTGATGCGCTCCCCCACTGTCTGGACGTTGCGCGGGGTGAACTCGGCGGCGCGGGCTCTCTGTTCCACCACCCCGGAGAAGGCCTTGGCGGGATCGGAATCGACGCGCACCACTACCTGCTCACCGAGCTGGATATGGCCCAGCCACGGCTCCGGAACATAGACGCGCAGCCAGAGGTGGTTGGTCAGCAGCAGGGTGGCGATGGCTTGGTTGGGCGCCAGCACGTCTCCGACCTTCACGCTCAGGACCTCGAGCACGCAATCGGAGGGGGCTGCGATGCTCATCTCGCGGAGTTGGGAGTCAATCTCGGCCAATTGCGCGCGAGCTTGGGCGATCCGCTCGGCGCGCGTGCCGGCGAGCAGCAAGTCGTACCGGCTCTTCGCGGCCGCCACATTCTTCTCCAAAGTGACCGCGCGGCTTAGCGTTTGGTCATGTTCGGTGGCGGAGATGGTCTTCTGGGCGAAGAGTTCATCCGCGCGCTTCGCATCCACACCAGCCTGGTCCGATTGGGCGACCAGCGCTTCCCAATCGTGTTTGGCCGCCTCGATCTCCTCCTTGCGCGGCCCGGCCTCCAGCTCGGCCAGTTGGGCCGCGTTTTGGTCGCGTTTGGCGCGCAGTTCGGAGGCAGCGAGTTCGGCAATTGCGCCGCCAGCCTTCAGATTGTCGCCTTCCTGGGCGAGGACGCGTTCCACCCGGCCCCCGTAGCGCGAAGCGACCCGGACCTCGTCGGTTTCAATGGTGCCGGAGACGCTGGGCGCACGCGCAGAATCAGCCTCGGAACAGCCGGAGGCCAAGAGCGTCAGCGCCGCCGCCGCGCCCAGGATAAAGCCGAGTTGGGTCTGCACGCGGCGGGAACATAGCAGTGGCGCGAGGAAGCCTTCAATGCCGTATTTGGAAATAGAATTTGTTGGCCTGAGGCCCCGGAATTACGCATATTCTCCCTGGATGAAATCAATGACGGGTTATGGGCGCGGGGATTGCTCCCAGGACGGCTTCAAGATCGCCGTCGAGCTCAGTTCGGTGAACCGCAAGCAGACTGAGATCTCCGTGAACCTGCCGCGCGAGATGGAGCTGCTTGAAGCGCAGATCCGGGACTTGGTCAACCGTTGCATCGCGCGCGGCCGGTTGACCGTGCGCGTGTCGCTGCACGCAGGCGTCAACAAGTCGTCGGCAAGGATGCATTTGAACATCCCGCTGGCCAAGGCGTATGCGCGCGAGCTGACCCGTCTGGCCAAGCAGCTCAAGCTGCCTGGCCCGGTGACGCTGGATCAAGTGTCGCGGGCGCCGGGAGTTCTCCAGACCGACCAGGAGCTGGCCGTGGAGGAGGATTTCTGGCCGGCGGTGGAGAAAGCGCTAAAGAAGGCTTTGGCCCAAATGGTAAAGATGCGGGTGCGGGAAGGCGCGCATCTGGCGCAGGACCTGGCGGCACGGATGGCAATCATGCGGCAAGCGGCCGCCAGGATTCAGGAGCAAGCGCCGACTGTCGCCGAGCGTTACCGCCAGCAACTCATCGGGCGCATCAAGAGCGCCGAGCTGGAGGCGCCGGGCGCGGACGACGAGCGGCTGCTGAAGGAAGTAGTCTATTTCGCCGACCGCTCTGACATCTCGGAGGAACTGACGCGGCTGCAGAGCCATTTCCAGCAGTTCGATGACTGCCGGAAGTCCAAAGAGCCCGTGGGGCGAATGCTGGATTTCCTGGCCCAGGAAATAAACCGGGAGATCAATACCATTGGCTCGAAAGCCAACGACAGCGTGATCTCGCGCGAGGTGGTGACGCTAAAAGCGGAGTTGGAAAGGTTCCGCGAGCAGGCGCAGAACGTCGAGTGATGAAGGCCGCCATCTCAGAGCAGGTCATGGAGAGCCACATCAAAACAGGGCCGGCCCTCAGCCCGCTGCTGGTGCTGATTTCCGCGCCCTCCGGCGGCGGAAAGACCACGCTGTGCCAGCAGTTGCTGGCGGCGCGGCCCCAGATGACGCGCGCAGTGACCTGCACCACCCGCCCGCCGCGCGAAGGGGAGCGCGACGGAGTGGATTATTACTTCCTGGACGCGGGGTCTTTTCTCAAGCGCGTGCAAGCGGGCAACTTCCTAGAACACGCTACGGTGTATGGCAACAGCTACGGCATCTTGAAATCGGAGGTGTTGGGCAAGCTGCGACAGGGCAAAGACGTCTTGCTGACCGTAGATGTGCAGGGCGCCGCGACCATTCGCGAAAAGGCGGAGGAAGAAGGAGAGTTGAAACGGGCGTTGGTCTCGGTATTTCTGACGCCGCCCTCGATGGCCATTCTGGAAGCGCGCCTGCGGCGGCGCGGCACGGACTCGGAGGCGGTTATTCAAAAACGGCTAAGCGTGGCGCGGCAGGAGATTGCCCAGTGGAAAAACTTCGAGTACCTGCTACTGAGCAGCAGCATCGAGGAAGACTTGCGGCGGATGCTGGCCATTGTGGAAGCAGAGAAGATGCGCTCGCTGCGGGTGCAGGCGCCGGAGTTCTGACTGGAACGGGAAGCGGTGAAACGTGAACGGGAACCCGCGAGGCGGTTCCCCTGTGGTGGATCGGGCTACAAAATGAGCACAGGAAAGAACATCGTGTTGGGCGTGACCGGCTCGATTGCGGCATACAAAGCCGCCGAGCTGACCAGCTTGTTGACCAAGCAGGGGTGCGATGTGCGCGTCGTAATGACGGCTGACGCGCTGCGGTTCATGACTGCAGTGTCCTTCAAGACCTTGTCGCGCCACCCGGTGGTAACGGATTTGTATGACGAAATAGAGGGCTGGCAGCCGACGCACATCAAGCTGGCGGATGAAGCAGATTTGCTCCTCATTGCCCCGGCGACGGCGAACACCATTGCGAAGCTGGCGCTGGGCCTGGCCAACGACGCTTTGAGCTGCGTGGCGCTGGCGCTGAACGCCCAGGCCCGGATCCTGGTCGCTCCCGCGATGAACGGGAAGATGTGGCTGCACCCGGCGACGCAGCAAAACGTGGCTACGCTCAAATCGCGCGGGGCGGAGTTCATCGGCCCGGAGAAAGGCCTGTTGTCCTGCGGTTACGAGGGCCTGGGGCGGTTGTGGCCGGTGGAGCAAGTCTCCGCGCGCGCGCTGGAACTGCTGCGGCGTCCCAAGGCCGCAAGACAACGAGGCTGACTTGGCTGATGCGCTCTCGGCAATGGCTTGGGGGGCGGAGTAGGCAGGGCCGGCGACGCAGCCGGGCCCTGCGGTGGTGTTGTTTATGAACGTCGGTCTCTGGCAACGGCTTAGGAATTACAGCTTAGGGGATTTGGCGAGGGCCCTCGTGAGGCTCCCAGGACGGGCTGTCGAGCTGCTGAGGATCCCAGCCCCGGATGCGGTGAAGCTGATGGACCGCATCGCCACCATGGAGCGAGACCTCGTCCTGCCTATCAAGGCGGCCGGGATCGCCATGCTTCTCTATTCGTTCTATTTCAAACGCTCTTGGATCGGGGAGCGGGGATTGGGGGCCCTGGAGATCAGCGTCGAGGCCATGCAGTATTTTCTTTGGTGCTACATCGCAGTCAATGCGCTGTTGGCCGGCCTGCTACTGTCCATGCGTCGGGTGTCTTTGCTGTTGGTCCAATGGGCGGTGTTCGCCGTGAGCCTGGTGGATGGGATCTTCCTGTCAGCGTTAGTGGTGATCACCGGCGGTTACGACAGTATTCTCTATTGGCTGTTCCTGGGATTGATTATACGCGGGGCAGTGAGCGTCCCTCGCGCGACCTCTCAAATCCTGCTCAATCTGACGCTGACCGTCTGCTACGTGATGGCTGGCAGCATTAATATCTCCATCGACAAGGCCCTCGAGGAAGATAACCGGGCCCGGGCTGCGCTGCTGAGGCTGTCTCATAACGCGGGTGGCTCCAATGCCCCGTCTTCCAGGCACCATTTATCCATGCCTGAGGATCAAGTTAAGGCTGTGGCGCAGGGAGACACCAAGCAATCGGCGGCCGCCCAATCGCGCCCCCCTACCGTCGCCCGTTTTCCCGATGACCTGGATGACCCTTCGAGAGAGGCCCTGAGGTTTTACGTCCCGTCCGAGAATCCAGCACAGACCCTGACGCTACGCCTGGCGTTGCTGGTGTTGATGACGGTCTGCTGCTACGGGGTGCAGGTATTGCTAGAACGACAGCGGCGGGCGGTGGAGGAAGCGGGCGAGTTCGCGATGCGCGAAGGCCAGTTGCGCTCCGCGGGACGTGTGGCGGCCGAGTTTACGCATCAGATCAAAAACCCCCTGGCCATTATCAACAACGCCGCTTTCTCGCTGCAACGGGCGCTCAAACAAGGCAAGCCGGTCTCGGCCGAGCAGATTCGAATTATTCAGGAGGAGGTCGAGCACTCGGACAAGATCATCACGCAAATCATGGGCTATGCGCAGTTGAGCGAAGGCCACGTCGAGAAGCTGAACTTGATTGAGGAGCTGGATGAAGCCATCGCCCAGGTGTTTCCGCCGGCGGCAGGCTACCCCGTCCGAATCCACTGCGATTACCGCACGGATGAATTTCCGCCAATGTTCATGCAGCGCCGCCATCTGCTGGACTCCTTCATGAACCTGCTGCAGAACGCGCGCGAAGCCCTCGGGGAAAAGGGTGGCAACATCTACGTCAGCGCAGAATGCCATGCCGACTATTCCATCGAAGTGAGCATTCGCGACGATGGGCCCGGCATTCCGGCGGACAAACAAGAGAAGATTTTCGAGGCTTACTACACGACTAAAGAAAAGGGCACGGGGTTGGGCTTGGCCACGGTGAAGCATAACGTCGAACTCTATGGCGGGGCCGTGCGGGTGGAATCTGGCCTTGGAAAGGGAGCGCGGTTTACTTTAGTATTCCCGGCTAAGGCCTTGATTAAGCTGGCCAAGCAGAATTGAAAACGTCCGATGACAGGAAAAGCAGATCGAAGTGCGGGAGCGCGCGCCCGCGGCTCATCGCATTTGCCGGGGTGACTCCATGAATGTCCGGCTCCCGCCAGTGCTCGTGGTGGACGATGAAAAGAACATGCGGCTGTCGCTGAAGACGGTGCTGGCAGACGAGAAATATCCCGTGCGGGCGATTGAATCCGCCGAGGAAGCCCTTGGCCTGCTGGAGCGCGAAGAGTTTTTCATGGTCATCACCGATGCGCGGCTTGGCGGGATGAGCGGGTACGAGTTCCTGGCCAAGGCCCGAACCCAATGGCCGGACCTGCCGGTGCTGATGATCACCGCCTACGCCACGCCGAAGCTGGCCGTTGAAGCTATCCAAGCCGGGGCCATTGACTATCTGCCCAAGCCCTTTGCGCCCGAGGAACTGCTGCATGCCGTGGCGCGGTGCGCGGAGCGTTATCGCTTGCTGAAGGAAAACGCAGGTCTGCGCGCCCGGACCACGGAGACCTGGGGGCTCGATCAAATCGTGGGTGATTGCCAGAAGATGCGCGAGCTGCGGCAGCTCATCCAGACTGTAGCACCCACCGATGCCCGCGTGCTGGTGCTCGGCGAGAGCGGCACGGGCAAGGAACTGGTGGCCGGCGCGCTGCACAGCTTGAGCCAGCGCGCGGAGGCCAGCTACGTGCGCATCAATTGCGCTGCCATTCCGGAAACGCTCCTCGAGAGCGAGTTGTTCGGACACGAGAAGGGGGCCTTCACCGGCGCTTTAAAGCAGAAGCCCGGGCGCGTCGAAGAAGCCGATGGCGGCACGATGTTCCTGGATGAGATCGCGGACATGAGCCGGCCGCTCCAGGCCAAGCTGCTCCGGTTTTTGGAGGACGGCACCTTCATGCGCGTGGGCGGGACGCAGGAGTTACGGGTCAACGTCCGGCTTATCGCCGCCACCAACCGCGACATCATCGAAGCGATTCGCCAGGACCAGTTCCGGGAAGATTTGTTTCACCGGCTTAATGTGGTGCAGTTGCGGCTGCCACCGCTGCGGGAGCGGGGCGACGACGTGACGCAGCTCGCTGAGTTCTTCCTTCTCAACTTCGGCGTGTCGATGAATAAGAACACCCGGGGTATCTCCCGCACAGCCGGGCAGAAACTACTGTCGCACCACTGGCCCGGCAACGTGCGGGAGCTGCGCAATGTGATTGAACGCGCGCTGATTCTTGAGACCGCCAGTGAAATTCAGCCTTCCAGCCTGCCGGATTTCCAACTCGAAGGCCGCCTGCACAAGACGGCGGCGCCAAAACTGACGGGCACCGAGTCGCTTGACGACCGGATGGCTAACTTCGAGCGGGAACTCATCAACGCCATGCTCGAGCAAAACCACTTCAGCCTGACGCGCACGGCCGAGCAGTTGAAAATCAGCCGCCATGCATTGCGCTACCGGATGCAACGCTTGAATATCGCCGCGGGGACGGACGCGGAAGAGGACACGGCTACTTTCGAGAAGAAAGCGCCTTCACCATGAGCCCGCTCTTGTTTTCCCAAGTTACGCCGGACACTGACCCTGTGTTTCTGCCATGGCACACCGATTCTGCCCTCCTCGAATGGATCATTATCCTGGGCGCCATAGGACTGGTCACGTTGCTGGCGCTGGGTTGGGCGGCCTTCTTCAGGAGACGCAGCCGCCGGCGGCACTCGCACCACCATGGGCATCGGCATTCTTCCCAGCCAACTGAGACGGAGGCTTCAAACGAGGCGGACGCCTCTGCTGCTCCGGAGAAACGCCGCCACCGGCGGCGCTCCCACCACAGACACCTCCCACGCAACCCGACGCTCGCTGAAACCGGCGGATTGCCTCCTATCCGCTCGGAAGACCCGCCCGAACCCAAGCCCTGAATCATGCAAGAGTGCCGGACGATCACGCGGAAGAGCGCGTCGAATCTGGCGCTGGCTTTCGTCTTGCTGCCCAAAGCCAAACGCGACGGCATGTCCGCCCTTTACGCCTTCTGCCGCGAGGTTGATGACGTGGCCGACGACGAGTCCCGCCCTGTCACCCAGCGCCGCGAGCAACTGGCCGCCTGGCGCGCTGATGTCCGCCGCGCCTGCGGCACGGAGCCTCCACAGTTCCCGGTCAACCGCGAGTTGCAGCCAGTCATCCAGCGGTACCATCTTGCTTTCGACCATTTCGACGCCTTGCTGCAGGGTGTAGAGATGGACCTCGACATCAAGCGCTACGAGAACTACGAGCATTTGGAGCTCTACTGTTATCGTGTCGCCTCCGTCGTCGGCTTGCTGAGCATCGAAGTGTTCGGCTACCGGGACCCGGCTTGCCGGGAATACGCGGTCTGCCTCGGCAAAGCGCTCCAACTGACCAACATTCTGCGCGATGTACGCTCCGACGCCGAGCGCGGCCGCATCTATTTGCCGCTTTCCGAGCTGGCCCGCTTCAAGGTTTCGCCCGAAGAGATTCTGCGGTTGGAGTATTCTTCCCGCTTCTTCGAGCTCGCGAACGGCGTAGCGCAACGCGCCCGTCATTTCTATCGGCTCGCCCGCGAGACTCTGCCCGCCGCTGACCGCCGTTCGATGGTCGCCGCCGAGCTGATGGGTTCGGTCTATTGGCGGCTGTTGAACAAGCTGGAGCGGCAGCGCTTCGACGTTTTCGGCCCTGAGTTGACGCGGCTGAACAAGGGGCAAAAGGCGCTTCTAATTCTGCGTTCCTGGTTGCGGTTTATCTCCGGCGCCATGTCGCCCAATTATGGCGCTTAGGCCCCCAGGTCCGAACGCGCCGCCTCGCCGCCTGATCGTCAACGCCGACGACTTCGGCCGTTCCGCCTCTATTAACCAAGCCGTCATCCGCGCCCACCGCGAGGGCATTCTGACCACCGCCAGCCTGATGGTGAATGAGCCCGGCTGTGAGGAGGCCGTCGCGCTCGCCCGCGAGAATCCTACATTGGGTGTGGGGCTGCATTTGACTCTGTTGTGCGGACATTCGGCCTTGCCGCCTGCCGAAGTTCCTGGGCTGGTCAATCCGAACGGCGAATTCAGCAACAACCCAGCCGGGTCCGGGTTCCGTTATTTCTTCCAGCGCAGTCTGCGCGAGCAGTTGCGACGGGAGGTTCACGCGCAGTTCCAGAAGTTCCGCGCTACCCGCTTGCCCCTAGACCATGTCAACGGACATCTCCACCTACATCTGCATCCGACGGTGTTCCGCATCCTGATGGCTGATGCGAGCCAACTCGGAATCAAGCGCCTGCGTCTCACCTTTGATCCGTTCCGGCTGAACCTGCGCGCGGCCTCCGGCCACCTCGCATATCGAGCACTCCACGTCGCCATCTTTCACTCGCTTTCCGCCCGTGCCCGCCCCGCTCTAGCCCGGCGCGGCATCCGTCACACGGGGGCTGTCTTCGGCCTGCTGCAGAATGCGCGTGTGGATGAGGCCTACGTCACCCGCCTGCTCCCGCAGCTCCCGGAGGGCGATTCGGAGCTTTACTCCCATCCCTCGCTTGATGAGTTTAAGAATGAACTTGATGCCTTGATCAGTCCTGGTGTGAAGGACCGGGTTAAGCAACTTGGCATCAAACTGATTCGCTACCAGGATTTATAGTATGGCCAAACTGCTCTTAATTCTAATTATCGGCTTGATTTTCGAATCTGCCGGCGTCGTATCGCTCAAGATCGGTATCACGCAGATCGGCGACATGAAGCGAGTCAATGTTGTGGAAGTCGTCCGGGTCGTCAAAGCGGGAGCCACCAACGTGAGCGTGCTGCTGGGGGTGTTCTGCGAGGCAGTGTTCTTCGCGAGCTTGCTGATCCTCATGGCCAAGAGCGACATCAGCTTTCTTTGGCCCCTGACCGGGTTGAGTTTCGTGTTTGCGACCTTTGCGGCAATGTGGTTCCTGCACGAGCGAGTCTCCTCCATTCGATGGGCTGGCGTGGTGTGCATCATGATCGGCGCTGCCCTGATCAGCTACAGCGAGCATGCCAAAGCGAAGCCGCCGCCGCCCTCCGCGACGTTGGCGTCTGACGTTACGCCACCGTAACTCGGGCAAGAACCTCGGCGAGGTTTCCAGCCGCCCCCCGGGTCTGCTTTTGTAGTCGGAGCAACGCGCCGACCTTCCCCGGCGACTTCGCAAGGGCCACTGCCAGTTTGCCGTAACTCAACTTCTGATCGGCCGTCATCAACTGGTTGAAGTCGAGCGGCAAATCTTCATTCGCAGAGTCCAGAATCACGCGCACGGTCGCGCTGGGGATTCTCTCCTTCCGGCATGTAGCGCGGATGATCTCGGACTCCATCTCCACCGCATTTGCGCCCGTGGATTCCCACAGCGCCCGCTTCTCCTCGATCGTCGCGGTCACTCGCTCTACGCAATGAAAGCGTGCCGGTTTAGCCCCCGCGGCCAGGAGTGCGGGTTCCAGGCCTGTTTCAGGGTCGGCGGCGAACACCACCGTGCCCCTCGCCAGCTCCGGACTTAACCCGCCTGCAAACCCGCAGGTCAACACCAACTGCGGATGCTCTTGCGCCAGCACAGCCCGGATCGCCCGCTCCGCATTACGCTTCCCCATGCCTACAAGAATGACTTGGACGTCAGTGCGGTCGCGGACCAACTTCCAGAACGCCCGCGCCTCCTC
>Ga0181538_10006493_pt1 | contig 10091 bp, 7 predicted proteins | sample PEATcosm2014_Bin_40_FD_119773 | JGI IMG/M metagenome (GOLD analysis project Ga0181538, IMG submission 119773) | Peatland microbial communities from MTU Mesocosm Facility, Houghton, MI, USA - PEATcosm2014_Bin23_30_metaG | ecosystem: Environmental > Terrestrial > Soil > Wetlands > Peat | place...
CGTGCTCGACGCCGGTGCGGGGACGTCCTTCCTGCTCGTGCTCGACGCGCGCGACCTCGGCGAGCTGGCGCGCGCGCAGGCGCCGCACCACATCCCGTTCGGCTTTCACGGGCAGTTCGCGCGCGGTTAGGCTGCGCTGGCGGCGAGCGGGGCTTGCAATCGTTGGTGGGGTCACCGCGGCCGTGCTCGTACGCGAGAGGGAGATCGAACGCGAGGTCATGGAGCCGACGGGGACGGCTGTGGGGATGGTGGCCGTGCAGTCACGGCGCAGATGAGGTACGCATGGGGCGGTCACGCAGAAGAACGTACGTCTTCGATACGGAAAATGCTAGCTATGTTGAATTTACTGCCATCGTGCTAAATGCGCTCCCGTGGTCCGCCGACAGGTGAAGCCATGGATATCCTGGCCATCCCAGAGCACCTTCTCGACGACGCCCCGACCGACGATCGACCCGCCCAGACCCTATGGGCCAAGTTCACACATATCGAGGAACCCCAACCCCGCCGCCGGGTCGCGATTCTCGACAGCGTTGCCAGCGAGTGGTTCGACGACACCCGCACACCTGAGCCGGGCTGGCTCACGCGATTGGGGGCTGACGTCGGCGAGAACACCTCAATCCTGGCTGTGCCGGCGACCGGCCTCGTACGCCGCCAGACTTGGTACCAGGTTAGGCTGGGGCCTGGGCGCGTGGCCGCGCCGATCCACGCCCACGAGGTCGATCTCAGCCGCGCCCGTGCGGCTTTGCAGTACGACAGCATGCTCAATCTTCCGACGCCTCGTCCCCTTATAGATCTACGACCTGCAACCCGCAGTGAGGCATCTCGACTGGGGGCCGCGGGCTCACTCACCAATGATCGAGACGCCGACATCGAGGTGCTGGAGCAACTCTTGAGCGAGGTCGGCGAGGTCACATCCGCCGCTGTGCTGGATGTGGGCCAAGGCAACTGGAACGCTCTCTTGCGAAATGGTGCGCCAACGCTGCTGCTTGATCTCGGTGGCGGAGTCGGCGCGCACCTCAAGACCTTCCCGGCCGGATTCACAAAATTCTGCTTCGAGGAGCTTCCCCCGGTCGTCCTGTCGCATTGGGACTGGGATCACTGGTCCTCGGCGGCGAGATTCCCACAGGCGCGCAAACTCACATGGATCGTTCCGAGACAGGGATCGCTTGGCCCAACGCATGCGCGATTCCTGGCAGCATTGCGGGTGGAAGGCAACGTCTTGGTGTACCCGGCAAAGACAACTCTGGGATCCACCACGATTCAGCTCCAGCAAGCCAAAGGCCCGGCCTCGAGTCGTAATGAGACGGGGCTGGCGGCGCTGGTGCGTAAGGGGCCGCAGGCGATCCTCTTTCCGGCCGATGCCGGCTACGGCTCACTGGACCTTCCCAAGACCCTTACGTCAGTCGTGGTTCCACACCACGGAGGACGCAGCAAAGGCCCGAAGCTCGCACCACCGCCCTGTGACGGCTCCTCCGCCAGCCGGGCGGTGCTGTCGTGCGCGAGACACAACCACTACGGGCATCCGACGCTGGCCTCCAAGCTCATGCACGAATCGTGGGCCGGTCCCGGCGGACTCTTGCAAACGTGTAACCGCGGGGCGGGAGAAGCACCCGGCCACGTCGAGCTGCATTGGGAACCGCCTGCCGCACCCACGCCCGCGTGCTGCAAGCACTCTGCGCTCCCGCTACCACAGCGATAGTCGGGGCTTCTAGATCGCCACGGAGAGCTCGTCAGCCGCAGGTGGAGACCCCACCGGGAACTCCCGCCGAATCCCGTAAAGCGTCGTCCGCTCCGCCGCCGGGCGCCCGGCCTCATGCGCCGCGGCCACCAGCTGCTCGGGCTCCAGACGCGTGCCGTGGTAACTCCCCGCCAGGCGGCTGATCGACTCCTCCATCAGCGTGCCGCCGAGGTCGTTGACGCCCCAGCGCAGCGACTCGGTGGCGGCGTCGAGCCCCATCTTCACCCAGCTCGCCTGCAGGCTCGGCACGGTGCGGCCGAGCGCGAGGCGGAAGACGGCGGTGTGCTTGAGGTTCTCCTCGCGCGAGATCTCCTCCACGCCGTGCGTGCGCCCGAGCAGCGTCTGGAAGGGGATGAACGACAGCGGCACGAACTCGGTGATCCCGCCGGTGCGTTCCTGCAGCTCGCGGATCACGCGCATGTGCTCGGCCAGCTCCCACGGCTCCTCGATGTGGCCGAACATCACGGTGGCCGTCGAGCGCAGGCCGGCCGCGTGCGAGGCCTCGATGATCTGCACCCAGCGCGCCACCGGCAGCTTGTTCGGCGAGATGCGCTCGCGCACGCCGTCGTGCAGCACCTCCGCCGCAGTGCCCGGCGTCGAGCCGAGGCCCGCGTCGCGCAGGCGCGCGAACACCTCCGACGGGGGCAGCGCCGAGATGTCGCACATGTGCGCGATCTCCATCGGGCTGTACGCGTGCAGGTGCAGCTCCACCCCCGCGTCCGCGGCGGTGGCCTTCGCCAGGCGCAGCCAGCCGAGGTAGTCCTCGAGCCCCCAGTCCGGGTGGATGCCCGACTGGATGCACAGCTCGGTCGCGCCGAACTCCAGCGCGTCGTGGATCCGCGCCACGAACTCCCGCTCGTCGTGCTCGTAGGCGTCCGGCGAGCGCTTGCCCTGGCCGAAGCCGCAGAACGCGCAGCCGACGGTGCACACGTTTGAGATGTTGATGTTGCGGTTGACCACGAACGTCACCAGCTCGCCCGCCAGCTCCGCGCGCAGCTCGTCCGCCGCCACGCGCATGTCCTCGATCGCCTCCGGGCGGGTCTCCGCGAACATCGCCGTCAGCTCCTCGGGGGTCAACGCCAGCCCGTCGCGCCCGCGCTCGATCGCGCCCGCCACAAGGTCCGCGCGGATCGGCGCCGGCGGCTCCGTGCGACCGGAGCCGCGCCGCGGGATGAAGCTCCAGTACTTGACCTTGATCGTGTCCATCACGCCCTGCGCCACCCACTCCCGGTCGATGTACAGCGGATAGACGCACAGGCGCTCGGTCAGCGCGACGCCGTCCCTCTGCAGCTCCTTGCGCACCTGGTGTGGCGAGGGGAACGGGTGCTCAGGGGAGATGTGATCGCCGTTGGCGCTCAGCCCGCCCAGGTCGGTCGCGCCCGCGGCCACCAGCTCGCCCCACCAGTCCGCCAGGTTCGGCGGGATCTGGATGCCCACGTCGGGCATCAGCCGCCGCGTCTCCGCGATCAGCCGCTTCATGTCCTCGATGCTCACCGGACACGCCCACTCCGGCAAAGGCAGCTCCGGGCGCGAGTCCGCCACGCCCGTGCGCCAGTACTCGCGCGCGGCCGCGTCCGCGATCTGCGCCGGCTCCTGGCCGTGGTAGCGCTGGTGCGGGACGAAGTTCTGCAGGATCACCTCCTGGATGTGGCCGAACTCCTCGTGCACCGCCGCGAGCGCCTCCAGCGACTGCACGCGCTCCTCCTCCGTCTCCCCGATCCCCACGAGGATGCCGCTCGTGAACGGGATCCGCAGCTCACCTGCCGCGCGGATCGTCTCCAGGCGCCGCGCCGGGTGCTTCGTCGGCGAGCCCGCGTGGACGGTGTCCATCAGCCGCTCTGAGATCGACTCCAGCATCAGCCCCTGCGAGGCCGTCACCTCCCGCAGCCGCGCGAGGTCCTCGCGGGAGAGGACGCCGAGATTGGTGTGGGGCAGAAGACCTCGCTCGAGCGCCCGTTCGCACGTCCAAACCACGTACGCCGTGAAGTCCTCGTGGCCGTGGGAGCTCAGCCGCTCGGCAACCTGTGGGTTGACCTCCGGCTTCTCGCCCGTCAACACGAGCAGCTCCTTGACCTGCCGGCGCGCCGCCCCGTCGATGATCTCAAGCACCTCCTCGGGCGCGTACAGATGCGCCTGGTGGGTGGCGAACGCGCAGTACTTGCAGTAGCAGCGGCACGTCCGCGACAGCGACAGCGTCAGGTTGCGCGAGAAGGTGACGCGACGGCGCATGCGAGGAGTCTAGGACGCAACCAACTGGGGCCCGGCGCGATGTCGCGGCATCCTCGGCTGCTTGCTACCGAGTCTTCCTGCTGGATCCCGACAGGCACAACGCCGAGGCGGTCACGCACGGCGTCTCGGGTGCTGCCCGTCAAGATCCTCACTGAGGAGCGGAGCGGCCCTACTTGCCGGGACCCGGTCGCGGCGCCGGCCGTGAACCTCCACGCCCCTCCTCGATTCCGATCGAAGTAGATGGGGCCTTGATCTGCTCAGGAGGCAGAGGCTTGGGCGTCATGAGCTCAGCTTACCGCCAGTGCCGCCAACCAGGCGATCGTCTGAAGGACCATGAGCACGCCGAGCACCCCCGAAAGCCACGACATGAACCCGACCTTCGCGGCGTTCCCTTCTCGGAGATCCTGATAGCCGAAGCCCGCGGCCGCCAGCCAGCCCAACGTGTCCGCCTCTGCCTCGGCGACGGCCTGCTCGAAGAGCTCGCCGTAAAGCTCACGGGCGTCGACCGCAAACTTCAGCTGCCAAGGCGCCAGCAGCACAGCCGCGGCGACGAGTCCAAGCACAAGGGCTACGAGCGCAACCCAACCGAGTGCGTGAAGTCCGTGAGCACGAACCGCTGTTGCGCCGAGGAACGACGCCACCAAGGCATGAGCGGCGAGTAGCGTTCCGGTTCGGGATCGCACGCCTGCCACGAGCGCCTCTTGGTCGGACAATGCCGACCGTCCGGCGTCGTAAGCGATCTCCTCGAGCCTGGGCATGAGATCCACGGTAGGCGTCGCTGCGGATATTTTTGATGGGTCTTGATCCCATCCGAGATAACCGGGGCTACGCCTACGGCCTGCTTGCATCGGTACCCTCGTGCTCGTCGAGGGCGCCGGTCCCTCGACGCGGAGCAGCCGTCAACCAGAAAGCGACAGGAGCAACACAATGACTGAGAGCACCAGCGAGAGCGAGAACCCGGCGATCCCCAGCCCGACTCCCAAGGTGCCCAATCCGAGGACGAACCACGACTGGTGGCCCAACCAGCTGGACCTGAGCGTCCTGCACCGGCACTCGTCCCTGTCTGACCCGATGGGCGAGGGCTTCGACTACGCCAGGGAGTTCCAGACCCTCGACCTCGACGCGCTGAAGGCCGACCTGATCGAGCTGATGAGCACCTCGCAGGACTGGTGGCCCTCCGACTACGGCCACTACGGACCGCTCTTCATCCGCATGAGCTGGCACGCCGCCGGCACCTACCGCATCGCCGACGGCCGCGGTGGCGGCGGGCAGGGCGCTCAGCGCTTCGCCCCGCTCAACAGCTGGCCCGACAACGCCAGCCTCGACAAGGCGCGCCGGCTGCTCTGGCCGATCAAGCGTAAGTACGGCCGCAAGATCTCCTGGGCCGACCTGCTCGTCTACACGGGCAACGTGGCGATGGAATCGATGGGCTTTCGGACCTTCGGCTTCGGCTTCGGCCGAGAGGACATCTGGGAGGCCGAGGAGATCTACTGGGGCAGCGAGGACACGTGGCTGGGAGACGAGCGCTACAGCGGGGAGCGGGAGCTCGCCAAGCCCCTCGGCGCCGTGCAGATGGGCCTCATCTACGTGAACCCGGAGGGCCCCAACGGCAACCCGGACCCGCTGGCGGCGGCCAGGGACATCCGTGAGACGTTCGGCCGCATGGCCATGAACGACGAGGAGACTGTCGCCCTGATCGTCGGCGGCCACACGTTCGGAAAGACCCACGGCGCCGTCGACCCCAGCAACATCGGACCCGAGCCCGAGGCCGCCCCCATCGAGGAGCAGGGCCTCGGCTGGAAGAACAGCGCCGGCAGCGGCAACGGCGCCGACACCATCACCAGCGGCCTGGAGGGCGCGTGGACGAAGGAGCCGACGAAGTGGGACAACGGCTTCCTCGAGAACCTCTTCGAGTACGACTGGGAGCTGACGAGCAGCCCCGCCGGCGCGAAGCAGTGGACCCCCAAGGACCCCGAGGCCCAGGGCACCGTCCCGGACGCTCACGATCCCTCCAAGCGGCACGCGCCGATGATGCTCACGACGGACCTGGCGCTGAAGGTCGACCCGATCTATGGGCCGATCTCCAAGCGCTTCTACGAGAACCCCGACCAGCTCGCCGACGCCTTCGCCAAGGCCTGGTACAAGCTCCTGCACCGCGACATGGGTCCCATCGCGCGCTACCTCGGCCCGTGGATTCCGGCGGAGCAACTGTGGCAGGACCCCGTCCCCGCCGTCGATCACGACCTCGTCGGCGCTGCCGAGATCGCCTCGCTGAAGGAGAAGATCCTCGCCTCGGGCCTGTCGATCGGGCGGCTGGTGTCCACCGCCTGGACGTCGGCCGCCTCGTTCCGCGGCACCGACAAGCGCGGCGGCGCGAACGGAGCGCGGATCCGCCTGGCGCCCCAGAAGGACTGGGAGTGGGGCGAGCCGGCTGAGCTCGCGGGCGCGCTGCAGACGCTCGAGCAGATCCAGAAGGACTTCAACGAGTCGCAGTCCGGCGGCATGCGGATCTCGATGGCCGATCTGATCGTCCTCGGCGGATGCGCGGCCGTCGAGCAGGCCGCCAGGAACGCCGGTCACGACGTCTCGGTCCCCTTCGCCCCGGGGCGCACCGACGCCTCCCAGGAGCAGACCGACGTCGAGTCCTTCGCCGTGCTCGAGCCGACCGTCGACGGCTTCCGCAACTACTTCCGCCCGGGAGAGCCCCTCCCGCTCGAGCATGGGCTGCTGGAGCGGGCCTACATGCTGAGGCTGACCGCGCCGGAGATGACGGTGCTGATCGGCGGCATGCGTGCCCTGAACACAAACCACGGGCAGTCCACGCACGGCGTCTTCACCGACCGGCCGGAGACGCTGAGCAACGACTTCTTCGTGAACCTGCTCGACATGAGCACGGAGTGGAAGCCGTCGGGCTCGGCGGAGAACGTCTACGAGGGGCGCGATCGCGCGACCGGCGAGATCAGGTGGACCGCCACCTCCGTCGACCTCGTCTTCGGCTCGAGCTCCGAGCTCCGGGCGCTCGCGGAGGTTCACGCCTGCGACGACGCCGAGGAGAGGTTCGTGCGCGATTTCGTCGCCGTCTGGGACAAGGTCATGAGCCTCGACCGGTTCGACCGATCCTGACCGAGCGCTCCGCCACCCTGGGCCCCGCTGTGGGGTACGGCGTCTACCTCGCCCGCCACGGGCAGACCGCCTACAACCACGAGGGCCGCTTCCAGGGACAGCAGGCGGTGCCGCTCGACGACACCGGCCGCGCCCAGGCGGCGGAGCTGGCCGAGCGCGCCGCCGGCTACGCCTTCAGCGCGCTGTGGTGCAGTCCCTTGCTGCGCGCCCGCGAAACCGCCGACGTCGTCGCCGCAAGGATCGGCCTGGCGCCGAAGGAGGACGCGCGCCTGATGGAGACCGACGCCGGCGACTGGACCAACCTGACCTTCGCGGAGGTGCGCGCGCAGACGCCCGAGCTGTTCGACGCGTTCGCCGCTGCCGACCCCAGCTTCGCGTTCCCCGGCGGGGAGTCGTTCGCCGAACAGGAGCTTCGCGTCAGCGCGGCGCTGGCGGACGTCGAACGCGGGACGCTGCCCGCGCTGGTCGTCTGCCACGGGATGGTCATCCGCGCCGCGTTCGCCAGCCGCTCGCGCGACGGCTCCGTCCCCTTCCAGCGCGTCCCCAACGCCGCGCTCGTGCCGCTCAACCCGATCGCTTCCGCGGACGCCGAGCTCGGCGGCGGCGAGGCGACGCTCGCCAGCTGAGCGGCGAACCGCGCGTCAGCGCAGGATGACGCAGCCGGTGCTGCCGTGGGCGAGCAGCCGCTCGTCTGACTCCACGAACAGCCGGCCCTCCGCGGTCGCCGTGCGCCTGCCGCGATGGATCACGCGGCCCTCCGCGAGCACGCGCCCGGTGGTGTCGCTCATCGCGCGTAGATAGCGCACCTGCAGGTCGGCCGTCGTGTAGCCGACGCCCGCCTCGAGCGTCGTGTGCACCGCGCAGCCCATGCACGAGTCGAGGATCGTCGCCGCGATGCCGCCGTGCACGGAGCCGATCGGGTTGTACATCCACTCCGCCGGCTGCATCGCGAACAGCGCGCGGCCGTCCTGCACCTCGACGAGCTCGAAGTCGAGCAGCCGCGCGATCGGGGGTGGCGGCAGCGTGCCGTCGACGATCGCCTGCATGCACTGAAGGCCCGGGAGCTCCATCGCGGCGGCGGCCGTCGCCGCCGGGTCCTGCCAGCTGAAGCTGCGCGTGCGCAGCCGCTCGACCGTGCTCATGCCGCGTTCTCCGTCACGAGCGACGCGTCCGCCAGCGCCTCCTCGACGAGCGGCAGGCGCGTGCGCCCGTCGGCGTCCGGTGCGGCGCCCGCCGCCGCGGCCTTGCGCGCCGGCCGGCCGATCGCCGCGAGCGCCATGCCGGTCGCAACGCCGCCGGCGACGCTGATCAGCCACGCGGAGTGGAAGTCGGAGGCGGTGCTCGTCGCCGTTCCCAGCACCGCCACCAGCACCGCGACGCCGAGCGCGGCGCCGATCTGGCGGCCCATCGTCAGCACCGCCGCGCCGGTGGCGAAGCGCTCGGGGGCGAGCGACGACGCGCCGGCGCCGGTGAGCGTGGGGATCACGAGGCCGACGCCCGCGCCGCTGATCAGGATTCCCGGCAGGTACTCCGACAGGTACGCCGGCCGCTCGCCGGTCTGCGTGATGTACCAGACCTGCCCGGCGACGAACAGCAGCGCGCCGACCACGCCGGGGATGCGGTAGCCGAAGCGCGCGCCCAGCCGCGCGGACGGGACGCTGAACGCGGTCGCCATCGCCGGGCCGGGGAACAGCATCAGCCCGGCGCTCAGCACGTGCTCGTGCCACACGCCCGTCAGGAACAGCACGCCCGCGAGCAGCATCGCGCCGAAGCCCGCGAAGAACAGAACCGAGGCGCCGACCGCCAGGCCGAAGCTGCGCACGCGCAGCATCGCCGGCTCGACGATCGGCGAGTCATGGCGTTCCGAGCGCCACCAGATCGCCGGCAGCCCGATGGCGGTCACCGCGAGCAGGGCGAGGATCGTCGGCGAGCCCCAGCCCCATTCCTGACCCTTGACGATCACCACCACCAGCGCGCCGATCGCGACGATCAGCGCGCCCGCGCCGAGCACGTCCGGGCGCCCGGCGCCGACCTCGCGCCGCTCGCGGAGCGTGCGCACGCCGAAGCCGAGGCCGGCGAGCCCGACGGGCACGTTGACGAGGAACACTAGGCGCCAGTCCGCCTGCACGAGCAGACCGCCGAGCGGCGGGCCGGCGGCGGCGGCGATCCCGCCGGTGGCGGCCCACACGCCGATCGCGACGTGGCGCTCGTGCGGGCCGAACTCCGGCAGCATCAGCCCCAGCGACGTCGGCAGCATCAGCGCGCCGCCGGCCGCCTGCACGACGCGCGCGGCGATCAGGAAGCCGACCGACGGAGCCAGCGCGCACGCGGTGCTCGCCGCCACGAAGATCGCCAGCCCCAGCAGGAACGCGCGCTTGCGCCCGAACGCGTCCGCCCAGCGCCCCGCGGGGACGAGCAGCGCGGCGAACACGATCGCGTAGCCGCTCAGGATCCACGACAGCGAGCCGAGCGACGCCCCGCCGAAGTGCCTGCCGATCGACGGGAAGGCGATGTTGACGATGAACAGGTCGAGGCTCGACATGAACACCCCGGCACCGACGATCAACGAGACACGCCATTTCCGTTGCATGACGAAACCGACCATAGCAGACGAGTTGCATGATGCAACCCTACGGTCTACACTCTGTCTCGAGATGCTGAAAAACGACTACGACAGCCAGGTGTGCAGCATCGCGAGCGCGCTTGAGGTGATCGGCGAGCGCTGGTCGCTGCTGATCGTGCGCGACATCTTCCTCGGCCTGCGCCGCTTCGACGAGATCCAGGAGGACCTCGGCATCGCCCGCAACGTCCTGCAGACGCGCCTGACGCGCCTGCAGGAGCAGGGCGTGCTCGAGAGGCGCCTCTACCGGGAGCACCCCCCGCGCTACGAATACCGGCTCACCGAGAAGGGCCTTGACCTGTGGCCGACGATCGTCGCGCTGATGCAGTGGGGCGACCGCTACGCGGGCCTGCCCGCCGGCCCGGTCGTGCTGCTCGAGCA
>Ga0181538_10006499_pt1 | contig 10085 bp, 11 predicted proteins | sample PEATcosm2014_Bin_40_FD_119773 | JGI IMG/M metagenome (GOLD analysis project Ga0181538, IMG submission 119773) | Peatland microbial communities from MTU Mesocosm Facility, Houghton, MI, USA - PEATcosm2014_Bin23_30_metaG | ecosystem: Environmental > Terrestrial > Soil > Wetlands > Peat | place...
AAGCACGCGTACTTCAGCGCGCACCCGCGGGCGTCGCTCGACCCGTAGGCACGGGGAGGCACGGCGCGCGGCGCGACCGCGGACCCGCGCGCGCCCGCCACCGTGTAGACATCCGGCGATGACGGGGACCGAGTCTCGGCGCGCGTTCGTGCTGGTGATCGACGCGTGCGGCGTGGGGGCGCTGCCGGACGCGGACGCCTACGGCGATGAGGGCACGAACACGCTCGCGCACCTGGCGGAGGCGGTGGGCGGCCTTGAGCTGCCGACGCTGCAGGCGCTGGGGCTGGGCTCGATCGTGCCCGTGCGCGGCGTGCCGCCGAGCCCCGACCCGGCGATCCACGGCCGCCTGCACGCGCTGGGCCCGGGCAAGGACTCGATCAGCGGCCACTGGGAGCTGATGGGCGTCGTGCAGGAGCGGGCGCTGCCGACATACCCGGGCGGCTTTCCGCCGGAGCTCGTCGCGCGCCTGCAGCGGGCGACGGGCCGCGAGCTGATCTGCAACCGGCCGGACAACGGCCTGGCGGCGATCGAGGAGCTCGGCTCAGAGCACCTGCGCACGGGCGCGCTGATCCTTTACACCTCCCAGGACTCGGTGCTGCAGCTGGCGGCGCACGTCGACCGCGTGCCCGCGCAGGAGCTGTACCGCGCGTGCGCGGCGGCGCGCGCGGCGATGTCCGGCGAGCACGCGGTCGGGCGCGTGATCGCGCGGCCGTTCACGGGCGCGCCGGGTGCGTTCGTGCGCACGGAGGGCAGGCGCGACTTCGCGCTGGCACCGCCGGCGCGCAGCTACCTCCAGGAGCTGCAGGACGCCGGCGTCGAGGTGCACGGCGTCGGCAAGATCCACGACCTGTTCGCGGGCGTGGGGGTGAGCGCGAGCCACGAGGGCGCCACCAACGCGCGGGCATTGCAGGCCGTCGAGGAGCTGCTCGCGGGACCGCCGTGCGGACTGGTGTTCGCGAACCTGATCGAGACCGACCAGGTGTACGGCCATCGCAAGGACGCGGAGGGCTTCGCGCGCGCGCTGCGCGAGATCGACGCGCGCGTGGGCGCGATGCTCGAGCGCATGCGCGAGGGGGACCTGCTGGTCGTGACCGCCGACCACGGCGTCGACGTCACCCACCCGGGCACCGACCACACGCGCGAGTACGCGCCGCTGCTGGCGGTCACCGGCGGCATGCTCGCCTGCCGCGCCGCTGGCGGCAGCCTGGAAGGAAAGCGCCACGACGGCCCGCTGGCGGACGTCGGCGCGACAACGCTGAAATGGCTGACCGGACGCGACGCGGACGGGCTCCCCGGCGATGCGTTCATAAGCTAGGTCGCGATGCCAGAGCTGCCGGAGGTGGAGACGATCAGGGGCCAGCTGGCGCCGCTGGTGGAGCGCCGCAGGCTGACGAAGATCGAGATCCTGGACCCGCGCTGGTCGCGCCCGCTCGAGCCGCGCGAGCTGGAGGACGCGCTGCGGGGCAGGCGCGTGGAACGCCTGGGCAGGCGCGGCAAGTACCTGGTGTGGAGCTTCGACGGCGACGTGCACCTGGCGCAGCACCTGCGCATGACGGGCGCGGTGCTGGCGGACCCGGACCCCGACCAGCAGCACGTGCGCGTGCGCGTGGAGCTGGGGCCGGCGCGCGGGAGCAAACGGCGCGAGAAGAAGCGGCTGGCGATCGTCGACCCGCGGCGCTTCGGCACGGGCGAGCTGCTGCTGGGCTCGGATGCGCTGGAGCAGTTCTTCGCGGCGCGGCTCGGCCTGGAGCCGTTCGACGAGCGCTTCACGGCGGAGCATCTGCGGGAGCTGGCGAAGGGCAGGACGGCGCCGGTGAAGGCGTTCCTGTTGGATCAGCGCAGGATCGCGGGCGTGGGCAACATCTACGCGGACGAGGCGCTGTTCCGCGCGGGCGTGCACCCGCGCAGGCCGGCGGGCAGGCTGACGCGCGAGCAGTACGGGCGGCTGCGCGAGAGCGTGATCGCGGCGCTGAGCGCGGGCATCGACGCGCGCGGGGCGAGCATCGACGACTTCCGCCACGTGGACGGCGTGCGCGGCTCCTTCCAGGACCAGTTCCTGGTGCACCTGCGCGAGGGCGAGCCGTGCGCGACGTGCGGCACGCCGATCTCCAAGATGGTCGTGGGCGGGCGCGGGACGTACGTGTGCGAGACGTGCCAGCCGCCGTTCAGGCGGCGAGCAGCTCGTCCAGGCGGCCGCTCTCGGCGGCGGCCTGCACCTCGGTGAACCCGCCGATCAGCTCCCCGTCGACGATCACCTGCGGAAAGCTCATCATGCCGGTGCTGCGCGCGAGCTGCGCGCGACCGTCGGGATCCCTGCCGAGGTTGATCTCCGCGAACTCGACCCCGCGAGCGCGCAGCAGGCCCTTGACCTTGGCGCAGAACGAGCACGGCTCGGTCGTATACACGGTCACCCTACTCATTACTTCATAAAATATAGCGGTCCGCGTGTGGGTGGCCAAGGGGGCGGCGGATCGCGGCGGCCGCGGCTGGACGCCGGCGAGGCCGGCGCGCGTGCTCAGTGCGAATCGACGACGTAGCGCGTGGGCACCAAGTGCTCGGTCTGCTTGGGCGGGCGCACGTACTTGCGCTCCTGGCGCGGCGGCAGCTTCGGCGTCTTGCCCTCGTTGACGTGCTCGTAGGGGACGAGCGAGAGCAGGTGGCTGATGAGGTTCAGCCGCGCGGTGCGCTTGTCGTCGGCCTCGACCACGTGCCAGGGGCTGGATTCGACGTCGGTGTACTCGAACATCCTGTCCTTGGCTTCCGCGTAGTCGACCCAGCGTGCGCGCGCCTGCAGGTCGATCGGGCTGAACTTCCAGCGCTTGCGCGGATCGGACAGCCGTTTCTCGAAGCGCCGCTCCTGCTCCTCGTCGCTGACCGACAGCCAGTACTTGACGAGCAGGATCCCTTCGTTCTGCAGCGCCTGCTCGAACAGCGGGCAGAAGCGCAGGAACTCTTCGTACTCGTCGTCGGTGCAGAAGCCCATCACGCGCTCGACGCCGGCGCGGTTGTACCAGCTGCGGTCGAACAGCACGATCTCGCCGGCGGCGGGCAGGTGTGCGACGTAGCGCTGGAAGTACCACTGCGTGCGCTCGCGCTCGTGTGGCGCGGGGAGCGCCACGACCCGGCAGGTGCGGGGGTTGAGGTAGGCGATGATGCGCTTGATCACGCCGTCCTTGCCGGCGGTGTCGCGGCCCTCGAACAGCACCACCAGCCGCTGCCCGCGCGCGACGACCCACTCCTGCAGGTACACGAGCTCCGTCTGCAGGCGCAGCAGCTCCTTTTCGTACGCCCTGTGGTCGAGCTCCTCCGTGTGCGTCACGTGTGCGCAAGTTAGAGGATGCGCGGCGTCCGATGCTGTAGCGTCGAGCGTCGTGGCGGACGTGCGGCCGGCGAGACAGCTCTACGAGACGACGATCCTCGCCGTCGTGTCGGAGCGGACGGTCGCGGTCACGTTCGCGGTCGTGCCCGCGCGCCTGCTGACGGCGGAGCAGCGCAGCGCGGTGGAGGGCGTGCAGGGGCTCGCGGCGGTCGCCGGCGGCGCGCCGGAGGACGCGGTCCCGCTGTTGAACGCGTGGAGCCTTCAGGCGGGGCTCGCGCTGATGCTCGACCCGGCGTTCGCGCCGGCGCCGGGGAACGAGGCGGAGCGGCTGGCCAGCTGGGCGGGGCTGCGCGCGGACGCGCAGGCGGGCGTGGAGCTCGTGCAGTTCGCGGAGCCCGCGTGGTGGTCGGCGCCGGGCGCGCCGCGGCCGACGCCGCCCGCGGTCGCGGAGAGCCTGCTGCTGAGCGCGGAGCTGCCGTTCGAGGGCGACGGCGGTGCGCTGTCTGGGCGGTCGCCGGCGTCCGTGCTCGGGCACGCCGGTGGGGCGGGCGAGGCCGGCGGCGCCGGTGGCGCTCGTGGTGCGGCGCTCGTCGTCGCGGTGCTCTCCGGCGCGGGGACCCCGTGGCTGGCGGTTTCGGCGCCGGCGGGCGTGATCGTGGCGAGGGTCGCCGACGGGCTCGGCGCGGGTGCGGGCGCGCACGACACGATCAGGCGGCGGCTGCTTCAGTGGCTGGAGCCGGAGCTGCGCGAGCGCTAGCCGCGGGCCGTGGGTGCGAGGCTCGCTGCGGCTGCCGGCGCGGGTGTCAGGATTGAGGGCGTGTCAAGCCGGGCGGTGAAGACGGAAGCGGTGGTGCTGCGCTCGATGCGCTATGGCGAGGCGGACCGCATCCTGCACCTGTACACGCCGCATCGCGGGCGCGTGAGCGCGATCGCGAAGGGCGTGCGGCGGGCGCGCAGCCGCTTCGGCGGGCGCCTGGAGCCGTTCTTCCGGCTGAACATCGAGCTGCACGAAGGACGCGGCGAGCTGCTGACGGTGACGGGCGCGCAGACGATCGACGGCCACGCACGCCTGCGCGGGGACGCGCGCGCGCTGGACGCGGCAGCGCGCGCGTGCGACGCGGTGGGACGCCTGTTCGAGACGCCGGAGCCGCACCCGGGCGTGTTCAACCTGCTGTGCCGCCAGCTGGCGCTGCTGGACGAGCGCGCGGGCGCGGGCGCCGGCGTGGGGCGCGCGGCGGCGCTGGCGTTTCGCCTGAAGCTGCTGCTGGCGGCGGGCCTGGCGCCGCAGCTGGGCGCGTGCGCGAGCTGCGGCGAGCGCGAGCACCTGGTCGGCTTCTCGGGCGCGGCGGGGGGCGTGGTGTGCGGGGCGTGCGAGGCGGGCTCGTTCCCGCTGCACGAGGACGCGTACCGCTTCATGACCGAGGCGCTCGGCCGCGCGCTGACGGAGGTCCCCGACGCGGCCGCCGCGGCGCTCGGCCAGGTCGAGCGCGCGATCGCGGCGACGCTCGAGCACCACGCGCACGTGCGCCTGATGCCTGCGGTCGGGCACGCGGGCTGATCCCGGTATCGTGGGCGCCGTGGACGAGGGCCTTCCGATCGCGTACCAGGTGCTGGAGAAAGGCGTCCCGGTGCTGGCGTCCGACGGCGAGAAGGTGGGCACGGTGCACCACGTGGTGGCGGCGCCGGAGAAGGACATCTTCCACGGCCTGGTGATCTCTACCCCGCGGCACGGGCATCGCTTCGTGGAGGCGGCGGACGTGGCGTCGCTGCACGAGCACGGCGTGGACCTGCGCATCGACGCGGCGGCGGCGCAGAGCCTGCCGCAGCCAGGCGGCGGCGCGCCGGTGTTCGACGAGGACCCGGGCGTGATGAAGGGCTGGCACCACTGGGTGCACAAGGCGGGGATGCGCGGCGACTGGAAGCGCGAGGGCTGAGGTCGCTCACGGGGCGCCAGGCCGGCGAGGCCGGGCGCCGGCCGCAGCCGGTGGCACAATCGAGTGGTGAGCATGGCCACTGAACAGGACACGGTCGCGGCCGGGTTCGCGGAGCGCTGGGCGGAGCGGGAGGAGCTGCTGCTGTCGCCGCTGGCGGCGCGCTCGTATCCGGCGCAGCGGGCGCGCGCGGAGGACGACTGCTCGCTGCGCACGCCGTTCCAGCGCGACCGCGACAGGATCGTGCACAGCAAGGCGTTCCGCCGGCTGACGCACAAGACGCAGGTGTTCGTGGCGCCGCGCGGCGACCACTACCGCACGCGGCTGACGCACACGCTGGAGGTGACGAGCATCTCGCGCACGGTGGCGCGCGCGCTGCGCCTGAACGAGGACCTGGCGGAGGCGATCGGCGTCGGCCACGACCTCGGCCACCCGCCGTTCGGGCACATCGGCGAGGACGCGCTGGACGCGTGCGTGAAAGAGCGCTTCGGGCGCGACTTCCGCCACTACGAGCACTCGCTGCGGATCGTCGATCGCCTGGAGCGCGACGGCGCGGGCCTGAATTTGACAGAGCAGGTGCGCGACGGGATCGCGCGCCACTCCAGCCGCACGCCGCCGCCGAGCACGCTGGAGGGTCGGATCGTGCGCGTGATCGACCGCGTGGCGTACATCAACCACGACATCGACGACGCGGTGCGCGCGGGGCTGCTGCGCGAGGAGGAGCTGCCGGCGCAGCCGATCGCGGTGCTCGGCGCGGGCGGCTCGGCGCGGATCGACGCGCTGGTGCACGACATGGTGGAGCACTCGCAGCGGGCGGGTGAGATCGTGCAGGGCCCGCTGGCGGGGCCGGCGATGGACGAGCTGCGCGCGTTCATGTTCGAGCGCGTGTACCTGGGGCCGGCGGTGCGCGCGGAGCACGCGAAGATCACGGCGGTCGTGCGCAGGCTGTTCGAGCACTACGTCGAAAATCCGGAGCTCTTGCCGGGAGGGGAGGAGGGGCCTCCGGCGGACGAGCGCGAGCTGGCGGAGCGGGTGACGGACTACCTGGCGGGGATGACCGACCGCTACTGCATCAGGGAGTACACGGAGCTGCAGGTGCCGCGGGCGTTCGCCCGCTAGCGTAGCGTCGTGGCGCTGTACACGAACGAGTCCAAGGACCGCGTGCGAGACGCGGTCGACTTCCTCGAGCTGGTGTCCGCGCGCACGGAGCTGCGCCGCGCGGGCCCGGCGCGCTACGAGGGCCTGTGCCCGTTCCACGACGAGCGCACGCCGTCGTTCGGGATCGACCCGGCGCAGAAGGTGTACTACTGCTTCGGCTGCCAGGCCTCGGGCGACGTGTTCACGTTCGTGCAGGAGACGGAGGGCGTGGACTTCAAGGGGGCGCTGGAGCTGCTGGCAGAACGCTATGGGGTGGAGCTTCAGCGCGAGGAGGAGGACCCGAAGGAGGCGGAGCGGCGCAGGCGCAGGGAGCGGCTGCTGGAGCTGCTGAGCCGTACGGCGGCGTACTACGAGCGCTACCTGTGGGAGTCGCAGGAGGCGGCGAAGGCGCGCGAGTACCTGCTGGGCAGGGGCCTGGGGGAGGAGACCCTGCGCGAGTTCCGCGTGGGCTACGCGCCGAGCGCGTGGGACAGGGTGCTGAGCGCGTCGCGCAGCGGCGGCTTCTCCGAGCGCGAGCTGTACGACACGGGCCTGGCGCAGCGCTCGAAGGAGAACCCTCCCTCCGGGAGGACAGGCGGGCGCGTGTACGACCGCTTCCGCTCGCGGATCATGTTCCCGCTGGCGGACGTGCGCGGGCGCGTGCTGGGCTTCGGCGCGCGCGCGATGCGCGAGGAACAGCGCCCGAAGTACCTGAACACCTCCGACAACGACATCTACCACAAGGGCCTGCAGCTGTATGGCGCGGATCTGGCGCGGGCGCACGCGACGAAGGCGGGGGAGGTGATCGTGTGCGAGGGCTACACGGACGTGATCGCGATGCACCAGGCGGGGATCAGGAATGCGGTGGGGCTGATGGGCACGGCGCTGACGGCCGAGCAGGTGGGCGAGCTGGCGCGGATGGCGCAGACGGTGCTGCTGGCGCTGGACGCGGACAGCGCGGGGCAGGAGGCGATGCTGAAGGCGTTCCGCCTGGCGAACAAGCGCAACCTGGAGCTGCGCGTGGTGATGCTGCCGCAGGGCGCCGACCCGGCGGAGCTGATCCAGCGCGACGGCGCGGCGGCGATGCGGGAGGCGGTGAGGGGCTCGATCTCGTTCGTGAGCTTCCGCGCGGAGCGCGTGCTGGCGAGCGGCGACCCGTCGAACGCGGAAGAGCAGGACCGCATGATCGACGAGCTGCGCCCTGTGTTCGCGGAGCTGCCGCCGAGCGCGCTGCGGATGTCGCTGACGCAGACGGTCGACAGCCGCATGGCGCTGCCCGACGGCCTCGCGGAGAAGCTGCTGGCGGCGCCGGCGCGCGCTGTACGGCCTGGATCTGGGGCGGCCGGGCTGGGGTCACGGCGAGGCCCTGGGGCCGGCGGTGGCGATGGTGTCGGCGAGGGCGGTGGCCGGCAGGCGGGGGCGCGGCAACCGCGGGTGAGCGAGATGACGCGCCGCGAGGAGACCGAGCGGGCGTTCCTGGCGCTGTGCATCGCCTCGCCCGAGGAAGGCGCGGCGGCGCTGGAGGGCCTGGACATCGACGAGCACTTCTCCAGCGGCCTGCTGCGTCGCGCGGCCAGGCGCCTGCGCGCGGGCGATCTGCGCGCGCCGATGAGCGACCCGCCGGGCGCGCAGGAGCGCCTTGAGGACGACCCGCAGCTGAAGGGCCTGCTGGCGGAGCTGGTCGTGGAAGCGGGCGGCGAGCGCGCGGACACGGCGATGCTCGAGGTGCAGCGCCTGCAGCTGGAGCTCGCGCGCGTCGACCGCCAGATCCAGCGCGCGCGCGGGCAGGACGGCGGCGACATCAGCACGCTCGCGCAGCGCAAGGCACAGGTCAAACGCGACTTCGACCGGGCGTACGGAAGGGTGTTGGAGCAGACGGGGGATAGGGAGGGCTGAGGGGGCGCCGAGCCGTGGGCGGCGGCTGGTTTGCCGCGCCCCCGCAGCTGTTGGGATGGCGGGGCTCCGTGGTCCCGCGGAAGTCACAGAGTTGGCACAAAACGGTGCCAAACCTGGCACAGAGGTCACACACGCGTACATGTGTTCGCGTGACAATGCGGTGCATGGATCGCGCTTCTTTGGAGCAACTGCTGGGCCAGGGGCTCTCGCTGGCGGAGATCGGGCGGCGGTTTGACCTGCACGAAGCGACGGTCAGCTACTGGGCCAAGAAATACGGTCTGGAGGCGGCCAACCGCGATAAGCATGCCGCGCGCGGGGGCATCGAGAGGGAGAGCCTGGAGGCGCTGGTCAAGGCCGACATGACGATCGCCCAGATCGCGGATACGGTCGGTCGCAGCAAGGCGACCGTGCGGCATTGGCTGACCCGATACGGGTTGAAGACGCATGGAGGCACCGGAAGACGCCCGTCGGGGCAGGCTACGGCGGCGAAGCGGGCCGGGCTTGCCACGGTGACGATGCGCTGCGTCCACCACGGCGAGACCGATTTCTGGCTCGACGGGCGTGGCTACTACCGCTGCAAGCAGTGTCGATCGGAGGCCGTGGTTCGCAGACGCAAGAAGGTCAAGGCCATCCTGGTCGGGGAGGCGGGCGGCGCTTGCTGCGTATGCGGATACGACCGCAGCATGCGTGCTCTGCACTTCCATCACGTCGACCCGTCACAGAAGCGGCACGAGATCAACGCCAAAGGAGTCGCGATCGCCCTCGAGAAGCTGCGGGTCGAGGCGCACAAGTGCGTGCTTCTATGCTCTAATTGTCACGCCGAGGTCGAGGATGGGATGGTGTCCATTCCGGCTGAGGCGCTGGACAGAACAACGCCCTCCGGGGTAGCACAAGATGATGATCCGGGGTAGCTCAATTTGGCAGAGTAGTCGGCCGTTAACCGATTGGTTGTGGGTTCGAGTCCCACCCCCGGAGTGGACGCTCACACAACTCCAAGCTGGCCGTGCGGAGCAGCTTGGACAGGGCCTCGGTGACGGTCGCGGAGACGCGGACCGAGTTCCCAGGCCCTTGTCGTAGACCAGGCGAAGGTCCAGGGCGTCGAACACGCGTCGTTTGGCCGCCGGTGGGGCTGCTGTCTCCCTCCAGGCCGGGGCGGGTCTTTTGGCCCCGCCGCAGCGCCTGCCAGAATCTAACGAAGTGCCACCTGCCTACCTCGACCTCGCGCCGGCCGCATCTCACTCGAGCGCCAGCATGGCCCTGTCCTCCCACGCGGTGTCGGCTCGGGGAACAGGGTTTGCTAGAGCGACCGCCGGGTTCGGTGCGCACGCCACGGGCGGCGGGACCGCAGGAGCGGCAGGGCAAACGTCGGTGGGGTTCAGGACGAGCGCTACGGGTGGCATTGCGCCAGCCGAGCGAACGCCTTCACGGAGGCGGGTCGTGGGCGAGGAGGCGGCGGTTACTGCCGTCTACTTCGTGGCCTTCTACTTCGTCGGCAAAGCTGTCCACCAGCCGCTCCTCGTCGGGCTCGCAGGCGCTGCGGCCGACAAGTTCGCCTTCGTGGCCTCTACGGAGCATGCTGGCGAAGGTCACGGTCAGCGCGGCGCTGACCGAGCGTTCCTCACCCCGCGTCGCCGGGAGGCAGCGAGGCCTTGAACTGGCGCAGCTCCTCGGGCGTGGGCGCGCTGGCGGCGAGCGTGGCCGGCGGCGTTGCGCCTGCGTTGGTGCAGATGCCGGAGAAGACGATCTCGAAGTAGCGCTCCCAGAGCGCGGGCTGCTGCTCGCGGGGTGCGATGTCGGTGGCG
>Ga0181538_10006500_pt1 | contig 10085 bp, 6 predicted proteins | sample PEATcosm2014_Bin_40_FD_119773 | JGI IMG/M metagenome (GOLD analysis project Ga0181538, IMG submission 119773) | Peatland microbial communities from MTU Mesocosm Facility, Houghton, MI, USA - PEATcosm2014_Bin23_30_metaG | ecosystem: Environmental > Terrestrial > Soil > Wetlands > Peat | place...
GACGTGCTGATTCCGTTGCAGTAGATTTCGTCGGTGTCCAAACCCTCCGGCTCGAGAAAAATCTGATGGCGGTCCTTGCCGGCGAATCGCACCACCTTGTCCTCGATGCTCGGGCAATACCGCGGCCCGGTGCTTTGGATTTGCCCGCTGTACATCGGAGCGCGATGGAGGTTTTCCCGGATGATCTGATGAATCCGCGCGTTGGTCCCGGTAATCCAGCATTGCACCTGCGGCAACGGCGGCGAGAAGTTGCCGCGATATTCATTCAGATAGGAAAACGCAGCCGGCTTCTCGTCGCCGGGCTGGGATTCCAGAACCGAGAAATTGACGGATTGCCGCTGAATCCGCGGAGGCGTCCCGGTCTTGAGCCGGCCCATTTCCAATCCTAGCTTCTGCAACGACGCGGACAGCCCCGTTGCCGCCGCTTCGCCGACCCGCCCGCCGGCCGTTTGCTTCTCGCCCGTGTGCATCAATCCGCGCAGAAACGTTCCGGTGGTCACAACGACGGCCCGGCAACGCAGCGGCGTCCCATCCTTCAATACAACCCCGGAAATCGCGGACGAAAGACAATTCGGTGAAGCGACAATCTCGGCAACTTCACCGCACAGGATCGTCAAGCCCGGACACGTGCGCAAGAGTTCCTGGACTCGTTTGGCATATTTGTATTTGTCGGCCTGTGCCCGCGGCCCCCAGACGGCCGGGCCTTTCGAACGGTTCAGCATCCGAAACTGAATCCCCGTATCATCCGTCGCCAGCCCCATCAGCCCGCCCAGGGCATCGATCTCCCGCACCATCTGCCCCTTGGCCAATCCGCCGATGGCCGGATTGCACGACATCTGCCCGATCTTCCCCGGGTCCATGGTAATCAGCGCGACGTTGGCGCCGAGCCTGGAAGCGGCCCAGGCGGCCTCCGCGCCGGCGTGACCGCCGCCGATGATGATGATGTCGTAATCGGCCATTCCAGGATTACCGCATCCCCGATCTGGTCATGCCAAAGGACGGGCTCGGCATTATAGGAATGCGCCGGACGCATCGCCACTATGATCAGATCGGGTGAATCCGGCGGGATTTCGCCCGACACAATCCGCCCAATTCGCTCTGCTTCGGGATGATAATCGTACAGCGGCTCGGAAACCGGCAGCGCCACCAGCGCGGTCTTTCGCCAGCACAGATACGTCGACCAGGGACCGACGTTGTCCACAACCGTGCCCGGGGGCGTGTTGTGCTGAATCCAATCGCAAGCACGCAGAAACTCCGGCGGCGGATCGGACAAGCTCGCCATTGCAATCCATCGTTGTGCATCGGCCAGCGCCGCGATCATCACGAAGAAAACGCAAATCCAACTTCTGACGCGGAACCGACTCTGGACGTATCCCACCGCGCAGGCGGCGAAAATGGGCAGAAAATAGTTCAGATCGCTCAGGAAACGCGAAGGAGTGAAAAACGTAAACGCGGTGTGATGCATGGCGCGGAGAGCGATGGGAACGACGTCCTCGCCGATGACGAACATGCCCGCCAGGGTTAGCGAAGCGATCGCCACCATCGGATCGCATCGGACTTTGTGCGCCAGGCAAAGGGCGATTCCGAAAATCGCGCCCGCAGCCAGCGCATATCCAAGCTCTGCCGGCAATCCAAGCAGCGGGAGTATGTCTTCGCCCCCGGCGGCCATGCCTGTCGAATGGAACGTGCTGAAATGCATCGCGTACGGCAAGAGAAAGAACGCATCCAGCACGCCCCCGCCGACGGCCGCCGCTGCAAGCACTCGCCACGGCTTTTTGGCGCACATCTGCCAAAGCATGATGAACAATAGAATGATCGAGGCGACGACCATCACGTGATGATGGACCAGAACCACCGACGCGAAGCAGATTGCCATGGCAATCGTCGCGAGGCTGGATGTTGCCTCGATGGACAGCATCGTCAGGAAAAGCAGCATGGCCAATTCGTTGGGCAAGCCGCCCCATCGGAAGTAATCGTTGCTGCCAAACCAGGCCCAAAGTCCGTATATGGCCGCGGCGTAGACGGCCGTCAGCGGACCCTCCGTAACCCGCCGGGCAAAGACGTAAATCTGCGCCGTCGTCAAAACTCCCAGAAGCGGGATGAGATCCTTGAACGTCGTGTGCAACGGCAAACCCGCCAGAACCGACAGCACCACCACCAGCACGTGACTGCCGGTTGGATAATTGAGCGGGATGCCGGCAAATGGCCAATGGCTGATCGCATGATGCGAAATCTGAATTTGCCTGGCCAGAATAAGATGAAACGTCGGATCGAGCTCTCCCGGCGGCAGGACCAGGGGCAAGGCGATCGCAAACCGAATTACTCCCACGGCCAGAAGCACAAGAACCATCCAGATTTGTGCCGCTTTCTCTTCGTTAGGGCCCAGTCTGCGCAGGAATTTCAATCGCCAGCCGATGCAAACCAGCGTGAAGACCCCCCAGATCGGGTAGAACCACCGCAGATCGACTTGGCTGACGGCGGATGCAAGATAGACCGCCATGGCAAGGCCGAGGGAGCTGCCTATGGCGAATCTTTCCAGAACATTTTTGCCGAATGAAAAGACCCGCGCCAGGCAGATTCCAGGGACGAGCAGGATCAGCGCCCCGCCCAACAAGCGGACCAACTCCATCGCCATGCGATAACAGTCGGCGAAGAGGATTCAAAATGCAACGGTTCCGTTACTGGCTGGGCGGGGTCACGGGGGCCGTTCCGCTCCCGAAATCCCACGGATCCAGATACGATTCGGCGCTCGCATCGGTGAGCAGCAGCTTGGTTTCGACGTGCATGTCGAGCATGAGGTAATTCGACCCAATGTTTATCCCGTGACGAATGGTATCAACTTTTCCCGCGGCGTAATCGCCATATTCCATGTAATAATCCCCAACCGCCGAAACCTTTTCACCCGCCAAAATCGCGTCCGACGGCGACGTGTGATTGGGAAGAGGCCGGCCGTATTTCTCGTTGTAGTACGCCATGTACGCGTTAAGGATATAGGTGTGCCGGGCGTTGGGCGGCGGGTCGGTGTTATCGGTGGGACACAACATAATCGGCGGATTCCATAAGCCGCCCTTGGGACCCTGGAAAACCACCGACGTCCAGGTATTGTAAGTATATTGATTCCAAATATCCGGCTGCATCAATTGAAGGTTCGTACTGCCGCCGGGATTGCCCACGCTTCCATCGCCGGGAGTCTTTAGATAAACCTGCTTATTGCTCCAACCCATGCCGATGGGAAAAAGGTAGCCGCCGTTCTCATCGGAATACATAAGCAGGTACGTCCCCAATTGCCGCATGTTGCTTTGGCATTGAACCGTTTCCGCCTGCCTGCGCGCGCGGGTCAGCGCGGGCAACAGAATCGAAATCAGCACCGCGATGATCCCGATGACCACCAGAAGTTCCACGAGCGTGAACCCCGCCCCGCTGCGATTTTTTTGCGGATTGCCCACGACGGACGACCTCCCTCGAAGCCCCGGATGTACATCCGGGGCTGTGATTCTACCTTGATTGACGCACACCGCCAAAGTTTCTTTCACGCAATTGCTCCCAAAAACTCGGCCCACTTATCAAATGTCCGCTCCAGCCGCCAAAAGGACAGGTTTTTACGCCTTTTATGGTCCCCCCATTCGGCAATCCACCGCTCGCCTGTTACGATTTGGCCGTGAATGGCTCTGATGCCACGGGCTGGCGACGCTGGGGACCGGCCCTCTTCAGCGCGCTTCTGGCTTTGGCGCTCTATGCCGTCACCCTCGGCGGCACCTACGTCTATGACGATGCCATCGTTGTGGCGCTCGACGATCGCGTCAAGAATCCCAAATTGTGGAGACAATTCTGGACAGGCCAGTGGATCCACGGCGCCTTGGACAACCTCTATCGGCCCCTGGTTTCCCAATCCTTCGGACTTCAATGGTGGCTTCACGGCGACCGGATTTGGGCATTCCATCTCGTCAACGTCCTGCTGCACGCCGGCGCATCGGCCCTGGTCGCGGAACTGGGGCGGAGACTGGCAAACTGGCGCGTAGGGCTCTTCGCTGGATTGCTCTTCGCCTGCCATCCCATCCATAGCGAAGCGGTCGCCGGACTCGTCGGACGCGCCGAACTCGCCTGCGCCGTCGGCCTTTTCGGGGCGATGGTCCTGTTCCTCAAGCAACCCATGACCACGCCCCGCGCTTGGGCGATCTTCGCACTGGGCCTGCTCGCCATGCTCAGCAAGGAGCAGGGATTGCTTCTCCCCGCCCTTCTGGCCGCCCTCGTTCCCGTCCGTCGAAACCAAAAACTGCCGCCCGCCGCTGCGGATTCGACGCCCGATCAGCGCCACGCCCAGCGGCAAGCCATGCTCCTGACGTTTGCCCTGGTGATCTGGTCCGCCAGCGCATTGATCGTGCTGCGGGAGGAAATCCTCAAATTGAAATTCGAATGGGAGCGCGGATTCCTCGACCTCGCCATGCAACCGCTGGTGAAATCGCCGCCGGCCGACCGCTGGCTCATCCCCCTCGCCCTGCTCGGAAAGTATTTCCAACTCCTGATCGTGCCCACCCGCCTTAGCGTCGATTATGGATTGGCGGTCATCGGATCGACCATCAACCGCGGCAACCCATACCTCTATTTAGGCGCGGCCGTGCTGATCGCCGCAATCTTCGGCGCCGCCATCTGTCTTCACCGCCGAAAATGGGTCGCGCTCTTTTGCCTTCTCGCCATGGCGTTAACCTATGCCCCGGCCTCCAACGTCGTGATCCTCGCCACGATCTTCGGCGAACGCCTGATGTATCTGCCATCGGCATTCCTGCTGATCCTTCTGGCGATCGCCCTGACCCGCCTTCCGCGGCCCGCCGCCAACGTCTTGCTCCTCCTGCTTCTGGTCTTGGGATGTCTGCGCACCTGGACGTACGTACAGAAATGGAACGACCGCGACGCCTTCTACGAATACTCCCTGAACCTGCAACCCAAATCTCTCAAAATCCATCTCCTGCTGGCGGATGCGGATTATCAGAAAGGCCGATTGTCCGATGCCCGGCGGATCATGACCGAAGCCGAAACGATTTATCCCGGCTATTGGGAGCTTTGGAAGATGTCCGCCCTGATCGATGAAAGGGCCGGCGACTGGAACGACGCCGTCGCCGATTGGAGACGAGCTTTTGATCTCCACCCCGCCGTCCCCATCGCCGAGCAATTGGCAAACGCCATGACCATGCTGCAAAAGCAGCGGGCAACCACGAGGGGTAAGAATTAGTCATTAGTCATTGGTCATTTGTCATTGGTCATTTGTCATTACTCGCGGGATTTCACGATCGAAGCCGCCTTCAACAAGTGACCAATGACAAATGACTACTGACATTGGCTGATCCATCCAGAGCGGCGGCGGACGGTCACGCTGGCGGGGAACTGTTGTCTGGGCGGGCTGGCGGCGTCGGCGGCGATCTCACACAGACGGTCCAGCATCGCCGGTGTCAACGCTTCCGGCGGGACGCCCTGCGATATCAGCCAGCGCCGGGCCGATTCACGCGCCAGCATTCGCGGGCATTCGGCCAACTCGATCGCGGGAAATTTGTCGTTCAGCACCGGGGCCGTTTTGCGAATCCAATCGACGTAGGCCGCGCAGGCGCGCCCGACCGCCAGCAACGGCTCGTGCAAATCGGCGCGCGATTCGAGGAATTTGCGAACGCGATTGCGGGCGTATTTTTCCGATCGATTGCTGGCGTCCTCCCGCCAATCCTGCCCGCGGCTGGTTAGAAAATCGCGAAGCGCTTGCCGGCGAACCGCCAGCAGCGGACGGAGGATCGTCAGCCCGGCGATTTGACCGCGCGGGCGCATCGCCGCCAGGCCCGCGGGGCCGGAGCCGCGGAGAAGCCGCAGAAGAATCGTCTCCGCCTGATCGTCCGCCTGGTGGGCGAGGATCACCCCGAGTAATTTCTCGCGCTCGACCACGCGCCGGAAAAGCTCCAGCCGGATCGCCCGGTATCGCGCCGAGGGATTCTTCGGCAACCGTCCCATCCCCGGTTCGATCTGGTCCCGCCGAACAATCGTGGCCGGGATCGCGAGTTTCCCCGCCAATCCAGCGACAAAGTCAGCATCATCCGCGCTGGCCTGGCCGCGGATTTGATGATCGAGATGAACGACGTGCAGGGAAATATCAGGCCGCGAGTGGAGCAAAAGCAGCAATGCGACGCTATCCGCCCCCCCGCTGACGGCGACGGCCCAGCGGCCGGCGGGATATTCAATTGCGCCGTAAAGTGGCGTCGGATTCACGCGGACATGTTACATAAAAAAAGCCCCCGGCGCTCGCCCGGGGGCTTTTGGAAGGGCGCTTTCTTGCCAAATCAGAGCGATTTCACTTTCGACCGACGCCGGCCGAGCAGGGCCAGGCCGGACAAGCCCAGCACAGCCACGCTGGCCGGTTCCGGAACGGCGGTGCCGGTGACCGTGACGAAGTTGAAACTCCAGTTGCCGGAACTGTTGTTGTAGTCGCCCCCGGCAGCAGAAGCGTAGTTGCCGTCACCGTTGGTAAATGAATAGTCGGAGTCGGTCGAAACGGGTTTCACCGACACCATCTGCACCGCGAAATCCGAGTCGCCCAACACAGACGAGGGAAGACTCACCGAGATATTCGGCGTTGTCGCGCCGTAGAAGTTATTGGCCGGCGCAAAAACATAATCAGAGCCAACATCGACCCAGATGGGACTCGGATCGCTGGCGTCGAGCGTATACTGAATCTGCATATTCGCCACGCCCTGGGTTGTGCAGTACCAATCGAACGAGAGGCCCAAATCCTCATATCCGGCCGTGTTCACTTCAAACTCCGCGCCTTGCGTGTAGTTCGGAGCGGAATTGTTCCAGCCGTTGGCCAGGCCGGCGCCCGCATTCTTTTTATTGCTGTTTCCGCGAATGCGCCAAGCGTATTCAGTGGTGGCCGGCGTATTGGGCTGGGTAATATCGTCACTGGTCGTCGAGCCAGGACCTTCACCACCGGCGTAGGTGTAGCCATTCGTCATGCCCAGCGAAACTGCCGTACCGCTGCCGGTCGTAGGAGCCGGGCTGTTGTCCGGTGAAGCCACAATCGCGTTAAATGCCCATTGCGTAATCACATCGGCCGAAGCCGTATGCGCGCCCCAGACGCCAAGCGCCGCGGCGGCAAGCAAACCAACGGATTTCTTTGACCTTATCATTGATTCTCCCTCCCCAACACCTGGGGGAATGCTTTGACCTGTCACCGGATGCGCATTCCGAACGTCTCGGAATTGATCGCTCCCAGCCTTCGCCTCGCTTTGTCGCAATCAAGTCGTGCGGCACCGCGAACTGCGATGCGGGGAGTCTAATGAAATTTGTTAGTTGGAAATCAGAGACAAGTTATCAATGAGACAATATTTGATTAACAATCAATTAAGACGAATGCTATCCACAAGAGGATTGGCAGAGCTGGGCCGTTTGCAAATGGCTCAAGTCTTGGGCGTGGCCGTCCATTCGCTCCACATTTTCTGATATGCCCCTTCGACATCGCGCGCAAATTGAACGGCATCCATCAAAGGCGACCCCTGCATCCGCCGGCGAAGACCCGCTCGCATCTCGGACAGCAGAGCCAAGTTGTTGGCCAAGGCGGTGGCCGTTGTCATGTATTGCTCAAGCGACCGGGCCACCAACTGATCCAAATTCAGGTTGCTGAGGATCGTGGTCCCGCCGCGCCCGACGGCCGTTTTTCCGCGCAGGGTAATGACCGGAACGCCCATCCAAAGCGCATCGCACGTGGTGATGCCGCCGCCGTATGGAAATGGATCCAGGCCGATGTCGATCCGCTGGTAGGTTTGGATGTATTGCGGCCAGGGAACCCGCTCGACGAATTCGATCCGATTTCCCGCCACGCCCGATCGTTCAAACAATTGCATCAATCGTGTGCGGCAATTGCCTTTGGGCGCGTGCAGCAGAAGCCGGGATCCCGCCACCGCCAGCATGATGCGCCCCCACAACTCCAATGCCGGACCCGACAATTTCTGAAACAGGTTCAGGCATCCAAACGTGATCGTTCCACTGGAAAGCGCCGGCGGCGGCGCGACGGCCGGCGCCGTTCCGCCGGGCCGATAGCACCAATATGTCCGAGGCAGCCCGATCGTACGTTCGGTGTGATACGCATTTTCCTCCTCCGAATCCAAGTACGGGTCGGAAAATCGCCAATCCACGGCCTCCAAACCCGTGCTTCCCGGATAGCCCAGGTAACTCACCTGGATCGGAGCTGGTTTGCGGGCGAAGACCAGCAGCCGATTCCCGCCCGTGTGCAGGGACAGATCGACCAGAATATCGATCTGATCCTCGCGGATCATTTCGGCGGCGCGGTCATCGGATATGCCGGCGATCTCGCGCCATGCGAAGGCGTGCGACCGCAATTCCCGGGTTATCGCATCCGCACGTTGGACGCCGGAGTAACAGAAAACCTGGAATCGTTTTGAATTGTGCTCCCGCAGTAGCGGCAACATGTTCCAGCCGACGACGTGCTCGCGAAAGTCGGCCGAAACGTATCCGATTCGCAACGGCCGCTCCGGATCTCGAGGGTTTTTGTGCGGCGTAATCGCCGTCTTCAGCGGCCAGGCATGCCGGTCGTTCCATTGCATCAGCTCCCGGCGAATCGCCGCCGCATCCCAGGACGGGTGAAAATGAAGGGCGTAAATCCGATTGCTGTGGGCCGCCGCGTCGCTCGGATTCGACGCCACAATCCGGTCGAAGCAGGCGACGGCCTCGTCGATCCGGCCCAGGCTGAGCAGTGCCATCCCCAGATTGTTGACCGCGTCGCGAACTTCGCCGCGCAAAGCAATCGCCCGCCGATAGGCGTCGATCCCCTCGTCGAAGAGTTCACTTCGGCATAACGCGTTGCCCAGATTGAACAGCGCCTCGGGAAAATCGCCCCGCAATTCGATGGCCTTGCGGCTGGCCCCGATCGCGCCGTCCAGGTCGTTCAGATGAAACAGGAACCTGCCCAGATCGCAATGATATTCCGCAACGGACGGGTCGATGGCAATTGCGCGGCGGACCCATTGCACCGCCTCCGTCGCCCGCCCGGCCTGGAAAGTCGCCAGACCGAGGAAAAAATGGCATTGCGCATCATCCGGCCGAAGCTTCAGCGCCCGCTGATAAAGCTCGATGGATTCGGCAATCCTGCCGGCGAGGTGGTGGTCCTGGGCGGCGTCGAGGATTTCATCGGCCGTTTGTTCCATCAGAATTCCGCAGTACGCCGGCGGCCTCAAGGACGGGCGTCTGCCAATCCCCTGCCCTTTCCTGCCGGAATATCCGCATCGTCGGATACCACGGCGAATCGCTGCGATTCTCCATCCAACGCCAGTCGGCCACGAACGGCAACAACAGCCAAACCGGTTTGCCCATTGCGCCGGCCAGGTGGGCAACGGCCGTGTCGCAGGAAATCACCAGATCGAGATTGGCGATGAGTGCGGCGGTGTCGGCGAAATCGGAAAGCTCGGCGGTCCAGTCGGTGATCTCCAAGCCTGCCGGCTCACTGGCCGCCTGCCGCGCGGCCGCGCCCTTCTGGAGACTGCAAAACCAAGTGTTTGGCACCTGCCCGAGCGGCGCCAGCGCCTCCAGGGAAAATGAGCGCGTCCGGTCCGCCGCATGCGTCGGATTGCCCCACCAGCACAGGCCGATCTTTCTCCGCCCATCCTGTCCAAACCGCTGCCGCCAATTCTCGACCAGAGCGGGATCGGCAAAAACGTACGGGACATTCGCCGGAATAGTCTCCAGCGTCGTGCCCAGAACGTGCGGAAGACTCATCAGCGGACATTGCACGTCGAACGGCGGCAACTGCTCCGGCGGACAGACGATCCCCTCCAGGCTCGGCACCGTTTGCAGCAGCCGCCGAAGCGGCGGCTGCACCGTCAGGATCGGCTTGCCCCCGCGACCGGAAATCACCGGAATGTACCGCGCGAATTGAATCGCATCCCCAAACCCCTGCTCACAATCCAGCAGAATCCGCCGGCCGCCAAGATCCTCGCCCGCCCAAACGCCCAATTGCGCATATCTCGCCGGTGTCGGGATTGATCTGGCTATCCATCGCGTTTCATACCCGGCCCACCCCTCCCGAAACTCGCCCATCA
>Ga0181538_10006501_pt1 | contig 10083 bp, 9 predicted proteins | sample PEATcosm2014_Bin_40_FD_119773 | JGI IMG/M metagenome (GOLD analysis project Ga0181538, IMG submission 119773) | Peatland microbial communities from MTU Mesocosm Facility, Houghton, MI, USA - PEATcosm2014_Bin23_30_metaG | ecosystem: Environmental > Terrestrial > Soil > Wetlands > Peat | place...
CGAAGTGCGGCTTCTACGCCAAGGCCGGCGACATCGTTCGCATCGAAACGCCCGGTGGCGGCGGTTGGGGTCGGAAGTGAGCTATCGATTGGGTGTGGGCGAGAGAGAACGACTGCGGCCGAGATAATCGGCGACGATCCACGCGGCTCCTGCTATCGAGAGATTTTCTGCGTTGCCGGCCCAACTGAACAGCTGATGTGGCTCAGCAAGGGCGATGGGGAGCCAGACGAACAATCCGAAGCCAATCACCATCGCGGTAAGCAAGCGAGACGCGAGCAGGGCAAAGCGACCCGAAAGCAGCGCGATAGCCGCGAGCCCCAGCGCTATGGTGGTCGTTATCGCCCAGAACATCTGCCCAGGCGGAATCCATTTGGGAACGAAACTCGCGGTTGCAGAGAGATTAAAGAGTTGTTCGAGCGTGAACGAAACGACGCAAATTCCGAACGATATGTATCCGAGCCTGACTAGTTTTGCCGACCGGTGGGAATCGCTTCGGCTGAACGTCGCATAGACGATCAGCGCTCCGGCAACCTGAGAAAACTGCTCGAAGAAATTGCCCCAACCATCGTACACGAGCGGTTGCGGGACGATGCGCGGCACCCACAGCAGCGCAAAAATGAGAAAGACGCCGCCTAGCGTAATCGCGCCCCCGCGCGCCGTTTTAGGCCATTCAATCGCCAAGCCGCCCAGGATTTCGATTGCGGCCACGACGCACGCCAGAATCTCGCGGTGGGGAACGTTCCCCAACGGCTGAATTTGCTGCCAACCGTTGAAATCGTGCCACACGAACGTGATGACGCCGAAAAGGATCGCAGCGAATCCGAAGACATGGCGCCCGAGGTCGTTTTTGCTCATGTCAGATGACGGCTTCTCGTTCGTTCTTGTTGGCACAGTTTTGCCGCAGGGGGTGGTTTTCCGCAATAGCCAGTTGAGGGGAATCTGATGTGACCACTCAGAAGCCGGTTTCTACACGTCGGCGGTTGGATACGCCGCGGTGGTAGCGAATGTTGTATTGCCTATGGTTGACGAAGCGCGCGATGGTGCCATTGGGACCGACGGCCCAGCCCTCGTCCAAATCGAGAAGGGCGACGGCGTTCAGATTCAGTGAGTCGGTGCGTTTCCAATGGACACCCTGGTCGAAACTAATGTCTTCGCCATTCGGTCCGACGGCAACCACCGATACGCCATCGTGGACGAAAGCGACGGCGGAACGATAGCCTCCCGGTGGCGAGGCGGAGAGTTGCCAGGTCTTGCCGGCGTCATTCGAGTACGCGGCTGAGTGATATGGGCGAGTGGGCTGTGCGTAATCGCCGCCAACGGCGACGAGTTTATCGTCCCACTTCGTAAGCGAAAATATTCCGGAAGAGGCGGTGCCGCTCGCAATCGGAGTTCCTGTGACGGTCCAGGTGCGCCCGGAGTCCGGTGAATGAAAAACGCGGGCAGCCGGGCCTCCCGTTGCGAAGTAAATGTCGTCGCCATCGACGAGGAGGCAACTGCCGCTAGCGGCGAATGCGCCTTCCTTGGGCAGGGCAGCGGGCAGGTTGTCGCGAGGAAGTTCCTTCCACTGTTCGCCGTCCTCGGTGGCCAGGATTAGAAATTTCGCGTCGATGGGATCGCCGAGAGCGACGCAATACTTCGCGGAGTCGCAGGCGATGGCGTCGAGAAAAAAGTCCTTCCGGGCATCGCGGTATTGAAGGTTCCAGGTCGCGCCCCCGTCCGTTGTCTTATAAATGCGCGATTTGTCGCCGTCGCCGCTGGAAATCACGTAAGCAGTTTTCGCATCGATAGCGGCAATCCCGCGAAAATCGAGCCCGTCTCCGCCTTGTACATGCATACGCTTCCACGTTTTCCCCTGATCGACCGAGCGAAGAATGACTCCGTTCGAACCGGAAGCCCAGACAACTGGCGTGGGCATGCCGTTCGAGTCCGGCGAATAGGCGGCACTGACCCCGCGCAGGTTGGTGTCGATGCCGCTCGTTTGGATCGACCACCACTGGGCTTTGGCCGTCGTGGCAAAGAAAAGGAAAATGAGAAGCAATCTCAGCAGTGGAATCTTTGGCATGAGGGAGGCCATCCCATAAATGCTCGGTTGGATCGAACAGCTTGGCTTCAGGGGCTAAAGCCCTTTCTTATTGCGAGCCTGACGGCGGGGTTGAAACCCCGCCCTTCCGAATACTCGCGCCCGAAAACACCACCGGGCACAACCTTCGCAGATTGTGCCCGGTGAAAAGAGAGAGCAGAAGGGAAATCTATTCGGGTAGCGCCGTCATTTCCGGCATTTGGAGCTTTGCTTTTGCGAGCGCGCGGACGATGTTCACCTCGACTGCCTGCTCGGAGGTATTTCGCACGGTCGCCAGTTCGCTAACCAGGAGGAACTTCGCGCGCTCCAGCATTTTCTTTTCGCGGAACGAGAGCGGTTTCGTCCGGCTCAGCGCGACAAGGCCTTTCAAGACGGCTGCGACTTCCATCAACGATCCGGTGCGCATCCGGTCTGAATTTTCCTTGAAGCGGTGTTTCCAATCATGGTGGGAAGCGGAGCGGCCCTTTTCGAGATAGGAAAGAACCTCACCAGCCTGGGTGGATCGGATGACGGCTCGCAAGCCGACGTTTTCCGCGTTGGATTGTGGAACCATCACTTTCAGTCCGCTGGAGACAATACGCAACATGTAGTAGCGTTCGGACCGGCCGTTCAGGTACCCGTAACTTATCTGCTCAATCACTCCTACACCATGGTTCGGATACACCACTTTTTCGCCTAGCTTAAAGTCCATTGGTGAAAGGCCCCTCCCCGAAGAGCATGTTGAAATTTTAGGCACATGCAACGTAAACGTCAAGGGAATCCGGGCATTTGGCGGGTGGTGGAAGTTTGGGAGAAACGATTGTTTCTGACGAGTTTGGCCCACCAATTGCCCTATAATCGGGCTCGTGCTCATCCTCGCGTTAGATACTTCTTCGCCTTCCGGCAGCATTGCCATTCTTCGCGACGAAAAAGTCATCGGAGTGGTGTCGACGACCGGAGATGAAACGTACTCTTCGCGAATGTTTCGGCAGCTCGAGTTTCTGCTTGCGGAGTTGAAGTTATCGCACGGCGATTTCGACTTGTTTGCCGTGAATTCAGGGCCTGGATCGTTCACCGGGCTGCGCGTGGGACTTACGGCGGCGAAGGGTTGGGCGGAGGTTTACGCCAAGCCGGCGGCCCCGATCAGCGGGCTCGAAGCTGTGGCTGCGCAATCGCGCGGCGGTTCGATGGTGGTCCCGGTACTCGATGCTCGACGGGGGCAGGTGTACTTCGGCTTCTACCGGCGCCCCGTCACCGGACTGATGCCGGGCAGGCTCGTGCGAGAAGGGGACGATCGCGTGGCGACGCCGGAGGAGTTTTTGTCGGCGCTACGGGGGCTTCCGGAATCGGCGGGCATGGCGATCGTCACTCCCGAACTCGATATCGCCGGAAAATTGGCGTCGCATTCTGAGATTGGCGACATTCCTGTGGAGCGTGTTTCGAACGTGCTCGCGTCGGTAATTGGAGCGCTCGCGCTCGAACGCGCACGGCGAGGCGAAACGGTGGACGCGCTTGCGCTCGACGCGAATTACGTTCGCCGCTCGGACGCCGAGCTGCATTGGAAGGGCCCCTGAGCTAGTCGCAAAGAAGTGTGAACAGACGGAAGCCCGCGAATTATCTGTCGAAATACGAAACCGACCCCACCAGCAAACGTCCTATATATTATGAGACCGGTTACGTCACTACTCATATTTTGCGCGGCCATGTGCGCTAGCGGTCTTTGCGCCCGCGCAACCTCCGCTCGGCCGCAGGGCAGCCCGCCGATTCGCGTGGAGTCCGACGAGGTGGTGGTTCCAACATCGCTCTGGCCGGCGGCAGGTTGGGAAATGCAATGGTTCTTCAGCAAAAAACCGGTACCGGACCTGAAGGCCTCTGACTTCCGCCTGTTCGAGGACGGTAAGGAGCAAAAAATTCAGGCGGTCACAGTTGAACACTCTAGCGGCGGCGGCCTCTTTCTCGACAATTTTGGCACTCAGGAATGGGAAGGCGACGTGGCCGCCTCGCAGAGATGGGTCCAGCTGGCATGGGGCTCCCAGGGCTCAAATTGGTTTCCCGCGGGCCCCCCGGGCTACTATCTGATTACTTACTTCCCGCCGCCTTCCCCGGTTGGAAGCTGCCACCATATCAACGTGAAGGTTCATCTCGAGGGAGCAGAAGCGCTTGCACCCGACGAGTATTGCAGAACGCCGCATACTCCGTCCGACCCTCTCGTTGGAACAAGACTCGGGAAGCAACTGGACGATTTTGCGGGTTCCGATGGCGCTCCGAAAATAGCGCTCTCGCTTGAAACAGGCCTCTTCTACGGCGACGCCAACAGAACGAGGTTGTACGTAACCGTTGAATTCCCTCGGAGCGCCATAAAGTTTCATTCAACAATGAACGGTTTGCGCGACGAGGTGGGTATTCTGACGATGGCCTATAGAACCGACGGCACTCTGGCGATGCGCTTCAGTGATTCCTTCGAGGATCGAGGTCCAGTCTTTGTTGGCGACGGCTCAGATGACGTCGATTTTCTTAAGCCGCTCATCGCGAACCATCACGAGGCACAGATGGAATTGCCGCCCGGGGACTACAACCTTCGAGTTGTCGTAAGTGACGGAACGAAATTTGGGCGGGCGCAAATGCCCTTGACTGTGGACGCGTATGACGGAAAGGCACTCGGCATCAGCTCGCTGGTGCTGTGCAAACAGTTCCATGACCCCCGGCAAACTTCGCCCTCTAAACAGAGTGTTCCCTCGACGCTTCCCGATTTCGTTCCGTTAGTCAGCAAAGGCATGGAGTTTACACCGGCAGCCGATACGAGTTTCACGAAGGATTATCTGCACAGTGCCGGACTCCTGTTCGCCTACTATGAGATTTATGAACCGTTACTTGCGAGCGCGCCTGGGACGACGGTGCAAACTCGCATGAGAATCATCAATATCAAGACGGGCGCACTCGTGACAGACAGTGGCCTTCGAAGCGCGGCAGACTGGATGGAGGCCGGCAAGTCGGTGATACCAGTCTCCGAACAAATAGCCGCCGCCAAACTGGCGAAGGGGTCCTACCGCATCGAGGTGCAGGCTTCCGATTTTGCGGGGAGGAACACCGCTTGGCGCACGGCAACCTTCAACGTCGAGTAGACTATGCGACCGGAGCAGCAGATGCCGGGCCCCCTCAGCTAAGCTCGGGGCTGGTTGCGCCCGGCGCTACACACCCCATGAACGTTCGTCCGATGGCAGTTCACGACGTTGAATCGGTTCTCGCGATTCAGTCTGCTTGCCCTGAGATCGCGCAATGGAGTGCGTGGGATTACGAGAGTGTGGCGCGCCGCGAGATGGCGGGTTGGGTGGCGGAGGATGAGCGCGGGATTGCGGGCTTCCTGGTGGCTCGCCAGCTTTTTGGCGAGGCCGAAATCCTGAACTTTGCGGTGCGGGCGGATTTTCGGCGGCAGGGAACAGGGACAGCGTTGCTAGAGCAGGCCCTCGAGTGGGGCAAGACGTTTGGGGCCGAGCGGGTGATTCTGGAAGTGCGCGCATCGAATCTGGCGGCGATTCGATTCTACGAGCGGCACGGTTTCGTCGTCACGGGGAAGCGACCGCGATATTATGCGGCGCCGATTGAAGATGCGTTGCTGCTGAATTTGTCGCTACCGAAACCTGAAGGGGCTCGTTAGAGCCTTCGGATCAATTCAGTTCAGTCCGCTGGCCGCGAAGGGCGTGACCTTGCGGCTTTGCAGGTCGAGCAAACAGATTTGGTTCGTGGTCAACTCCCCAAGCCAATTCTTACGCCATTTCAGGAACGCAGCAGTCTTCCCGTCAGCAGAGACCTTTAGCTCGGCTGCATAGCCGTTCCCTTGAGTGAGTCTCTCCAGCGCACTTGTCTCAAGGTACAATCGATAAACATCGTAGTCAAAGCCGTGCTTCCCGTCGCTCGCGGCCATGAAGAGGATGCTTCCGTCTGGCATGTAGTTTGGGAACGCGAGAATCGGATTCCTGTGGTCGGCTTCGTGTGGAACGTGAGGTTGAAGAGTTCGCGTCGGCGGCCCTGGGTCAATTAGCGAGTAGATCGCAATATGCTCGTTGGTTTCGAGGCCTTCTGCCACGATCACCATGCTTTTGCCATCTGGGGAGATCGAAGCGTGCGACGCCATGTAAAAGCTCTCGTTCGTAATCTCGCGGACGTTTGTACCATCCAAATCGCTCGCATAAAAACTCCAGGCATGAGGATGTGGCTGCGCGATCGGTGAGTAACTTCCGAAGAACTCTGACCGGGAGAAGACAATCGTCCTGTTATCGGGTGATAAAACGGGCGACAAATCGGCTACTCCTGAGGGCGACCACTCACGTGGGTTTGAGCCGTCCACGTTCACGATTACGATTCTGGAGCGCGCCCCCTCGCCGGGCCAATAGGTATATGCGATTCGCTTTCCGTCCGGGGAAAAGGACGGGCTGGTTTCCTCTCCGCTGGTTGCGCTTGTCAGGCGAGTTGCAATGCCCGAATCCACGGCAACCTTGTAAATAAAAATGGTGTGGCCCTTTTCGTAGGCTAGCGCAAGGGTCTTGCCGTCCGGGGAGACGCTGACGGAGTCTACCTGACCAGCAGGAGTCCCGGCGCAGACTATGGGAGGAATGAGAAAGAGAAGAAGCAGGCTGGCTCTCGATACCCTCGACATAACATCTCCACCACAACCTGCCTGGACCAGCAAGATGCCGCGCTGAAGACCGCCCTTCGACTGCCACGCCTGGCCTGAGGGGCTAAAGCCCCTGATAAAGGGTGGCGCTTATGTCGGAGCCCTTCGAAGCTCAGGGTAAACTAAAGCTCCGGTCCCTAAACTTCCCCAGCTAGTCGCGGAAGACGAATTCGAGTTCGGTTCCTGCTACCTCGATGATGTCGCCGGACGACAACTTCGTGGGATGGCCGATCTCCTGGCCATTGACGCTGGGAACTTTGTCGGCGCCGCCGATGTAATAGCTGTTGTCTTCGCGGCGATTGATTTGCGCGGCCACTTTCGGCGCGAACCAGCCCTTTAGCTTCACGGTCGCCATGGCTGATTTGCCGATTACCGTGAGTTTGTCGGTGAGGGTGTATTCCTTCTGGTCCGTTTTGCCGCGCTTCACGACGAGCGTCGGCACCTTCAGGCGCGCCGGCGCCACCTGAGCGCTTTCGCCGCCGGACGCGACCTTCTGCAGGAATTCGCGGCGCTCTTTCGTGTCGAGCATTACGGTTTCGTTGATTTTTGGCGCAGCAGGCCGGGAGGCGTTGTGGTCCAGCGAGTACGCGCGCACTTCCACCGACTCCGTGATCACAATCGTGTGCTTGCCGATCATCACCGAGTCGCCTGGCTTGAGCGTCACCATCTTCACGCGCTGCCCGTTGACGAACGTGCCATTCAAGCTGCCGAAGTCTTCGAGCATCAGCCGGCCTTCTTCGTTGAAGACGCGCGCGTGATAGTGCGACACGGCGGGATTATCGATCACGATGCCGTTGTCGGGCGAGCGGCCGATGCTGACTTCCTTTTCGCCCATGGCCAGTTCCTGCAAAATCGAATTTTCAAACTTCAGTACGAGTTTTGACATCGCGACTCCTCCATCAAGATTGTTCTTCGGATCCTTTGAACCACCGCCCGATGCGCGCGAACGCGCCCACGGGCTTCGCGGTGCGGCGCACCACAATGGCCGTGATGTTGTCGCCGCCGCCCGCCTGGTTGGCGAGCTCGACAAGACGCTCGGCGGCTTCCTCCGCTTGCTCATCTTCCGATTCGATTAGGGCAGTCGCGATCTGCTCGTTCGAGAGGTCGCGTGTCAGCCCGTCGGAGCAGAGAAGAATGGTGTCGCCCTCGAGGATCAGCTCCTCCTGGACGTCGACGTCTACGATCGGCTCGGCGCCCAGCGCGCGAAGCAGGACGTTCTGCAGCTTGCTGCGCTCCGCTTCCTTCTGGGTCATGATGCCGCGGCGAACCTGCTCGGCGACAAAGGAATGATCCTGGGTGAGCTGCTCGAGTTCGCCGGCACGCAACCGGTACGCGCGGCTATCTCCCACATGCGCGAGGCTCATCCGCTCACCCACGAACCGCACCGCGACCACGGTTGCTCCCATTCCGTTCCGTTCGGGATTTTGGTCCGCGGCTTTGCGAACTTGGTCGTTCGCATGCCGAATGGCGCTCGCGAGGCGATTCGCCGCGCCGGAGACGCCGGCAATCCGCCCTCCTACGAGCGGCATCGAGGCATCGGACTCCGCCTCGCGGCAATGCGCGACAATGCTTTCGGTGGCCACGCGGCTGGCCACTTCGCCGGACGCCTGGCCCCCCATCCCGTCCGAGAGGACGAAGAGATTCAGTTCCGGCGCGAGCCGAAAGCTGTCTTCGTTGTTCTCGCGGATACGTCCCGTGTCGCTGCGCGCTCCAAAGTCCATTTCCCGTTTCGTCTCCCCCTATAAGAGCCGTGCCTAATGCGGCTGCGTGTCAGGGACCAGCTTCGCGCCGGGCAACTTGAATTCGTGCACGTTCAAATATCCCTGTGCCTCGAGCCACTGCGTCACGTCCGATACTCGCTTTGGCGTAAACGGGCCGGTGACCACAATCCAGAACGGACCGGTCAACCCCGTCCGCTGGATCGCCGCGACTGGCAGGCCAAAGCCCTTGATCTTCTTCACCACTTTGTCCGCTTTGTCTTCGTCTTGATAGCGGCCAACCCACAAATACGTCGTTTCCTGGGAGCCGGCGGAATTCGCTTCGCCAAAGGCTTTGTCGGCGCGCTGCTGAACAGACGCCGGAGGTGCCGTCCCTTCGAGTTCCTGTTGCCGAGCCGATTTCTGTTTCCCGGGAAGCTCGACCGCGGGGAAACCGCCGGTGCTCACTGGTTTCGCCGGTTCGGCCACTTCGGCAGTTGGAGGCGGCGCTTGCGGGACAACCGCTTCCGTTTTCTTTTCGACGGGTTTCTTCTCGACCGGTTTGGTTTCGGCCGCCTTCGTCTCGACCGGAGCCGGCGTTTCTGGCGCCGGAGTCGCGAGCGCGAAGTCCGGCGGCTTGGGCGTGGGCAGGGAAGGCGGCGCGGGGATCTGCTCCGCGGCTTTCGCTTTCTTTGCCCACTGCCCTCCGCTCAGAAGAGTTAAGACGAGCACGGCACCGAACAGGACCCAGATGACCGGCGAAACGCGCGACGATTTCTCTCGCGGCGGGGGCGGCGAAGGCAGATGAACCAGAGTGGGTGTGCCGAGAGGCGGGACCGCAAACGGCGCCAGGCCGGAAGACGTTCCGGTCAAGCCGGGGCCGCCGAGCACTTTTTCGAGGTCCGCGACGGACTGGAATCTCTTTGCCGGTTCCTTCTCGAGGCACTTCAGAATCGCGCGTTCGATCGCCACCGGAATCGTCGGCTCCACTTCGTGCGGCGGAGGCGGCGTCTCGCGCAACTGCTTTAGCGCCACGGCAACGGGCGTATCGGCGGTAAAGGCCGGCGTGCCGGTGAACATTTCGTAGAGCATCAAGCCGAGCGAGTAGATGTCCGTGCGGTAGTCGATGGCCTTGCCGCCCACCTGCTCGGGCGCCATGTAGGCGGGCGTTCCCACCATTGAGCCCGTGAGCCGCGTGCCGGCCTCCATGGAACGCGCGATCCCGAAATCCATGATCTTGACGTTGCCGTTCGAATCGATCATCACGTTTTCGGGTTTCAAATCGCGGTGAACGATGCCCTGCGCGTGCGCCTCTTTCAGCCCGGAGCAAATCTGCAGGGCCACGCCAATCGCTTTGCGCACCGGCAGGCCGCCGAAGCGGTTCATGACGGAGCGCAGGCTTTCGCCCTCGACGAACTCCATCGAAGTGTAGGCAAGGCCGCCGATACGGTTGAAATCGTGGACGCGGCAAACGTTCTTGTGAGTGATTTTTCGCGCGAAGAGCAGCTCGTTCTTGAACCGCTCCATCATGGCCTGATCGGAAGCGATCTCGGGTTTCAAAAGCTTCAGCGCGACCGTCTCGCCCGTCTCCCGGTCGCGCGCCTTGTACACATTGCCCATGCTGCCGTGGCCGGCCTCCGCAAGAACGTCGTAGC